>Ga0315281_10011125_pt1 | contig 12341 bp, 11 predicted proteins | sample YL17G07_0_MG_FD_204540 | JGI IMG/M metagenome (GOLD analysis project Ga0315281, IMG submission 204540) | Sediment microbial communities from Yellowstone Lake, YNP, Wyoming, USA - YL17G07_0 | ecosystem: Environmental > Aquatic > Freshwater > Lake > Sediment | place: USA: Wyoming | collected... | reverse complement strand
CGCTTGCGATGGCTCCGGCGGCTCCGGCCCCGTCCACCGCGGCAATGCCTGGGGCAAGAACTGCCCTGAATCCCCAAGCAGCTTGGCCGTTCCCGACAGGCTCAAGGCCTTAGCGGGTTTGCGAATGGACTGCGGACAGCCCGGGGCTCATCCCAGGCTGATCCGCAGGCATTCGACCGAGGATAGCTTCCCGGCTTTGCTGCCGAATGACTTGATTTTATCAGGTGCTCGGACCGTAATGCCGGGATTTTTTTGTTGGGTCGCTATCCTGTTGCGTCGGCGCCGAAAATGTAACTCATTGACGTAATGGAGATGTTTTAGCTTGACCTAATGTAACTTCTTAATTAAAATATAATTTGTGCATTGCGTCAATTAGGTGTTCTTTTCGTTGAAGTCGGGCCCTAGCAGCGACGTTTGTGCGCTGGGGCCGCTTCCAGCGCCGTTTTGATTCCTGCCGGTCCGGCGAGCCCACATGGGTTCGAGGCTGGCGATAAATAATTAAAAAACAATGGGTTCCCCGGGATTGGCCTGGGTGACCGAGACGGCGTGCAAGAAACCCGGCATTGGGCTGCCGGAAAAATGGAGGTGTGTGATGAACACAGCCACATTGAAGAAGCATCTGGAAAGCCAGTTCGGAAAGGTATTCGAACTGTTGCATAACAGCCTGGCTCTCGTCGGCGTGGCTGCCCTGCTGGTCCTGATGCTCCAGGGTGGGCGCTATGCGTCGCCGGAACAGTTGGGCGCAAAGGCGACCGCCTTTGGAACCATTCGCTATGCGGCTATTTCGCTCTTCGAGCCTGCCGAGCCGGACAATCCTAAGTACCGTGCGATCGCAAATTATCTTTCGCGCAAGTACAAGGTGGCTTCGGATGCGACGGAGCAGCTGGTGAGCGGAGCTTTCGATGCCGGCCAGCAGGTGGGCGTTGATCCGTTGCTGATTTTGGCCGTGATGGCCGTTGAGTCGAAGTTCAATCCTATCGCCGAGAGCGTGATGGGTGCGAAGGGCCTGATGCAGGTCATTCCCAAGCACCATCACGACAAGCTTGTGGAGCATGGCGGAGCCGATTCCGTCCTCGACCCCATGACCAACATCCTGGTCGGAGCAAGAATCCTCAAGGAATACACCCGCCGCGGGGGGAGTCTCGAGGCCGGCCTGCAGCTCTACAGCGGCAGCCTGTCGGACACCTCGGGCCAGTATGCGCAGAAAGTCATGGCTGAAATGGACCGCCTTCGCCAGACCATCTACCGGTACGAGCGCACGCCGCGGAAGGATTCCACGGCCTGAAGCCGGTCTGCCGGGTTGGGATTGCGCTCCCCTCCCTAACCGAGGGGCGGGCGTTTTGATCTAGCGGCTGACCAGATTGGCGATCCGCCTGACGCCATCCTCAAGTTCCTCCATTGATCGCGTGTAGGCGATGCGCACGTGTCGCTCCTGTCGGTTGGTGCCGAAATCAAGGCCGGGCGTGATCGCCACGCCGGCTTCCTCCAGGACGCGCAGGGCGAACGCCGAACTGTCGAGACCGAACTTCTCGCAGCCCGCGTAGATGTAGAACGCGCCCTGCGGCACGATTGGGATCCTGAAGCCGAGCTCGCGCAGCGCAGGAACCATGAAATCACGCCGGCGCTGGAATTCGGCGCGTCGCTCTTCAAGCACCTCCAGCGTTTCCGGACGGAAGGCCGCTATTGCCGCGTACTGTGCAGGGGCCGAGGCGCAGATGTAGGCGTTCTGCGCAAGCTTTTCGATTTCGCGCAGGTATCCCTGCGGCACGACCAGCCAGCCGAGACGCCAGCCGGTCATGTTGAAGTACTTCGAAAAGCTGTTGACCACGAATATCTGATCGCTGAATGCGAGCGCCGTCGCGAGCGGGTCGCCATAGGTGAGACCGTGATAGATCTCGTCAACCACGGCGAAGCCCCTTTTTGATGCCGCGATATCGAGGATGCCGCGAAGCTCCTCCGTCGGGATTGTCGTGCCGGTGGGGTTGGACGGCGACGCGAGCATGACGCCTCGCACGCGGCCCTTCCATTCGCGGCGGACGTCCGATGCGCTCAGTTGATAGGACTGGCGCTCGTCGACTGCGACCCCGCGCGCGCGTCCCTCGAACAGGCGCACGAAGTGGCGGTTGCACGGGTAGCACGGGTCGGGCATGAGCACCTCGTCGTGCGGATCGACCAGCGCGCCGAGCGCAAGCAGGAACGCGCCCGAGGCGCCGGCGGTGACGACGATGCGCTCGGCAGGGACGTCCACGCGATGGCGCTCGCGGTAAAAGCGTGAAATCGCCTCGCGCAGTTCGGAAAGGCCGAGTGCAGCGGTATAGCCGAGCGACCGCTCGCGCATCGCGCAGATGGCCGCCTCGATCACCTGGGACGGTGCCGCAAAATCGGGCTGCCCTATCTCCATGTGAATGATGTTACGGCCCTGAGCCTCGAGCTCCTGGGCACGGTTCTGCACCTCCATGACATGAAACGGCTCGATCTCGGCGAGTCGGGCGGCGATGGGGAAATGCTGATCGCGCTTCATCGAAGTCTGTGGTCCGGCATGGCAACTAGAATGACATCTTTTCGCATCGGTCGCAAAACTCATACGCGCACTTTGCCGGTCCGGCGTAGGACCGGAATCGGCGCAACCAGCCGACGCGAGGCACACGCCATTTGAACTATACTCGTCACGGTCGACGGGCGAATTCTCCATGTGGAGCGGTGTCAGATGGACGAGATGTTACGCAAAGCGGCGCTCGATTATCACCGGCTTCCGAAACCGGGCAAGATTGCAGTCGAGCCAACCAAGGGACTGGTCAACCAGCGGGACCTGTCGCTCGCATATACGCCAGGGGTCGCGGCGGCCTGCGAGGAAATCGTGCGCGATCCGTCCGAGGCGCGCAACCTTACATCCCGCGGCAACCTGATCGGCGTGGTCACCAACGGGACGGCGGTGCTTGGCCTGGGTGCCATCGGCCCGCTTGCGGCCAAGCCGGTCATGGAGGGCAAGGCGGTCCTGTTCAAGAAGTTCGCGGGCATCGACTGCTTCGACATCGAAATCAACGAGCGCGACCCGAACAAGCTGGTGGAAATCATTGCGTCGCTTGAGCCGACTTTTGGGGGAATCAATCTCGAAGACATCAAGGCCCCCGAGTGCTTTTACATCGAAAGGGAGCTGCGCGAGCGACTGAAAATCCCTGTCTTCCACGACGACCAGCACGGCACGGCGATCATCGTTGGCGCGGCGATCCTGAACGGCCTGCGCGTGGTGGGCAAGCAACTGAAGGACGTCAAGCTCGTAACTTCCGGGGCAGGCGCCGCCGCGCTGTCTTGCCTAGACCTTCTGGTCGGGCTCGGACTGCCGATGGAGAGCATTTGGGTCACCGATATCAAGGGGGTCGTCTATGCGGGGCGGGTCGAGGAGATGGACCCGAACAAGGCTCGCTACGCCAAGAAGACCGATGCGCGGAAGCTCGCCGAGGTCATCCCCGGCGCCGATGTGTTTCTGGGACTGTCTGCCGGCGGGGTGCTCAAGGCCGAGATGGTGAAGACGATGGCGGACAAGCCGCTCATTCTGGCGCTGGCCAACCCCGAACCCGAGATCCTGCCCAGCATCGTCAAGGCAGTGCGGTCCGACGCGGTGATGGCCACCGGCCGCTCGGATTACCCGAACCAGGTGAACAACGTACTGTGCTTCCCCTTCATTTTCCGCGGAACGCTCGACGTCGGCGCGACGCAGATCAACGAGGCGATGAAGCTCGCCGCGGTGCGCGCGATCGCGGACCTGGCGATGGCCGAGCAGTCGGAAGTTGTGTCGGCGGCCTATGGTGAGCAGAACCTGCGCTTCGGGCCGGAATACCTGATCCCCAAGCCCTTCGATCCGCGCCTGATCGTCACGATCGCGCCGGCGGTAGCCCGGGCCGCGATGGAATCCGGCGTTGCCACGCGGCCCGTCACCGATTTCGACGCCTACACGGACTCGCTGCAGCAGTTCGTATATCACTCCGGCCTGATCATGAAGCCGCTGTTCACTTTGGCCAAGGAAGGGCTGCGGCGGCGCATTGTATACGCCGAAGGCGAGGACGAGCGCGTTCTGCGCGCCGTGCAGGTGGTGGTCGATGAGGGTCTTGCGTTGCCGATTCTCGTCGGTCGACCGGCGGTAGTAGAGAAAGGCATCGAGCGATTCGGTCTTCGCATCAAGCCGGGTGTGGACTTCCAGCTCGTCAATCCGGAATATGATTCCCGTTACCGCGATTACTGGCAGGAATACCACCGGCTCACAGAGCGCCGCGGCGTCTCGGTGCATTACGCCAAGATCGAGATGCGCCGGCGCCTCACCCTTATCGGGGCGATGATGCTCCACCGCGGCGAAGCCGACGGCATGCTCTGCGGCACGTTTGGCACCCACGGTCTGCACCTGCGATATATCGACCAGGTGATCGGCAGGCGGCCCGGCGTGAACCATTTCTACGCCATGAATCTGCTATTGCTTCCCAAGCGCACGGTGTTTCTCTGTGACACCTACGTCAACTACGATCCGAGCGCCGAGCAGATCGCCGAGATGACACTGCTTGCGGCAGAGGAAATACGGCGCTTCGGGATCACGCCGAAGGCGGCACTTCTGTCGCACTCCTCGTTTGGCACGAGCGATGCGCCTTCGGCACAGAAGATGCGTCGGGCCCTCGCGCTGGTGCAGGAGCACGCTCCCGATCTCGCAATCGAGGGTGAGATGCACGGCGATGCCGCACTTTCCGAGGAGTTACGCCTTGCGACCTTCCCTCGGTCGCGTCTGAAGGGCGAGGCGAACCTGCTCATCATGCCGACACTGGACGCTGCCAACATCGCTTTCAACCTGCTCAAGACGGCCTCCGGCGATGGCATCACCATCGGGCCGATCCTGCTTGGCGCAGCGCGGCCCGCGCACATCCTGACGCCCTCGGCGACGGTGCGACGCATCGTCAACATGACGGCGTTGACCGTTGTTGACGCCAACGCCGCGCGAGAGCAGATGAGGCTGTTCGCGCGTCCGGCGTGACTGGCTAATATCGGCTGCGCACCGGAGCACTCCGCCCGGTGCGTTCTACCCGGGGAGCGGCACGATGCAGGCGCCGGATATGCGGACATCGAAGACCGGCCTGATCCTTACCGGCGGCGGCGCGCGTGCTGCGTACCAGGTCGGCGTGATCAAGGCGGTTCGCGAACTGCTGCCGATGCCCGAGCGCAACCCGTTTCACATCGTGTGCGGAACTTCGGCGGGAGCGATCAACGCGGCCGCGCTCGCCGTGTTTGCGGACAATTTTGACGCCGGGGTGCAGAACCTGATCGAGGTCTGGGAAAACTTCCGCGCCTACCATGTTTACCGCTCCGATCCCTTCGGCATCATCGCCAAGAGCGCAGCGCACTGGCTCGCGGCGATGTTGCGCATCCAACGGTCCAGTCCCATTTCCCTGCTGGACAACGCGCCGCTTGGCGAAATGCTGCGGCGCAGTCTCGATCTTGGCCGAATCCAGGAAAACATCGACACCGGGGCGCTTTATGCGCTATCGATCACATGCTCGGGGTATACCTCGGGGCAGAGCGTCTCGTTTTATCAGGGCGGGCCCGGCGTGGTGGCCTGGGAGCGTACGCAGCGCGTGGGCAGCGCTACGGCGCTGCGGGTCGAGCACCTGATGGCCTCGAGCGCGCTGCCGTTCATCTTTCCGGCCGTCAAGATCAACCGTGAGTTTTTCGGTGACGGATCCATGCGGCAGATTGCGCCAATCAGCCCGGCGCTGCACCTGGGCGCTGACCGGGTGCTGGTTATCGGCTCCGGTCGGCAGAACGTCGAGCCGCCGCGCGTGAACTCGAATACCTATCCGTCCCTGGCGCAGATCGCCGGCCACGCGCTGAACAGCATTTTCCTGGACAGTCTCAACGTTGACATCGAACGAGTGGCACGCATCAACCGCACCATAAGCCTGATCCCGCAGGACAAGGCAAAGGAGGCCGGCATGGCGCTGCGGAAAATCGACGTGCTGGTGATGTCGCCCAGCCAGCAGATCTCCCGTATCGCAACACGCTACCTCGGCGAACTGCCCTTGTCGGTGCGTTTCATGCTTCGCGGTGTCGGGGCGATGAGCCGTAATGGCTCGAACCTGGCGAGCTACCTGCTGTTCGAGCGGGGGTTCTGTCGTGCCCTGATCGACCTCGGTTACCAGGACACCATGGCGCGCCGTGCCGAGATGCTGGAATTCCTTGGCGGGGGGAACTAAACTGAACGCTTTCCCCTGCCAGGCATACCCATCATGACACAGTCCGCCGGCCCAGATCCCTTCGAATTCCTCAAGCTGATGTGGGGACCCATGGGCCTGCCCCTGCCTGGCCTGGTGACTCCAACGCTCGACGTGTCCGAGATCGACAAGCGCATCGCCGAGCTGAAGTCGGTTGAGACCTGGCTCAGCATGAATCTCAACCTCCTGAAGATGACCATACAGGGGATGGAGATGCAGCGCGCAACCCTGTCGGCGATGCAGGGAATGCAGGCCGCTGGTGCCGGGGCGGCGAAGGCCGGCACGGAGGCCGCACAGCCGGGCGCCAATCCGTTTGCGGACGCCTGGTGGAATGTGCTGCAACAGGCGCAGGTTTCACGGCCGCCTGATGAGCAAGAGCCAATCAAGAAATGAGTTTCGATTTCCGCTTCGGCGACGGCGAAAACAACTTTTGTCCGGTGATGAACATTCAATGGAGTTCCGATGCCTAAAGCGATACGAATCCACAAGGCTGGCGGACCGGAAGTACTTCAATGGGAAGATGTCAGTGTCGGTGATCCCGGGCCGGGAGAGGCGCGCGTGCGCCATCACTCCGTCGGACTCAACTACACCGACGTCTATCACCGCGTCGGCCTGTATCCGCTGGCGTACCCGACGGGTCTCGGACTCGAGGCGTCCGGTGTGGTCGAGGCGGTGGGTGCCGGGGTCGGCAACGTCAAGCCGGGCGACCGCGTGGCCTATGCGAATCCGCCGGTCGGAGCCTACTGCGAGGTGCGCAGCATCCCCGCGCACCGCCTCCTGAACCTGCCCGACAGCATATCGTTCGAGCAGGCGGCGGCAATGATGTTGCAGGGCATGACGGTGCAATACCTCATCAAGCGTACCTACAAGGTCCAGCCGGGGGACACCGTGGTGTGGCACGCAGCGGCCGGCGGCGTTGGATTGATCGCCTGCCAGTGGCTCGCCGCGCTGGGTGTCACCACGATCGGGACCGTTGGATCCGACGAGAAGGCAACACTCGCCAAGGCGCATGGCTGCCATCACGTGATCAATTACAGCCGGGAAAACTTTCTCGATCGCGTGAAGGAGATCACCGGGGGCGCCGGCGTTCCCGTCGTCTACGACTCGGTGGGCAAGGACACCTTCGACCGTTCGATCGACTGCCTGCGCCCATTCGGCATGATGGTGAGCTTCGGCAATGCCTCGGGTCCGGTGCCACCGCTCGACTTCGCAAAGGCGCTGAAGGGATCGCTCTTTCTCACGCGTCCCTCGTTGATGCCCTATACCGCCAAACGCGAGGATCTCGTGGCGACGGCGAAAGACCTGTTCGATATCGTGCTGTCGGGCAAAGTGAAGATCGAGGTCAACCAGCGCTACCAGCTGCGCGAGGCCGCGCAGGCGCATCGCGATCTCGAGGCGCGGAAAACAACCGGCTCGACGATACTGCTTCCATAGCGTGCGGAACGCCGCAGCGGAGCGGGTGTCGAATTGCGATGAAACTGGAACAGCCTCTGCAGGATTTTGGCGAAGAATGGCTGCGCAGCCGATTTGCGCAGCCACGGGCCGTCGCGCCTGTCACTACCGGTGACGGGCATCTGTTTCGCGAGGCCGAAGCGCTGCGGCCTGCCGCGGTCCTTGTCCCTGTGATCAGCCGCGGCGGCGACCTCTCGGTGCTGTTCACACGCCGGACCGATCACCTTCACGACCATGCCGGCCAGATCAGCTTTCCCGGAGGACGCGCCGAGCCCCATGAAGAAAGTGCCGCGCAGACGGCGCTGCGGGAGACCGAAGAGGAGATCGGGCTTGCGGCGGACCGGGTCGAGATTCTGGGCAGCCTTAGCGAGTATTTGACAGTCACCGGTTATCGCGTCACGCCGGTGGTAGGCCTGGTGCGCACACCGCTGGAGCTGAGGCTGGATGATTTCGAGGTTGCGGAGATATTCGAAGTGCCGCTCGCGTTCCTGCTTGATCCTTCCAACCACCAGCGCAACAGCGTCGTTCACCTGGGCCGGCAGCGGCACTATTACGCGCTGCCCTATGAGCAGTACTACATCTGGGGGGCGACGGCCGGCATGGTCATGAACTTTTATTCGTTCCTCACGGGCTAGGTACCGGCCTGCTTCGCCACGGCGCGCTGGTAGACCCGGGCGAAGTTCTCCAGGGATTGGAAATGGGCGTAAATGCGGCCCATCAGTCCGCGCGTCACCAGAGCCTTGAGGCTGAGAGGTTTCAGGGCGAGCAGCTTGGCCTCGTCGATTCGAAACATCCCTTCCAGCGTGAGGCCAGGCGCGGCCGATTCGATTACCTGGAACTGGAAAGGGGAGAACAGTCCCAGTTTGGCAAAGGTCGCGCACATCTGCGCGGTGAGGTCGAGATCCTTCTCATACTCGGTCAGCAGTTTCTCGATCGACGCCCATGGCGGGGTTGACGCCCCGGACTCCTCGAACAGCGCGACGCCTTGCTCATTCAGATGCGCCTTCGCCACGCACACCATGCGCTCGCTGCGGGGCTTACCGTCCACGTAGAGCTTGGAGATACAGAACGGATAGCGTCGGACGAATGCCGGTACATAGGTAGTCGGGTCCCAGTCGCCCTGCGCGGTAAGAAACAGGTTCTGGCGCAAGGCAAGTCCCAGCACGACGACCGGAACAAACGTCGAGCCGTTGTCGCCGGAGACGAACACGATCGGGTAGTCGCGGCTCGCTACGACGAACTCGCTGAAACTCACGGCGAGCGCGTTTATTCTGTGGCAGAAGCCTGGAGTCGTGCCGGGCCGCAGCAGCACCCGGTGCGATGTTTGAAGAGGCACGATCTCGTCGTAGCCGTAGGGCGGTGTGATCTGAAGCGGCTGCATCGTCCTCTCGCGTCTGGATGGGGGCACGAAATGTGCTATCTTCATTCGCTATCTTCGCGTTTGCCGAAACCATTCTTCCGATGGGCCTGATCTCATTAATCGCTGCATTATTGCTCGAGCAGTGGCGGCCGCTCGCCGATCGGCGCTACCTGTACTCGCAGGTCGCGCGTTATGCAAATTTCCTGGAGCGCCAGTTCAATGCGGGCGAGGCGCAGCACGGCGTCGTGGCGTGGCTGGTTGCCGCCCTCCCGCCCGTGCTCCTCGCCTGGCTCGTGCATGCGCTGCTTTTTCGCTGGAGTCCACTGTTTGCGCTCGCCTTCAACGTGCTCGCGCTTTACCTCACGATGGGGTTTCGGCAATTCAGCCACTATTTTACCGACATCCACCTCGCCCTCAAGCATGATGACCTGGCGCGTGCCCGCGAATTGCTTGCCGGCTGGTGTGGCCGCGACTGCGGCGAGCTGTCCCGCGAAGAAGTGGCACGACTCACGATCGAGGAGGCGCTGGCGGCTTCGCACCGCCACGTGTTCGCCGTGGTCTTCTGGTTCGTGCTTCTGCCCGGTCCGTCCGGCGCGATCCTTTACCGGCTCGCCTATTTTCTCTGCGGGCGCTGGGGCCGATCCGATACACCTGAACTCGTCCAGTTCGGACGCTTCGCCAGGCAGGCGTTCGAGATCCTCGATTGGCTTCCGGTGCGTTTCACGGCCGCGGCCTTCGCCGTGGTCGGAGATTTCGAGGACGCGATCTTTTGCTGGCGTACGCAGGCCGCCAAGTGGGCCGATCCCGCATTGGGTATTGTACTCGCCGCCGGCGCCGGCGCGATCGGCGTGCGGCTGGGAAATCCGGTCGTGATCCGGGGCACGGTAGTGGAGCGTCCGGAACTGGGGCTGGGCGAGGAGGCCGACACCGGATTCTTCGATAGCACTGTCGGCCTCGTCTGGCGAGCGCTCGTACTGTGGTTGCTCATGCTCCTGCTGCTTGGTGTCGTGCGCGCTGTAAGCTAGCGCTTTTCCCTTCCGCAGTTCCAGCACGCCGTGAACTGTGCTTCGAGGTGCTCGCCGCAACCGGCGCAGTTCCAGGTCCCGCCTGTTCCACTGGACGTTGCGCGGCGCCCGGTCATTTCGCGCAGGATCGAGTTGGCAAGACCGCGGTCCGACTTGTTCTCCAGCCAAATCTGCATTGCGCACTCGGTGAACGGCACCTCGCCGGCGAGCGTGGAAAGCCCTTCGTTTCGAAGCCGGCAACGGATGCCCGCCGACTCGAGCAGGTTCTTCAGGTGATGAATCTCGTGTGCTTTGAGCGAAGCGTAGAAGACTTTCATGTGCGACCTATCTCGATGCGGCGTTCCCCCGCTCCGCGGCGACAATTCTGTGAAACAGCTCCAGGCGGCGAGGGTGGATCCGTCCGTCGGCACAGGCGGCGTGAAGTGCGCATCCGGGCTCGCTGCGATGGCGGCAATCCTGGAAGCGGCACCGGCCGAGGTGCGGCCGAAACTCCGGAAATGCGGCTTCGATATCGTTCCAGACGAGATGCGCCAGGCCGAATTCCTGCAGCCCCGGGCAGTCGATGATCGCGGCGTCGTCAGTACGGTACAGTCTCGCGTGACTGGTGGTGTGGCGACCCGCGGCGAGAAAGGTCGAGATCTCGCGCGTGGCGCGGTTTGCCTCCGGCACCAGCGCGTTGAGTAGCGTCGACTTGCCCATGCCCGACTGGCCGACCAGCACCGTCACTTCCCCTTTGAGTGCCTGCGCCAGCGGAGCGGTCTCCTGCTTCGCGCTCATCACGATGACCGGATAACCCGCCTGCTCGAACGGGGCAACGCGTTCGCGCGCCGCCTCCAGCCTGTCGGTCAGATCCGATTTGTTAAGTATCAGCAGCGCCTTCAGGCCCTGGTGCTCTGCGGTCACGAGCACGCGCGTCACAAGCTCGTCGCTGAAGCTCGGGTCGGTCGCGCAGATGACGGCGATTTGCGTGGCATTGGCCGCGATGAGTTTGGTGCGATGTGCCGCCGAGCGAAAAAATACGGTGGCCCGGGGGGCAACATCATCGATGACGCCCTGTCCGGGCCCGGTCGAAGCGACGCTCACGCGATCGCCGCAGGCGAGCAGGCTCTTCTTGCCGCGCGGAACACAAAGCAGCAGTCCGCCGGATGCGCATTCGACCAGGTATTGCCTGCCGTAGGCAGCGACGACCTCGCCTGAGATATGCTCAACGGGGGCCAAACGGGGCCCGGAACAATGCGGCCGGGTTCGTCATCAGGCGGATCAGCCCGTCCCCACCCATTAACCCTTGGCCGGCTGGAGCCGCGCGAAGCGAAGCGCGGCCGGCGGGTGCGAGTCGTACACGGCCGAGTGCAGCGGGTCCGGCGTGAGCGTCGCCGCGTTGTCCTGGTAGAGCTTGACCAGAGCCTGCGCCAGGTCCGAAGCCGCGGCGTGCTTCGCGGCGTAGGCGTCGGCCTCGAATTCGTGGCGGCGTAAGTACAGGTTCATGAGCGGCTGGAGCAGAAAAGCGAACACCGGAACGACCATGAAGAACAGCACCAGCGCCGTGGCCGTGGTGTGCGTGCGCACGTTCAGCGCGCCGTAGAACCAGTCCTGGCCGATGAGATATCCGAGCAGCCACAGGAAACCGAGGCTGACGCCGAACAGCAGTGCCATGCGCTTCCAGACGTGGTTGCGGCTGAAGTGGCCGAGTTCGTGGGCGAGCACGGCCTCGATCTCCGGCGGCGCGAGCCGTGCGATCAGGGTGTCGAACAGCACGATGCGCTTTGCGGCGCCGAAGCCGGTGAAATAGGCGTTGCCGTGGCTGGACCGGCGCGAGCTGTCCATCACGAACAGCCCCTGCGAGCGGAAGCCGCAGCGCTCCAGCAGCCGCTCGAGCCGGCCCTTCAGATCCTCGTCCTCCAGCGGGGTGAAGCGGTTGAACAGCGGCGCGATCAGGGTCGGATAGAAACTGACCACAAGCAGGTTGAATACGACCCAGGTGAACCAGACGTACAGCCACCAGACCTCACCCATGATCGCCATCAGCCACAGCACGCATAAGGCGAGCGGCACGCCAAGCAGCAGCCCGAGCAGGGCCTGTTTGACCATGTCGAGGAAATACAGACGCAGGGTCATGCGGTTGAAACCGTATCGGGCCTCGACGACGAAGGTGCGGTAGAGCCCGAACGGGAGGTCGACGACGCCACTGATCACCGCCACCGTGACGATGAAGGCGATGCCGTGCGCATAGCCGCCGGTCTCGAGCACCCGCGTCCA
>Ga0315281_10011124_pt1 | contig 12342 bp, 18 predicted proteins | sample YL17G07_0_MG_FD_204540 | JGI IMG/M metagenome (GOLD analysis project Ga0315281, IMG submission 204540) | Sediment microbial communities from Yellowstone Lake, YNP, Wyoming, USA - YL17G07_0 | ecosystem: Environmental > Aquatic > Freshwater > Lake > Sediment | place: USA: Wyoming | collected... | reverse complement strand
TGATGATGTTGGCCGTATGGTAACCGACATCTTAACCAGCCAGCCCATCATCGATGAGGCCCGCACAGAGGCCGAGAACGGGATGAGAAACACGCTTCACGCCCTAGAGGCTGAAGGTAAAAGCCCTCTTCCTAGTTCAACGTTGTCGCCTGAAAAGTGGAATGAGACACTTGCCGAGGCCACAATGGCAAAAACATCTGAACTCCTGTTGAAGCGGGGCGGATTGGGTTACGACTCCATCATCTTCCGTGATGCCGAGTTCGGCGACCGCATCGTTCTGTTAGGTGCCCCCAATGTTCCCGCACAAGATATGATTTGGGCACTAAGCGACCATGCCCCAGCCATCGGTAAGACCCACGGTTACATTACACGCTGTATGGCAAACCCATCGCGCGAATGGGTTGGCGGTGTTTATGGTACTGGACGTAAAGTCACAAGAACCATACCAGAAGTTGAAGCTCGCATGGTTCGTGCTAGCGCCGACAAGACCATCATGGAAGCTGACCAAGCTATGCGAGATGAGTTAGCAGCCATTGTGCGAGGCGACGGACAGCCAGAGAGTGTCGTCAATGAACTCTTCACCAGAGGTAAAGACGGCGAATATCTCATGCCCATACTTGAGATGGACCCCCTGCGCGCTCATGAACGATTCGTAAAGCGCGTCGGACAAGCAGTGTGGGCCGGTATGATGGGAGTTCAGGCTGAGCGATTGAACTCGCTTGGCAAGTTAGTGCCATCGCAGTTTGGGCGAACGGTTCATATCGAAACAGCTCGCTGCATCGTTGACACATCAGCTTACTCGCAGGTGGCGAAAGCTGGCAAGAACGTCGAGAAGTCGGTTGCAAACCTGCTCAAACGAGAGCAGGTCTACCTCGATGCGCAGTTCGCAGACAACGCAACTGCTTCAGAGCGCATCGCTGAACTACTCCGTCGATGGGAATTAGGCGAGGATGTAGACCTAACAGACATCCCTGCGTTGAACCCGCACACGCAGCGACTCCTCCGCACGTCAGACAACTTCAGCGCTACACTCAGCAGAGAACGAACCCGGCTCGCTGCTGAGAAAGACCTGTGGGCCAAACGGGCAGAAGATACGGCCAGGGTGGAAGAAATCCTGAAGGCCGACGTTGAGAAGGCTACAAAACCCGCAGTCGTCTACTCGCACGATGTTAAATACGAGACGTATGAACAGTGGGCCGAGCGCGGTGGACACCTAGAAACAAAGGTCCCGGCTGAGACTGTTGAAGAGCCTATCGTCGATATCCAATCTGAGGTTGACCGGATGTTGAATAGCGGCGAACTAGGAATTCATGCAGACGGTACGGTAGTTACCCGTGCCGGGGAAGTGCGCGTAGCGGGTAAAGGTGCTGCCCGTCGAGTGTTCTCTCGTCAGGAAGTTGACCAGGCCCTTCAGCGGGTCACCGACCGCATCGCTGAGCTGGAGCAGATTGCGACTAACCCATATACTACCGGCCGAAGTGAAACCGGTGGTCTTGTCAGTCGTTTGACGCCGCTAGAAGAACTTGCCGCGCAGGAGGATTTTGCTGCGTGGTTGAATGCGGGTGGCAAAGTCCCGGTCATCCGTCGTACCAGCATTGAGGTTTCTGCTACTGAGGTAGTTAAGGCGCGAAAGGCTCTTGGTACCGCCGTAACCCGCGAGGCCAAAACTCAGGGCGTCGAGATGGCGAAAGAGGCCGCACGTAAATCGCGGCTGGGCCGCGACCTTCAGGAAGCTATGGGTGACCTGAATGAGATGCGTGATGTGTATGAGAACGCCTCGGCCAAACTTCGACCGGCTGTGGTGGATGGTCGTCAGCTTGGTGGTCACTCGTACATGCTTCAGGTGCAAGTTCCTGGTCTCCAAGGAACATGGTGGCACCCATATATGGCACAGGAACTAGAAACTCAGCTCTCTGGTAGACCCGTAGGATACCTGCGTAACATGTGGCGAGAGTTTGTTCTGAACCCGTGGAAAAAGTGGGCTACATACCGGAACCCTGGATTCCACGTTCGTAACTTTATGGGTATGTGGTTCAATAATTTCCTTGGTGGAGTTGTCACGCAGAACTACCACTTCTCGTTCAGGATAATGAACGCACGCGATGGGGGACACTGGGCTAAGAAACTCCTCCCAGTTGAAGAGTTCCGCAATCTTGGTCTTGACAACATTCCCGGTGTACGCGACCTAGCAGGTCACATCACGTACGGCAACATGGCTGACATGCTGACCGACGTAGGAATCACACGAGGTAGTGCCGCCGCTGTAGAGTTGGTTCAGGGTGGTTACAGAGAACGTCAGCGCTTCACTACGCAAGCCGCTCGACCTGCCCGCTGGGCGGAAAGTCATCTGCGCCGCATGTCGTCTACCGTTGAAGATTTTGGACGTGTAGCTGCGTGGGCGCACGGCATGGAAATATCATCCGGCGACCTCTATGGTGCGCGTGCTTTCGTGATGATGCGACAGGGAGACTACGGCGACCTAACCGATACCGAAGACTTCATCCGCGACCTCGTACCCTTCTACAAATGGTCACGTACCAACGTTCCCTATCAGATTCGGATGCTCGCTCAGAGTCCCGGCTACATGGTGGGGGTACTGAAACTCCAGAAATCCATCTACGATGTATCGGGTCTCGACTCAAACGAATACCTGAAGAGCACCCCGGACTGGATGAAGGGCGCTCTCAACATTCCTATCCCTTGGGGTAAACACCAGGGTGACCCAGTAAGCATGTTGAGTCTCGACCTCCCGTTCATGGACCTCTACAAGGGAGCCCGAGAATACGTCTCGTCCTTCCTGCCCATTGTTCTTCCTATCATCGAGTCTCTGGCTACCAAGAACGTCGTGTTCTCAAACCGAGCCTTGACGGGCAAGATGGTTCCTCTCTCTGGTTGGGCTCAGCTTCCGGGTATCAAACAGGCCATTGCGGCTTTGCCGTTCGCACAGATGGGACCGGACGGGCAGGTGTACATGCCTGACACGATGGAGAACATCCTGACCGGCATCCCCATCTACGGCCGGTTCCGTAACTGGCTAACAGGAGACCCCGACCGGGTTGAGAAACGCTGGGGTGCCCTCACGTCGTTCATGCTGGGTATGCCCATCAGACAGGTGGACCTGAACGCCGATGAAATGGTGTTCTATTACGACGTGCTACAGCCGACCCTCGACGCGTACAAGAGTATGGGGGTCGTGTTTCCGACGAAGGACCAGCTTGTGGCTGCTGGCCGTTTATTCCAACAGCCAACTGTGAGTGTGAATTCACTGTACCCCAACGGAACAGTTGGGCAGACAACATAGGAGGGGCGATGAAGACGCTCAGACCGCGTAAGGGACTCAAATGGAAAGCTGAAGCCACTGCCGCCATCTTGCGGTTGGAGGCCAGTGCTGCATTTCGCACTCCGCTGACTGAGCCTTCATGTTCACACGCTGACCCGCCGGGGCTCGTCGTCCGGGTGTTCCACTTCACCGGCAAGGGCCGGGACTGGAACGTTGCCGTCAAACTGCACGCGAAGACGATGGTCGGACTACTCAAGGCCATGCGGAAGTGCCCGAGCATCCAGGTCACCCAGCCCTACACCAGCGCCTACTCGGGATGCTACCGGACCTACGCGCAGCAGGCGTGGCTCCGAGACCAGTACCTCCACCATGACGGAAAACTGGCGGCTGACCCATGTGACGGCGAACACCGCACCGGACGCTCGGGTGACCTTTACCTTGTTACCATTGACGAGCGGGGTGCTATGCTTTCGGTCCGGGTCGGCAGGCAGGAACTCCGTTTTTACGACCTGCTCCCGCAGGACCCGCCCCACTTCACCCTCGGAGAGAGAGGCTAACTGTGGGCGAACAGCCGAATGGCAGCAGTGGGCGTTTCCTACGCATCGAAGACAAGCTCGACGACCTCGGTGACTCGTTGAGTGCGTTCCGTGAGGACACGGGCAAGCGGCTCACCCGCCTAGAAACACAGGCCGAGAACAATGCGGTAGCGGCGACCGCAACGGCGACAGCCACCGCCGCTTCTATAGCAGCCCGGTCCTTCTTCTGGATGAAGCTGGGTATCGTGGCATCATTCGCGGTTGGTGTTGTGGCCTGCGTTCTCCGACTGGCATAATGGACCTAAAACCCTATGACCGGCACGAATTAACCTACTGGGGACTGTGGGCAGGTGCCTTGGTAGGGGGTTTTTACGTGTTGGAGAAGCGCGGGATGCGCCGTCGTCGAGACGGCGACCCAACACTCACTGCCGTCGTGAGCCGCTACATCCCCGGCTGGCTACTAGCCCTTGTATGGGGCGCTGCGGATGGCTGGCTCCATCATCACTTCCGACTTGCCGAGGCGGCGTGGCAGTACGGCAAGACCCCCGACATCCCACGGTAGCAACATCGGCGTTTGTGTCGGTGTGTCCTTAGAAACGCGCACAGCACAAACGTCCGGTTCTCGGGTCCGCCCCTGGCCCGAGTAATGCGAAGGCCCTCCCGCCACGGGAGGGCCTTTCGCTATTCCGGCCGGAAAGGTTCCTAGACGCTCTCGATGTCACGCGCAGTGACGCCCTGCTCGTACGCCTCATCGACGAGCTGGTCCTTGAACTCGAAACTAGGACGACCACGCTTCAGCTCATGCCCTGTCAGAAGCGCAAGCTGATGCACCGTCAACGCCTTGAGCGTCTTCTTCGATGCCTGTGCCATTTAATTCACCTCCTCCACAGTGGCAATCTCGTCCGTCTCTATGAAGCCTACCTTCACTGATGGTTCTTTATTGCGCATTGCCGCAGTCTCGGCTATGCGTCGTTGAACCTCGGCTTCAGCCTGCGCTACTAAGCGCATAGCCTCATTGTCTGCACGTAAGATTTCATCTCGGTACGCTAGCTGCTCAGCCCGCTCTTCGGCCATCCTGCCGTACCGCGCAGCATCCTTCTGCTGCTTCGCCAGTTGTCGTGCCCGTCGCCCCTTCACTGCTCGCAACTTCGGAGACACTACATCACGCTGAAGTGTACGAATCAACTTCCGTCTAGCGGACCTGTTCATGTCTGGGGTAGCTTGACGGGCAGGTAGGTTCAGGAGGAGTTTCGCTATGAGCCTAGCGGTCTCTCTACGACGCGGGCGGGAGAGACGCATGAGAGCCAGCCATTCCGGCTGAGTCATAAGCCATGCAGACAGTTTCTCTAGGAGTTGAGCTTCGATGTTCTCGCTCATCCTAAGAAGACCTTTCTGTACATGCGGTAAGGGTGGATGTACCCTGGTGGAGTTTGCCGTTCCACCGCATCAAGCGCGTCGTTCATTGCGGTTGGAACATCGACACCTGTACCGGTTACCGGAAGGATGCGGGGACCGGTCAAACGAGCAGACCACCCAACCTTCTTCTCTAGGATGAGCCACTTCCAGCGTTTCTCGTTCATCCTACATCACATCCTCTCGTTGTCTGTTCCATTATAACATCTTGCGCTGCTAGTTCGTGTAGTAGTGCGTGGTCTCCTCTGACTCCTAGCCGCGTGGAGGTCTCACGTTGGAGCCGCGCGCGGTGCCGCTGTTTCCGCGTAAACGCTCTGACCTTGCTATGCGAGTTGCGGAACTTGATGGTGGCTTCTTTCATACGTCAGTCACCCCATGGTCTTCAGCCCACTGTAGACACTCTTTCAGCGTCATCTGACTGGACCGCGCATCAAGTCTCTCCTGAACATAGGCCATCCCATTCAGGTTGAAGAAAACTGCTGCCGCGTGGTCTTCGTCTGTGTCTCCACGCATTACTTGGATGAAGTGTCGAAGTGCAGACTCGCGGAACCGCTCTAGTTCCTTGATGGAGTTCGCCTGCATCCAGTTGCGGGCAGCATACTTCTTAGCACCAGCGGTCAGGTGCTCGGCCCATCGCTCGAACATAGGACCGTCGAGTACGAGCGTGTAGTCGGTCTTACCTTCGGGCGTGTCACGTTCCATGCCCGAGGCAAACTTCTCATGCGGTAGACCACTGTCCTTAATGATGAACTTAGCCATGTGACATCACCCTTTCTAGTATGTCCCACCAGCCGTTAACACGAGAGACTAGACCATGTGCAGGAACACGATGACTTCTGTTGTGGGGTCGGCTGAACAAGAATGCGCTACGTCCCGCTTCAGCCCACGTATTGCATGTTTCTGGCTTGTCGTCAATGAGAAGTTCGGCATCAGTACGGTCAATCTTCTGTTCATCCATGCCGATGATTGTCACCCGCTGCACCGGCGGTCGCCACTTCCCAAGCCAACGCCAGGTCTGTGCCTCGGCCCAGTCCGGCTTCGACGTGACTATCTCCAAGTAGTGTCCTGCCCTTCGCAAGGTTCGGATGGCTCCGATAGCGCCAGGAACGGCAGGAGCCTGCGCCCATAGCCAGTCCCGCTCTTTCCACCAATGCCACCAGTTCTCGCCGACGATGGGGTCAAGGACCTTACGAAGGTCCCACTCTATGATGTCGTCTGGTACGAGTGTAGATGCGTACTCTCTCTGGAGAGTCGCGCAGAGGTTACCTACGAAGTCAAGAACCACATCATCAAGGTCTATGGCTATGCGCATCATGGCCTCCGTCTATTTTCGCACCAGTATGACCTGACACAACACCTATCCTTGTCAAGAACCATGACAGGCGGGTTGCAAGTATAGTCAGCAACCAGCCATTTCAGGAGTTGAAACGCACGACGAATAGGTTTATTGCGGGTAGGGGAGTAAGAACCATTCATGCGCACCACAAACTTAAAGTTTCCCTCCCTCCAAAGACCACTACTGTCTACTGGTACTCTCCATGTGTGGAAGTCTCCGACAATACAGCGTTGCGGACCATATCGTCGAAGGGACCTACGCGTTGCATAGATATCTGACGGATATGTATTTTTGCGTGACCATGTACCTACAAGTGTTACCTCTTGCACGTAGAATGACATCATTCCTCCCCTTGCCACTCAGCATCGTTACCTACGCCTTCACCATGCTCTTGAAGGAACTGAGAATCGTTAGGCGAAATAAGTTCCACACCCCCGAAGTTGGTACCCTTGGTGCTGGGCCGGTTTTTGAGTAACTGAAGAAACGTGGAGCGCGCATAGCGGCGAACCATCGCTCGCGCGTCTTCCCACTTCTCCTGGTCGAACGTGTCCCCCAAAATCATCTCAGCCTGCTCCCTCGACATGTTCCCTATCTGGTTCAGCGCAGGGCGGTAGGTTGCCAGGATGACATCGGCCTGCTGCTCTCCCCCGTACAGCAGACCCTCGGCCGTCATCGGGCTGTCGCCGTGGTATTTCTTCGTGACACCCTCGTCCTTGCGCCCAGCCTGATGCAAGGCCACAGTCACTAAATCGTTGTCGTGTGTCCACACCTGAAGGTCCTCGAACAGGCGCAGGATACGCTCGTTCTCGTGCCCATGATAGTGAACTAGCAAAGAAACGTAGTCGAGAAACAAAATACGGGGAGCTGCCCGTTCGATTTCTGCATCACTCAACCACTCTTGCAGTTGAATGGCAGTAGGCCGTACACCCCTAGAGAGCGTAAGGTTCGTCGCTAGCTCGGCGTACTCCTCGCGTATACGCCGCACTGGCTTAGAAAGCCAATTCTCCTCCAGCCACTCAGAAGGCCGCTGTGACATCACCGACATGAGTTTTGATACGTACATCTCAAGACTCTCATCGAGCGAGAGGAGACCAACGGGCAGTCCTTTGCGCAGGCTGTGGATGACCCACGTCAGGATGACCGCTGTCTTCCTGGTACCCATACGTCCTCCGAGCACTACGAGGGTTCCTCCGTGCAACCCGCCCTTGTGAAGTTGGAGGTTCAGCGACGGGAACGGGGAGGTGATAACCTCCGACTCGTCCAAGGCGCGGCGCTCCAGCGCATCAAGCTGGTCGTCAACGCCGACGCCTTGGAACGAACCGTCCATAGTTAAACGCTTGCCTTGTTTTGTTCGTCGCTACCTCGGAGAATATCAATAGCTGCTAGTACCTCTTGTGCTTCGCGCGCGGTTGACCATCCTGAATGGTCAGCGACAACTTTTGCTACGTCGCCATTAAGTAGCACCAATTCAACGGTAACCATGCTGTTCTCCTCTCTAAAGTTGGTCCGTGAGCAATCAGAGCACATAAGTGTGCCTCAACGGATGCAGGTGAACCAGTCCCCGGAGTCTTTCTCCTCTCCGCTCCCGAGCGAGCCCCGCTGGTCGATATCAGGTCGCCGCTAGACCACCATGCGGGGCGGCAGGCTCTAGTCCTAGACGTTCTTCAGGAACGCCTTGGACTTATCACGGGTGAACTTGTTGGGGTTGGCTGACGTAGCGAGCCAGTCGATGTACGCGGACCCCGGCTCACCTTCCCGGTATCCGTACGTCTCGCCTGCCTCGTCGGCATCCATCTCGTAAACCTCAGAGATGGTGCAACCCTTGAACTTGCCACCCTTTAGGCGCACGTCACCAGGGTCTTCGGCGTTGGTACCATCCTCGTCGTCGTCCTTCTTCGACTTCGGCTTGGAGGTGGTGCTGCCTGTGCTGGTCTGCTCGGCAGCCTCGAAGACCTTGTTGTCGTCCTCGACCACGGGGCCGAGTTCAGCAAACAGCGCCTTGAAGACAGCAACCACGGCCTCTTCCGCCTTGGCTACGGTCTTCACAACACCGGCTGCGATAAACGCGCCGGTAACTACGCCTGCTACGTTCGCAGAAGTCTGCGCAGCAGTCGTTTTGTCCTTCCGGAAACTCATGTGTTACCTACCTTTCTGCGCAGTCCGAAGCACGGCTACCGCGCAACTCTTCCGCCTCTGGCACAACCACGGCCAGATAACGGCGAGCACGTGTTGTACGTGCTCGAAACTCCCAGCAGTCCAGTGCCACTGGGGTTGCCGCCCCGTAGATTTGTGGGACGGCGGATGGGAGTAACGCACATGCCCTACTCCCACGATATTTGCGAATCTCCGAACAGAATCTTCATCAGTCATCGCCAGCGTAAGTCTAGGGTTGCAGGAAAGTTTACCAAGTTTGGAATATACCGTAATGCAACCCTCACCGTCGAATAGACCGCCAGCAAAAGCAATCTCTTCACGCGTGGATGCACATGTTCCCCCAAACTTTGGTTTGCCTGCCATCTACTACTCCCTTCTTGTGCCATACCGAATCTCGGCATCGGCACCTCAAGCACCTCTATTGAGGGCTCTGGAGGACAGGAGCCGTGCCCATCTCGGGACTTAACGCCCACACGTCTGTGGCTTACGGTTGCGCCAGGGCTAGTGACGCCTGCCGTGCTTCTCCTGTCCACCACAGCTCTCAAGTCGGGAGGGGGAGCAGAGCCCGTCTCCAAAAGGATGCTCCCTGTCCCTGCGGAGATGCAGTCTACGTCGCACTTTCAGGCCGCTCCGCTGCTCAGCCTTTTACGGACCGAGACGAGGCCCGCAAAACCTTTCCCTTCATACATTGGGTCACTTTGTCAGGGGTTTCCCGCTCTTCCACGCCTTTCTCCTCTCATAATGCCAGGCTGTCCGGGCAAGAGACGCGACGGCATTCAGGATGCCCGCAATGACCGCAACCACCAACAAGATGTGGTCATCCATCTCAGCCTCTCTCTGCCTCTGAGCGCTCTTGGGGTATCCCAGGGCCGTTTCGGCCCCAAACTGGCTTAGAAAAAATCCTGAGGCCCATACGGGGGGTCAGGCGCACGACCAGCCCCCCCATCCGTAGGTCCTGGCCCGGTGAAGGGCCACGGCGATGTTCGAGCGAGGGTTCCAGACCGAGCGGACCAACCCCCAGCGACGCCACACCTGCCGCCACTTGGCCCAAGAGTCGGCAAACTCTTCGTGCGACAACGCAAAAACACCGTGGTATTTACCAAGCGTGTCGCGTGGGTTGAACCTACTTTCGCAGCGCGCCACATCGACCGACTTCGCTACCCCTCCTGATGGGTCAAAGTAGCGAGCTACACCACGTACTGCCAGCTTCACCTCATGGGTAGTCCAGCCAGCACGCCCGTCCTCACGAGCGTACTGGCCGGGTCCTGCCTTACCTACCGCCATGGACGCCACCGCAGGAGATGTTAGGCAGCAGCCGACAAGCAAGGCAAGAACTACGAGGAGCCGCCTCACGGGCTCTCCTCTGTATCCTCAAACAGGTAGTCGCGGAGTTCGGGATTCTTCCTCAACAACCCTAGACTCCACCCGTCGAGTGAGTCCAGAATCCTCTCGACGACCTTGTTGTTCTTGACTCCTCCGCGTGCAGCAGAGTCATGTAGTAGCTCATGCCACAACGTCTCTCGCGTTGAAGAGGGTGACTGTATAGTTGAGACCACGACTCTGTTGTGTTTATTTCCCGGAGAAGGGTAGTGTCTCCCTACAACGCGAGCATCGGGGTCGCGTATGAACCCCGCCCGTGTTTCGACACGGATGGTACTGTTGTCGGCAGCACGTAGTTTCTTCGGAATCGGCATTACTCTTCCTCTTCCTCAGCCTCTTGCTTACGCTGTCGAAGAGGCGGCTGTTCCCACACCAAGCCATCGGGCCAACGCTTCGCTAGGCAGATAGGTAGCATACACCACGGCCTACCCGGACACTTCCAACCTGGAGGACCTTCGAAACCAGGGTACTTCCCAAGGTCCTTCGGCCACTCAGGGTATGCTGCAAGAGCCTTGACCATGCCCGTCAAGCGGGGCACCAACTCGTCTTCAACCTGTATATCTGACCAGATATCAGGGTACTTCCGATTCCCTTTACCACCGTTCTTGAACACTACCTCAACGGACTTCTGACACTCGATGACCTTCGGCCCTCTACTGCCAAGGTAGACAACATAGAGATGTTCGAACACAAGGTCACGCGGGTTCCACGGCAGGTCCATGTGTTCCTCTTGTAGTTCCCACTTCTCTGCGTGGTTAATGATGTAGCGGTTAAACTGAAGCTGGTCTACATGGTTGCGCCAAGGATACCCATACATCGGGATAGACCGGTCGTCCGTAGGAGCTTTGTAGTCCACCACGGCCACAGGCCGCTGTGTTACTAGGTCGGGAGAACAAGAGACCTCAACCTTCCCTGCCTTTGGTACACGGACAGAAGTGAAGAACCGGGCTTCGGCGATAGAGCCTTGACGGGCACCGTGTTCTAGGGTGCGGTGAATCATCGTTCCTCGGAATGCAGCCCACAGGTCGTCGAGAGCGAGGATGAAGGGTTCCTTTCGCTCGATGACCTTTGACCTGCCGCAACCGCCGACGAGCATCGTGGTCGAGATATAGTCGCGCTCCTGCCACTCATCGAGTGCCGCGTTGATGAGTTCGTACGGCCACGGAGACCATTTAGGCGAGGCTTCAGATGCCTGCAACAGCAGTTCCTCGGTCGTGTACCATCGAGGAACACGGCCAGGCTCGTCGGCTTTGCGTTCAGTGTGGGATGGGTCAACGAGACCTAGGAGCGGCATCAGCGACCTACCCTTTCCCATATGTGCTCTAGTATATGTAACAAAGCACGAGTTGCCCCTACGCCGTATTTTAATGTGAACATCGAAGAACACTGTGGACAAAACCATCTATCATCAGGTTGTTCAGCCCATCTAGGGTTTTCACTTGCTATACCAGTGCCAGTATTCCGGCCGTAGACCTCCGCCGCCTGCTCAATTCCATCAAGAGTTCCTGCCATGTTAAACCTCCTCCTCTAGTTCGTACTCCAACACTATGCAGTCTAGTTGAAACTCTAGGTCATCCTTCGACGGCACTTCTTCGCCCTCGAACCGCAGTACCAGCGTCAGCTCAGTTGCCACGGAGAACCGCCTTCATCAGCCCTACGTCGTCGTGGCTGAACTCGATGGTGTTCCCCTTCCGGCCGACGAGCGTGACGACGACATTCTCACCCTCCGCAGCAAAGCGGAGTTGACCAGGGCGTGTGTACAAGCCGCTGGTCCGGGCCATGATACATAGTTCGCCGCACTGGCGGTCTTCAGGAAGCTGGCTACAGATAGGTCCGGCGTTCTTTGAAGACTCAAGCAGTATCGCTAACTCTGTATCATCAAGAGGAGGTTCACACCTATCGTTCGTGCTGCGAATGACCATATCTACGTTCTCGTCGCTGACACCTGCTCGGCGCAACATCGTAGCTAGGTGGAATAGCTGGATGTTCCGCCCACCCTCAGTCACTCCCTCCTCCTGAATGGCGGTCATGCAGGGAAACCTAGACTCGCTAGCAGTTCGCCGTGCCCGTTCCTCGGGCAACGTTGCTAGGACTTCCTCCCACTTTGAGACAGGCAGTGGACGAGGAACCTTGACGAGGAAGTCGTTAGTCTTTCCTGAAACCTGATGCACCCCTCCGGGCAATTTTACCAAATTACCCAAGTCTTTTACCTCGTCCTGCCTTGGGTAAACTTCTGCGCTACA
>Ga0315281_10011123_pt1 | contig 12342 bp, 11 predicted proteins | sample YL17G07_0_MG_FD_204540 | JGI IMG/M metagenome (GOLD analysis project Ga0315281, IMG submission 204540) | Sediment microbial communities from Yellowstone Lake, YNP, Wyoming, USA - YL17G07_0 | ecosystem: Environmental > Aquatic > Freshwater > Lake > Sediment | place: USA: Wyoming | collected... | reverse complement strand
TTGCGTGAGCTCTTCTACACCTTGCATGAAGAAACCGATACCCGTCTTTCCAACGATTTTATCTACATTTTCCACAAGGAAGCCGAGACGGCAGAACCCTCACCGGCAAAGCTCAAAGAGATTCGCCAGGCGCTTGAAAAATCGGCCCCCTCTCGAAAGGCCGCCGGTGAGGCGCTTGCCTTTCAGAAAGCAAGAGCGCGGTGGGCCGCCCAAGTGGATCAGGCTCTAAAAGATGGGGAAGTGTCACCATCAAGAATCAGGAGCCTGAGAAGAGCTACATCAGATTTCCACCGTTCTTTTGGCATCCAATTTGAATGAATCCAGAATACTTCAACTTAAGGCCCTATAAGGGGCTTATCCACCAATCCCGGCAGGCTCAGTTACTACTACGCTGAGGCCGGTTGCGAAGCGCAAAGCAATACTCATATTGACGCTTGTCATTTTCCGCTGTCATTTTCCGCTGTCATTTTTCGAAATTCCCTTGAGAAAACACCTGCAAGAGCGTAGTGCATGACATGCGCTCGCTTTGCAGGGGAGCGCATGTTCACTGTTTCCTGGAACTTCGCGGGGATTGGCGGATACGAACGGAGGAATCGGATGTATAGCGCTTTCGCAAAACACTGGACTCTGGACCCGGCCATGACATTCCTCAACCACGGCTCGTTCGGCGCGTGCCCCCGGGCTATCCTGGAACTACAGCGCCGGTTGCGGGACCGGATGGAAGCCGAGCCCGTGCGGTTCATGGCGCGCGAGTTGGAGAATCTCCTGGACGCTTCGCGGACGGCTCTGGCGGATCTCATCCACGCGGACCCCGCAAGTGTGGTCTTTGTCCACAATGCCACCGACGGGGTCAATGCCGTGCTCCGTTCGATGCACTTTCGGTCCGGGGACGAGTTGCTGGCCACCAACCACGCTTACAACGCGTGCCGCAACGTTATGGATTTCGCAGCCCGGCAGGCCGGGGCGCGGCTGGTAGTGACGGCGGTGCCTTTCCCCCTGAGCGGGGCGGACGATATCCTGGACGCCGTTCTGAGCCACGTGACGCCCCGCACCCGGATCGTGATGATGGACCACGTGACAAGTCCGACCGGGATTGTTTTCCCCGTCAAGGAGCTGGTTCGCGCTCTCACGGAGAAAGGCGTGGATACGCTCGTGGACGGCGCGCACGGCCCCGGAATGCTGCCCCTGGATATGAGAGAGATTGGCGCCGCCTTCTACACGGGCAATTGCCACAAATGGCTGTGCGCACCGAAAGGGGCGGGCTTTCTGTACGTGCGTTCAGACAAAGCGAACGAGATCCACCCTTCGTGCATCAGCCACGGTTACAACTCACCGCGCGCGGGACGCTCCGTTCTCCACACCAACTTCGACTGGGTGGGGACGATAGATCCCACGCCCTGGTTGTGCGTGGGCGAGTGCGTCCGGTGGTGTGACTCGTTGATGCCAGGCGGTATCGCCGCCCTGATGCGGCACAACCATGATCTGGCGCTGCGCGGACGCCGCATCCTGTGCGAGGCGCTGGGAGTGGAAGAGCCTTGCCCGGCGGACTTGATCGGCTCTCTGGCCGCTGTCCCGATCCCCGCGGGCGCGAAAATGCCCTTTGCGGAGAAGGAGGATCTTCCACCGGATCTAATGCACGACCTGCTGTTCGAGGAGTACCGCATTGAAGTTCCCGTTGGCTTCTGGCCGGCGCCACCCCAGCGCCTGGTGCGTATCTCGGCTCAGGCATACAACACCGAAGAGCAATACAAGTACCTGGCTCAAGCGTTGAAGGAGGTCCTTGCGCGCGGGACGGCGTAAGGAGCCTGGCGCAAGACTCAAGGTGTGGCGCCGCTTGCGGCGCGTGCTGATGTTTCATCTCGCGATGCCGGGTTCCGGTCAGGATCTTCCGGGTCAAAGGCCATTTAGGCTGGGCACGACGAACCCGAAGTAGGCCGCGGCGTTGTTGTAGCTGATGTCGCGGACCATCTGGCCCACGAGTTCCATGTCGCTTGGGATCAGGCCTTTCGCCATCTGGGTCCCAAGGACGTTGCACAAGATCCGGCGGAAATACTCGTGTCGGGGATAGGACAGGAAGGAGCGGCTGTCGGTGACCATGCCTACGAATCGGGCCAGCACACCCGCCGCCGCCAGGTCGCGCAGCTGCATTTCCATGTAGTCCTTCTGATCCAGGAACCACCATCCGCCGCCGAGCTGCATCTTGCCCGGAATCGAACCATCCTGGAAGTTACCCAGCATGGCCGCAAGGGGCATGGTGTCGCGCGGGTTGATGTTGTAGAGGATCGTTTTCGGCAACTGGTCCCTCTGGTCGAGCCGGTCCAGGAACTTCGCAAGCGGCCGGGCGATCTCGAAATCCCCGATCGAGTCGAACCCGGTGTCGGGCCCGGCTGTATTGAACATCCGCGTGTTATTATTGCGGAGCACACCGAGGTGGAACTGCTGGGTCCATCCTTTCTCATGGTCCATCATGCCGAACTCGTAGAGCATCGCCGACTTGAATCTCGCCGCCTCCTCGCTGTCCAACGCCTTGCCTCCGCGCACCTTGAGAAAGATCGCTTCGATCTCGTGTTGCGTGTAGTCCTCGGCGTAGATGGTTTCGAGGCCGTGGTCGGAAATGCGGCAGCCCATTTGCGCGAAGAAGTCGTGCCGCTTGCGCAGCGCCTGCACGTAGGAGCCGAAATCGCGGATATCCACGCCGGCGGCGGCCGCCAGCCCGCCCACCCACGCATTGAAAACTCCGGGTTTCTCCACAGCCATTGCCCTGTCGGGGCGCCACGTCGGGAACACCTGGATATCGAACGCTCGGTCCGCCGCGATTGCCCCATGGTGCTCCAGCGAATCCGCGGGGTCGTCGGTGGTGCACACGAGGACGACGTTGGAGCGCTTCATCAGGCCGCGCGCGGAGTATGCGGGCTCGGCGAGTCTCTCGTTGCACGCGATCCATATCTCCTTGGCCGTGTCGGGGGAGAGGAGATCATAAACGTCGAAGAAACGCGCGAGCTCCAGCGCGGCCCAATGATAGAGCGGGTTTCCCAGAAGATGCGGGACCGTGGCCGCCCATTTCTCGAACTTCTCCCAATCCGACGCGCCGCCCGTGCAGAAACGCTCGGCCACGCCGTCGCTGCGCATGGCGCGCCATTTGTAGTGATCGCCGCTCAGCCAGATTTCCGCCATGTTGCGGAAGCGCTTGTCCGCCGCGATCTGATCCGGCGGCAGGTGGCAGTGATAGTCAATGACAGGCAGACCCTCCGCATAGCCGTGATACAGCTGCCTGGCGTGGTCCGTTTCGAGCAGAAAGTCCTCGTGGATGAAAGGGCGTGTCATAATGGTCTTCCTTCTCCAGACTCCGGACTCCAGACTCCAGACTCCAGACTCAAGACTCCGGACTCAAGACTCCAGACTCAAGACTCCAGACTCCGGCCTGCCTGTACCCATTGCGTGTGAAAGAATTGCCCGCGGGGCCTGTCCACGCGCTCGTAGGTGTGCGCGCCGAAGTAGTCCCGCTGTGCCTGCAAGAGGTTCGCCGGGAGCCGCGCGGAACGATAGCCGTCGTAGTAGGCGAGCGCCGAGGACGTCGCGGGCATCGGCACGCCGAGCCGCACGGCCGTCATCACGACGCGCCGCCAGGATTCCTGGGCGCTCGTGACAGCCTCGCGGAAAAAGGGCGCGGTCAGGAGGCAGTGCAGTTGGGGATTCTGGTCGAACGCCTCCTTGATCTTGCCCAGGAAAACCGAGCGGATGATGCAGCCTCCCCGCCAGATCAGGGCGATCCCTCCGTAGTTGAGATGCCAGCCGTAGGTCTCCGCGGCGCTGCGCAACAGCTGGTAGCCCTGCGTATAGGAGATGATCTTGGAGGCGTAAAGCGCGCGGCGCAGATCGTTCACCATCGCGTCGCGGTTTCCCTCAAAACGCCCCGCCGGGCCCTTGAGAATCTTTGAGGCTTCCACCCGTTCTTCTTTGATGGCCGAGAGGCAGCGCGCGAAAACCGCTTCCCCGATCAGTGTCAAAGCCTGGCCCTGATCCAATGCGGCGATCACCGTCCATTTCCCGGTTCCCTTCTGGCCCGCCGTGTCCAGGATCAGGTCCAGCACCTCGTTGCCGCCGGCGTCCTTGTAGGCGAGAATGTCGCGCGTGATCTCGATGAGGTAGGAGTTCAGTTCGCCTTCCTGCCATTGCGCAAAGACCTGGTGCATTTCCGCGTTGGTCATACCGAGGCCCTCCTTCAAGAACTGGTAGGCCTCGCAGATGAGCTGCATGTCGCCGTACTCGATGCCGTTGTGCACCATCTTCACAAAGTGCCCGGCGCCGTCCTCTCCGACCCAGTCGCAGCAAGGTTCCCCCGCTTCCGTTTTCGCGCAGATGGCCTGAAAGATGGGCTTGACGTCGGGCCAGGCGGCGGGCGAGCCGGCCGGCATCATGGAGGGTCCCAGGAGCGCGCCCTCCTCGCCGCCCGAAACGCCGACGCCTATGTAGCGCAAGCCGCGCGCTTCGAGCTCCCTGGTGCGGCGCGTCGTGTCGGGAAAATGCGAATTGCCGCCGTCCATGAGGATGTCCTCTTTCTCGAGGTGGGGGAGGAGCGACTGGATGCAATCGTCCACGGCGCGCCCCGCCGGGACCATCATCATGATGCGGCGCGGTTTGCGCAGCTTGTCCGCGAGGTCTTCGAGCGACGCCGCGCCGATGATGTTCTTGCCGGCGGCCGGGCCGTCGAGGTATTGCCGCACTTTTTTCTGGTCCAGGTCATACATGGCCACGGAAAAGCCGTGCCGTTCCATGTTCAGCGCCAGGTTCCGGCCCATGACGCCGCATCCGATCATGCCGATATGTTGTTCTTTCATGGTGTGGGTCCTTTGATTCTCCCTTTTCATCCTCTATACCCTTGTGGCACGTACTGCGTCAGTTTCTTCTCCGCGAAGATGCGCTCAAAGCGGGTGAAGCGCTGCAAGCCATTCACCAGCGGGATGCTGGGCCAATGCTCTCCGATGAGCGGCCGGGCGTAGCGGACAAAGTCGTCCGTCACGTCATATCGGCACGGCGCGATCCATTCCTTTGGGAAGAAGCGCTCCGAATCAGCCACGGCCTGAAGCGGAACCTTGTCGTAGCGGACGTTGTAGATATCGCCGGGCTCGCGCAGGATGGTTCCCATCCAGCCGTTGCCGTCCTCGCGCGCGATCTGAGCGCATTTCAGACCCACCTTGTAGGCTTCTTCCAAGTCCACCGTCGAGGCGTAGATGATCGCGTTGCGCTGGTCGGTGCCGGGAATCTGGTAGCGCGCCTTGCCGGGCACGGGCAGCTTCAACGAGTTGAGGTAATTCGTCACTACCTGCGCCACGGCCATCCTGCTGGAACCGAAGGACGTGTGGCCGAAGGCGTCGCGGACCTCCCCGATGTCGCCCACCTCGAACCCCTCGCTCACCACCACCATGCACCTTCCCCGCTCGCTCAGGCATCTCAGGACGTTTTCTCCGAGCTCCTCCAGACTCAACCCCGATTCGGCCAGGTAGATCTGGAGAGGCATCTTGCGCTTCGGGTCGGCCAGACGCGCCGCCGCCGGAATGTAACCGATCTTGCGCCCCATCGCCTGGATCACCAGGACGGGGTCCGCCGGGCAGGAACCCATGTTTTCCTCGTTCGCGTTGAGGATATATTGCGCGAGGTAGCGCGCGGTCGAGGCGTAGCCCGGCGTGTGGTCAATGAGTTTGAACTCGGAGTCGCCCACGTCGTTGTCTATGGTCTTGGGCGCGCCGACGGCCACCAGGTCCAGCCCGCGCTCGCCCGCCAGCAGGCTCACCTTGCGGGCCGTGTCCATCGAGTCGTTGCCGCCGATGTAGAAGAAGTAGCCGATGTTGTGCGCCCGAAAGACCCCGATCACGCGCTCGAAGTCCTCGGCGTTGCTCTTCTTGAGCTTGTAGCGGCACGTGCCGATCGAGCCGGCCGCGGGGGTCACCGCCAGCAGGTCAATCTCCTCTTGCTTTTGCGCGCTCAGGTCCAGCAGTTCCTCCCGCAGAACTCCCTCGATTCCATGCCATCCCCCGTAGATCGAGCCAAACACATCGGGATAAGCGCGGCATCCCTCGATGATTCCGCGCAGGGTGTTGTTGATCACGGGCGAAGGCCCGCCGGACTGCGCGACCAATACGTTTCTGGACACTTATTCTCCTCCTTCTTCCGCGAACTGCGACTTCAGCCCCCACAGTCCAGGGGCGGGATTCGACACATAAAAGATCTCCTCGCCGCCCGGCAACGTGTTGAACCCATCGCGAAGGCCCGCCGGACGGTATTGTTCCATCATCTGCTCAAGGCCGCCGTACTCAAAGCCAACTCCCTCGGTTTCCTCCCGCGAAAGGCCTCCGGGGCAATACGTAATCCGGAATCTCCCTTCGGAGGAGCCGTGGATCAAATGGGCCGCCGCCGAAAGATTGCCCCTGAGATCGGCGTTTTCCTCGACCATCCCAAGTGTGCGGGGCGTTCCGTGGTATCCGTATTTGCGGATCAGGCGGTCTATTTCCCCGTCTTCGCCGAAGGCGCGGACTCCCGGCGCGAGAATGACCAGGTGGCCGCCGTCCGCCATCGCCATCCGCGTGCGGTAGATTGCCTTGTTGCCCAGCCACGTGGATTTGTACTCCGCCGGAGTCAGATAGACCACCGCCTTCTGGATCGGCTTGTCCAGCAGCGTCACGTTGACCCGTTGGCAGAGTCTGGCGCCGCTCAGGAAGCACGCCTCGTCATCCCCCGCATACAGGCCGCGCGTGGCGAGCCGGCCCTCCGCATCTTTCGCCCGGACGGTGAGGACGTAGGAAACCGGCAGGTCTCCGGCAAAATGCGCGGACATGTAATTGAGGATATCCCGCACGGGGGATTGCGCCCGGCCCATGATCCGTTCCATGCCGCAGACCGCTCCCAGGTAATGCGTGTTGTTGATCGTGTCGGCCCCGCCGGCGCCCACAAACACGTTCTTGTTGTGGTTGGCGATGCCGGCCACCTCGTGCGGCACCAGCTGGCCGATGGAGATGATTCGGTCCCATTTGCCTTCGACCAGCAGGCGGTTGATCTCGCAAGGAACGGAATAGTCCACCGCCCCGTTTGAAACCTGGCGGACGAAGCTAGCGGGGACCTCCCCCAGGCGGACCAGCCCGCTGCGCCAGTCGTGGACGTGGAACCGGTCGCGCGGGATACCCGGAAACATGACGTCGAGTTCCCGCGGCGTCATGGGAGCGTGGGTGCCCAGCGCGGGCAGGATCTCGACGTGGGCCTTGTCTTTGAGCCGCTCGTAGAGCATCACGGTGATCTCTCCGGCCCAGGAATACAGGCGGGTGTGATCCGGCGGCAGGAGGAGAACGCGGCGCAACGCGCCCAGGCGGTCGAACATGCCGTCGAGCAGACCGGCGGCGCGGGCGGCGTCTATCACGGAATCGGGCGATCCTTCGTAAAAGTACTCCATCAAACGTACCTTCCATAGCGCTGAATGGCGGCCATGATGAGGCGCATGCCGGTGAGGCGCGACCCATTGTTGACCGATCCGGCGGTGGCGAAGTTCAGGCCGCGTTTCTCCCGCGCCATCTCGAAATCGCGCAGAAACTCCAGGACGATGTTCTCCTCTTCGTTGCGGCTGTAAGTGAACGGGGCGAGCTGGCCGTCAATAACCGCGGCGGGAAGATGCTCGCGAATCTCCTTCACCGTGACCGTGGGACCGAAGTTGGTTCGGTTCAGGTTCACCTTGGCCAGGAGGGGCAGCAGATGCGCCATCGCCGAGTCGGAATGCTGGTAACGCGGGTCGCCGGGATCGGGGCTGTAGCGTTCATAGAGCGCGCGAAGGATGGGCAGGCCGAAGAACTCGTACATCTCCGGGGTGAGGAGGCAGCAATTGTCGTCGCAGAAAGCGAAACCGCGCGGCGCCGCTTCGGGCGTGTACCCGGCTTCTTCGTCCAGGATGCGCGCGATCTCGAGCATCACGCGGATGATGTTGTCCCGCAGCCGCGCCGCCAGATCCGGGTCCTCCATAATGAGAAAGATGAGATTCTGGGGGCCGTAGATGGAGGTGGCGAAAGTGACCGGCCCGCGCTGCCCTCGATAGAGCGGGGATTTCACACCTAGTGCCGTCAGACGTTCCCGCTCCTTTTCCCAGTTCTCCGGCAGGATGCACCGGCGCACGTCCCGGGCCTCAACGCGGTCCAACAGGGCCTTTAGCTCGTCGGGGGTATTCGCCGCCTGCATCAGCCACCACGAACGGTCGCGCCAGACGTTGCGCGCCTCGAAAACGTCGTGCAACCCCTTCACGGGAGGATACTTCAGGCCGGGGTCTTCCATCTTCTCCGGGAGTAGTTTCTTCCCGACGATGCGCTCGGATTTTTCGTTATACCCCTTGTTGAGCTCCAAGCGCCACGCTTCGTCCTGCTCGTAGCGCCAGTAGTCCTCCGGGACGCCGAGTTCATCGAAGACGCATTCCCAGGTGGTGTGCGCGCCGAAGGCGACCTGCGAGACCCGGGATCCGAAAGGATCGGCCGCGGCGATTTCCTGATCGGCCCAGAACCGCTCCAGGTCCACGGGTGCAAGCCCGCCTTTCGCGCGCATCTCCTTTATCAGAGACTGCGCCATGCGCACGTGTTCGGGACGATAGGGAATCAGCACGTGCTCGGAAGACATGTTCAGTTCGCTTTCCAGAAGGGGGTGTTGGAAAGTTGGGCTGCATTGCCGCTCATTATCTATGTTCCTTTCCGACAGAAGGGACCAATGGGACCTATGGGACCAATGGGACCTAAGGGGCCTAAAGGACACTGAATCCTCAGCCTTCAGTCTCCAGCCTCAAGTCTCAAGCCTTCTCAAACCCCGGCGTATGCGGAGAAGCCTCCGTCCACCGGGACCACGATCCCAGTAACAAAAGCCGCCGCGTCCGAGCAAAGCCAGACCACCGTTCCCATCAGGTCCTCCGGGTCGCCGAAGCGGTTCATGGGCGTGTGGGCCAGGATTTGCTTCCCGCGGTCCGTGAGATTGCCCGTGCCCGGCTCGGTGAGCAGGAACCGGTTTTGTTCGGTCAGGAAGAAACCCGGCGCAATCGCGTTCACGCGCAGGCGGGGGTTGTACTCCTGGGCCAGGTGCACCGCGAGCCATTGGGTGAAGTTGCTCACGGCCGCCTTGGCCGCCGAGTATCCTGGAATCCGCGTCAGGGGGTGAAAGGCGCTCATAGAGGAGACGTTCAGGATCACGCCGCCCTCCGGATTGTCTTTCATGCCTTTTGCGAAGACCTGGGAGGGCAGAATGGCCCCGCCGAAGAGATTCAGCGACACTACTTTCTCCAGGGAGTCCAGCGGAAGATCAAAAAACAAACTCTCAGGGGACGTGGTCGCGCCGGCCATGTTGCCGCCTGCCGCGTTCAGCAGGACGTCGGGAGCCCCCGTTTTCTCCAGTGCTTTGCCCAAAGACTCCCGGTCCAAAACGTTGACAGTCAGCGATCCCGCGTCCAGACCATCCCGCTGGAGGCTCCGCGACACCGCTGCCGCGGCTTCCTCCCGCAGGTCGGCCACCCAGACGCGCGCGCCCGCCTGCGCCAATGCCCGGCAGAATGCCGTTCCCAGGCCTCCTCCGCCCCCGGTGACAACGGCGGTTTTGCCCTTTAGGCTGAATAGATCCAGCGCCGAAGCGCGCGCTTTCTCTTCCATGATCGGACACCCCTATCCTTTCCCTTCAGGAACCCACGCGGGCGGTCACAACGTGCAAACCCGTGCCAGTCAGCTCCGCGAGCGCTTTCGCGCCGAGACCCTCGTCGGTGACCAGGCCGTCCACCTCGTCCAGGTTGGCGAAAGTGGAGAACGCGCGCCTTCCGTACTTGGAGCTGTCGCCGAGGATAAACGTTCGCTGTGCCCGCGACAGGATCTTCGTTTTTACGAGCGCCTCCAGACTGTTCTGGCAGGAAAACCCCGCCTCCAAGGAAATCCCGCTCGTCCCCACGAAGGCGATGTCAATGTTCATGCGCTCGAGCATCTGCAATGTGTCCGGCCCCAGGCAGCACGAGGATTCCCGGCGCCAGGTTCCTCCCAGCAGAATCACGGAGCCCGATTCGCGGGCGGACAACTCCTGCGCGATGAGAAGAGAGTTTGTCACCACGCGCATCTCGTTCTGTTTCAGCAGCTGAGCCAGGGCCAGCGTCGTGCTTCCGGCGTCCAACGCCACCGACTCGCAGTCGAAGATCAGGTCGAGCGCCGCGCGGGCGATGGACTCCTTGGCGTCCACCATCTCGTCCATTCTATGGTCAATCTGCACCGTGCGGTCCACGTCCTCCGCCAGAAGGGCGCCTCCGTGAGTGCGCATGAGGACGCCGCGCATCTGCAGAATGTCGAGGTCCTTCCGAATGGTCACGGGAGAAATCTGAAAACGCTGCGCCAGATCCCTTACATCGAGCTGTTTGACCCGCTGGATAAGGCGGGCGATTTCGAGTTGCCGGGCGTTTAGAGTCACAGGGACCTCCTCCCGGGGGCTTTGGAACGCAGCCAAAAAACGAAAGCAATCGTAACCTGGTTGCCGCGGAACTGCAAGAGAGATTTCAAAGAGATTCCAAAGATGATTCACCGTGCCGAAGGCTGTTCGGCAAAAATGGGGGCGCACAGTTGTGCCGAAAGCAGTCGTGGAACCTTCATTTGTGGCCCTTCCTGGACGGGGATGTTCTTCGCGGCACGGGAGAAACTTGCGGGGAACACGAGAAAATGCTTGAAGCCGCAGGGGATGTGAAGTATTAAGATGGTGTTATGGAAGCGCCCCCGCCGGGTTCCGCGTTTGGCTGCCGTTAGGCAGGCGAGGCGAGGCCAGGGCACCAAGCAAATACAGACATGAGATACTTCTTTGTTGTTGCCTGTCTTTGTGCCGCCGTGGGCACGGGAGCGTGGTGGTTCTGGCCCCGCGGTAACGCGAGCAACTCCGGTCCGGCCACGGCGCAGGTTGTGCGGCGGGACCTGGCATCCACGGTGCTGGCTACTGGGGCGGTGAAGCCTCAGGTGGGGGCCGAGGTTCGCGTCGGCGCGAGAATCTCGGGCAAGGTTGAGCATCTCTATGCCAACGTCGGCGATGCGGTAAAGAAAGGCCAGGTGATTGCGGAGATAGAGAAAGCCGACCTGGAGGCCAAGGTTGGTGAAAGCGCCGCGAACGGCCGGCAGGCGCCTGGGCAGTAGTCTCCATGGCCGTCGAGTCCGAAGCCACGCTCAACAACCAGGAACGGGCCAAGGACTGGGAATACCGAGTCATCGCCGTCAACAAAGCCGGCGAGGGCGTGCCCAGCAACACCGTCGCGGTGGTGTTGTAAGGCAATGCCCCGCCTGTCCCGCGGTAGCGTGGCGAAGGCGGATCATCGCCGTCAATAGAGCGGGCGACGAAGGGCAAGCAGCCGACATAGGCGTGGGCGGTGTGCCGCCCACGCCTATGATCGGCAGCACGACAGTCACCGAATCGCAGCGATGGCGCTTGCGGCATTGCAGATCAAAACGGACGTTCACCGGATCGCACCTGGTGGCCTAGTCGTATCCGCTTTCGCCTTGTGAATCGGAGTCTGCCATAGATACTACCAGCGAGCAACTGATGATGGCCGTTGCCAAGGGCGACCTGGACGCCTTTGGCGAGATTGTCCTGCGCTACCGTTCCGCAGCGTGGGGTGTGGCCTATCGTTTCGTTGGCGACGCCGACGAAGCGGAAGACTTGGTTCAGGAAGCGTTCCTGCGCATTCTAGACTCCGCAGGGCGATACAAGCCAACGGCTTCCTTCCGCACCTATCTCTACCGGGTACTCACGCGCCTGTGCGTTGACTACTCCCGCAAGAAGCGCCCCATTCCAACGGAGCAACTCCCGGAAGTTCCCACAGCCGGACCATCGCAGTCCGAGCGGATCGAGCGCCGGGAACTCGAGGAAGCCATTCGCGCGGCTCTTGACGCCCTGCCGCCCAAGTACCGCATGGTCATCGTTCTGCGCTACTTCGAGGGGCTGAGCGGGGTGAAGATTGCCAAGGCCCTGAAGACGACGCCCAAGGGGGTCGAGCGGCTGTTGGCGCGGGCGCGGAGTAGCCTCGAACCGTTGTTGCGCCCCTTCCATGAAAAAAATCGGTGAAGCGGAGGGGGATTCTGGACGTTCACCCGTTTATAGAAAGCGAGGAGAGAAGATGCGCTGCGAAGACATCCAATCCAGACTTACGGCTTACGCCGATGGCGAGCTTCCGCCGGATGAGCGCTTGCGTGTGCGGGCGCACCTGCGCGGATGCGCAGGCTGCCAAGCGGCCTTGGCGCGGGTCGATCGGCTGGCCGCTGCTCTGCTGCAAACAGAACCCCCCCCCGTCCCTGCCGGGCTGACCGCAAGGGTGATGGCGGC
>Ga0315281_10011121_pt1 | contig 12343 bp, 14 predicted proteins | sample YL17G07_0_MG_FD_204540 | JGI IMG/M metagenome (GOLD analysis project Ga0315281, IMG submission 204540) | Sediment microbial communities from Yellowstone Lake, YNP, Wyoming, USA - YL17G07_0 | ecosystem: Environmental > Aquatic > Freshwater > Lake > Sediment | place: USA: Wyoming | collected... | reverse complement strand
GGCTTCTCCTGCTCAGCTGCGACTACTCCCAGGTCGAGCTCAGGATCCTGGCCCACATGGCCGGGGACGAGCCGTTCGCGGAGTCGTTTCGGCGGGGAGAGGACGTGCATGCGGCCACGGCGGCCGGGATGTTCGGCAAGACGCCCGGCGCCGTGACCCCGGACGAGCGCAGGGCCGCGAAGGCGGTCAACTTCGGCATCGTGTACGGAATGACGGCGTTCGGCCTCTCCCGCGAGCTCAAGTGCCCGCCGGGCGTCGCGCAGGACTACCTGGACCGGTTCTTCAATCGGCACCCGGCCGTGCGCGTCTTCATGGACTCGACGCTCGCGGGCGCGCGCGCGCGGGGCTGGGTCTCGACGCTCCTGGGGCGCCGGCGGCGCGTGCCCGAGATCGCATCCGCGCTGAAACTGAGGCGCGAGGAAGCCGAGCGCGAGGCGCTCAACCACCCCGTGCAGGGGACGGCGGCCGACTTCCTCAAGCTCGCCATGATCGCGGTCAACGACGTCGTGCCGGAGGCGAAGCTCAGGCTCACGATCCACGACGAGCTTCTCTTCGAGGTGCCGGAGCGCGACGCCAGGCGGCTGGCCGGCGAAGTGCGGCGGGCGATGGAGGGCGTCGGAACCCTCTCCGTCCCCCTCGTGGCGGAGGCGGCGTGGGGAACGTCCTGGGCCGAGTGCCATCGGTGACCGCCTTCCGCGGCTTCCTCGCCTGCCTGCTCGTCCTCCTTGTCGCGGGGGGAACGGCGGGGGCCGCCCGCAAGAGGAAGAAGGCCGAGCCGGCCAACCCGGAGCAATCGCTGGCCGAGGCCCAGCGGGCCCTGGCGGACAAGCGCCGGCGGGCCGACCAGATCAGGCCCGTGATCCAGCGGAAGGCCCGGCAGGAGGAGCGGACGCTCGCCGAGCTCGAGCGGTGGGATCGCGCGCTTGCGGCGAGGCGCGCGGAGCTCAAGGCCTACAAGGAAGAGATCGACATGACCCAGGCCCAGCTCGATGCGATGCACCGGCAGACCAGGCTGACCTCGGCGGAGCTGGCACGTAGTGCGGCGCGCCTGCGCGAGGATCTTGTCGCGTGGCAGACGGGCGGGGCCGGGGACGACGGCACCGAGGCGGTGCGCCGGGTTTCACCGTCCGGTGAAACCCGGGGCGAGTCGATGGATATTGGTGAGGTCGCGATCTGGTGTGGAACCGGGGAGGCGGACCGGCTGTCGGAGGCTCGGATGACGAAGTTCGATCTCCAGCTCCGGTCTCTCCGGCAGACCGAGCACCTCGCGACGCTCAAGCGGCTCCGCCGGGAGCTGGCGGCGAAAGAGCGGGAGCTCGCGGTGACCGTGCGCCAGCGCGCCGCCTTCTTACGAACGGTGCGGGTGGAGAAGGCCCAGAACGTGGCCCTGCTCAACGACTACCAGGTGGCGGCGCAGAAGCTGGAGCGCGTCGTGGACCGGCTGGCGGTGGAGACGCGGCTCGCGCGGCAGTCGGCGCTGGTGCCTTCCTCCGCGCGCGTGGGCCAGCTCCTGCGGCCGGTCGCGGGGCCCCTCCTGCGCCGGTTCGGGCGGCAGAAGCACGAGACTTTCAACGCGACCGTGTTCTCCACGGGAATCGAGATCAAGGCGAAGGAAGGAACTCCCGTCAGGGCCGCCGCGTCCGGCCGCGTGGTCTTCCTGGACTGGCTTCAGGGGTTCGGTCGTGTCATGATTGTTGACCATGGCAGCGGCTTCTGCACTGTGTACGGACACCTTCGTGACGCGACGGCGGACGTGGGGACTCCCGTGACCCGGGGGGCGACCATCGGCACCGTGGGGGACACGGGGTCGCTCGGCGCCCCGTCCCTGTACTTCGAGGTGCGCAACCACGGCCAGCCCGCCGACCCGGGGCGGTACCTGGGGGGGGACGAGGAATGAGGCGCGCCGGCGCCTTCTTCGCGTTCCTTCTCGCGGCCTCGCCCGTCCTGGCGGTCTCGGATTCGGAGCTCGATCCCTTCATCAACGCGATGTCCGAGATCCAGCGCAGGTACGTGGACGAGACCAAGGCGGAAACCGCGCTCCTGCTCCGGAGCGCGTCCGACGGCGTCGTCAACGCGCTCGACGCGGAGAGCCTCGTGCTCGATCCCGCTCCGCCGGCCGGCGAAGCGGGGCCCGGCTTCTCGGTCGGGGTGCGGGACGGGGTGGTCTGGGTCCTCGACGTGGTCGAAGGCGGGCCGGCCGGGGCCGCGGGCCTCCGGGAGGGCCACCGCCTCCTCCAGATCGACGGGAAGGATGCGGGCGGCAAGAAGCGCGCGGAGATCGAGCGCGCCCTCAAGGGGCCGGCCGGCAGCAAGGTCTGGCTCCTGTGGAACGACGAGGAGGACAGCTACCGCGAGGCCCAGGTCGAGCGGAAGCTGCTTGCGCGCCCGGCATGGCGCCGGGTTCCGCTCGACGGAGTCGAGCTGATCCAGGTGTTCCGGCTGGACGGGACCGCGGCCGGCGAGATCGCCTCGGCGCTCGGCTCCTCGCCGTTCGCGGGCGGGTGCGTCCTCGATCTCAGGAAGTGCGCGGGCGGCGACCCCGACGCCGCGATCGCGCTCGCGGACGCGCTCCTGCCGGGCGGCCTCACGATCGCGACCGGCCGGGGCGCCGGGGGGAAGGGCGAGCACCGGTACGAGACGACCAGGAAGTCGAAGCCCGTCAGCGTACCGATTGTCATTCTGCTCGGTTTCGGGACCCGGGGGGCGGGCGAGATCCTGGCCGGAGCGCTCGCGGACCACCGCAGGGCCCTGGCGGTGGGGAAGCGCACGTTCGGATACGCGTCCCGCCAGAAGGACTTCCCCCTTCCATCGGGCGAGGGCCGCAGGCTCAGGCTGACGGTCGAGCGGTTCTTCACCCCCGGAGGGGTATGCCTCACGGGCACCGGCGTGGGGGCGGAGCTCGAGGCGGGGGAGCCCCTGCCCCGCCGCATCGAGCGCGAGCTCGAGCGCTACCGGGTGGCCGAACGGCTGGCCGACCGGCTCCTGGCCTCGCCGCCGGCGGCGTTCGATGCGGAGGCGCTGAAGACCGGGGTCCTCGCGCTGGCGGCGGTGGAGGCGAAGGGCAAGAGCGTGGCGGAGAGGCGCGGCGAGTTCGAGCGGGCCTTCCAGATCGCCGTCGAGGCGCTCATGCGCGAGCTGGACGCGGACATTCCCCGCGACGCGCTGGACCAGGCCCGGCTCGCGCTCATCTCGCGGGTCCGGGTCGAAATCGCCGGCCGGCGCCGGACGCCCGACGAGGCGCTCGCCGTCGCGCTCCGGGAGGATTCCGAGGCCGCCATGGGCGCGGACCTCATCCGGGCCCTGCGCAAGATGCCGGGAGCGGCTCAATGAGGGCGCCGGGGGCCGTCTCCGCCGCTCTCCTCGTCCTGGCATTCGCCGGGCCCGCGGAGGCGCGCCGGAACGCCGGGGCCCTGAAGCCCCTTCTGGAACTGATCGAGACGGTCGAGGCCAACTACGCCGGCGACCCGGTCATCCGCGAGGACGAGGTCGTGAAGCAGGCGCTCGCGGGCATGGTCGCGGACCTGGACCGGTACAGCGAGTTCCTCGACCAGCAGAAGTACAAGGATTTGCAGGAAGACACCCGCGGGAGCTTCGGGGGCGTCGGGATCGAGATCGGGATCGTGAACGGCAAGCTCTCGGTCATCGCGCCGATCGAAGGCACTCCGGCCGACCGGGCGGGGCTCCTGGGGGGCGACGTCATCGCCTTCATCGACGGGGTGCCCACGGACGACATGAAGATCATGGACGCCGTCCACCGGATCAAGGGTCCGCCGGGGACCAAGGTCGTGCTCGCGATCCAGCGCGAGGGGGAGCCGATGCGGGACGTGCCCCTCGTCCGCGCCCTCATCACGCCCGTGAACATCCGCGACGCCGTTCTCGAGGACGCCGGGGTCGGCTACGTCGGCATCCGGACGTTCTCCGAGCACACGGCCGAGAATCTCTACGACGCCCTCCGGCGGTTCCAGGACGCGCACCTGAAGGGGTTCATCCTCGACCTGCGGTCCAACCCGGGGGGCCTGTTGCAGGAGGCGACGCGGGTCTCGGACCTCTTCCTGCCGGGCGGGGCCGCGATCGTGTCGACCGAGGGACGCGATCCGTCGCAGCGCGCGAAGTACTACGCGTCCGAGAAGCGCGACATTCCGCAGTTGCCGCTCATCGTCCTCGTGAACGAGTACTCGGCAAGCGGGTCCGAGATCGTGGCGGGCGCCCTCAAGGACCACCGGCGGGGCATCATCATGGGCCGCAGAACGTTCGGGAAGGCGAGCGTCCAGAGCATCACGCCGATCACGCCGGACCGCTCCCAGGCGGTCCGCCTCACGGTGGCGCGCTACTACACGCCCTCGCACAACGAGATCCACGAGGTCGGGATCGAGCCGGACGTGACCCTGCCGCCGTCCCGGTATCCCCCCGGGATGCGGCGGCTCTTCGACGAGGGGGCCTTCAACCGGTTCGCGGGCGAGGTTCTGCTTCCCGCGGGAGCGGGCCAGTCCGGGACGGGGTGGCTGGATCCCGCGGCGCTCAAGGACGGCCGGCTCGCGCCGCCGGGCAAGGGCTCGCCGCCCGACAAGCTGGACGGGCGGCTCGGGGCCGAGTTCCGCCGGTGGGCGGACCGGCAGGGATGGCATGAGACCGACGAGGCTTGGGCCGAGCTCGAGAGCCCGGTGGTCGACCAGGTCCGGATCGGGGTGATGCGGAGGGTGAAGGGCGAGGAGGCGGCCCGCCGGTACGCGGTGGAGTTCGATCCCCAGGTCAGGACCGCCGCGGCCCTGCTCAAGCTCGTGGCCCCGGCGCCGGCCGCGAGCCGCGCCCGGACCCCCGCCACTCCCCCCGTCTCGAAGTAGCGGTGCGAGTCGCGCGGAAGCCCTGGTTCTGGATCGCGGTTGCAGCCGCCGCCGCCGCCGCGTGGCTGATCTTGCGGCCGCCGCCGGTCGAGGACCGGGCCCCCAAGTGCCGGGAGGTCGTCCGGGCGGTCGAGGGCTGGGCGGCCCGCCGGGGGCTCAAGCCTGACGGGGGGGGGGCGCGGTCGGAGGTCAGGACGGAGCACCGCGTGCGCTGGCTGCATGCCGAGCGCGGCTACTGGTATCCGCCGACCAGGAGCCACGGGACCCTGGGCAAGGAACTCGTTGGGATTGCGCGGGCAAGGGGTCTCGCGATCCGGGTGGAGTCCACGGCCGCGAACTCCCTTTGCGTCGACATGGTCTTCCCGGACGGGCGCTCGGCCGTGCGGGTCCGGTTGCGGCTCATGTGCTTCGCCGCGATCGTGATCGACGACATGGGGTTCAGCCTGACCTCGGCCCGGCGCGTGGTGGCGCTGCCGTGTCCGGTGACCTGCGCGATCATCCCGTTCTCGGGGCACGACCGGGCCGTCGCCCGGCTCGCGGCCGCGAGCGGCAAGGAGGTCTTCATCCACATGCCCATGGAGTCGCCGTTCCGCGTCCCGGACGTGCCCGAGTACCGGCTGATCCTCCGGTCGGGGATGACCCGCACCGAGATCGGGGAAAGGGTGAAGGCCGCGCTCGCCGAGATCCCGCATGCGGCGGGGATCAACAACCACGAGGGCTCGCTGGCGACCGAGAATGCGGAGCTCATGGGCGACCTCATGGCGGTGCTCAAGCCCTGCCGCCTCGTCTTCCTGGACAGCGGCACCACCGAGAAGACCGTGGCGTGGTCGGCGGCGCGGGACGCCGGGCTGCGGTGGGAAAGGCGCAACGTGTTCCTCGATGCCGAGTACGCGCGGCCGAGCGGACCCAAGGGCGCCCCGCGGGATCCCGCCGCGGTCGAGGCCGAGTTCTCGCGTCTTATCGCGCTGGCGAGGAAACGCGGGCGGGCCATCGCGATCGGGCACAACCAGTTCGCGGAGACGCTGGACGTGCTGGAGCGCCGGATCCCGGAGGCGCAGCGCCAGGGAGTCGAGTTCGTGTTCGCGTCGTGGCTGGCGCTGGGGGGGAAATGAGGGTGTTCCGGTTCCCCCCCGCCGCGGTCCTGGCCGTCGTTCTGGCCGGTTGTGCCGGCGCCGGGCGGGTCAAGCCCGGAGTGTTCGTCAACGCCGCCGACACGGGGAAGGTCCCCCGGTCCATCGGGCTCTTCTTCCCCCAGGTGGAATCCGGCTCCGTCGGCCGCGAGGGGGAATGGCCGAACGGAAGGACCTTCATGGCATCCGAGGTGGCGGCCGTCGTCCACGTCCGGATGCTGGCCGGGATGGAGGCGGGATGCCGGCCTGCCTGGGAGGATCTCATGGCCGAGAAGAAGACGAAGGAGCGGGTCGCCCTGCTCGGAAGCGTGATCCACCGGGACTACTCGCTCACGGGCATGATCACCCAGCGAGTCGCCAACGAGCTCGGCCGGGTAGGCGGCAAGGATGCGTGCCTCATCGTCTCGATCACCAGGTTCGGACCGAGCCCGGAGAAGCTCGAGCTGCGGAGCCTGTCGGGGGTCGTGAAGCCCGTCCCCTCCCCCGATCCGGCGAAGTCCTGGATCAACTGCGGCGTCAAGCTCGTGGTTTTCAAGACTCCCGGCGGCCAGATCCTGTGGGAGGCCGGGGCCCTCGTGAGCGAACCCGTCGGCGGGGAGGCGACGCAGGAGTCCGTCGCCGCGCGCTGCGTGGCGGACCTCATGAAAGCCTTCCCCTGGCGGAAGTGACGCGGTAAACTAGTCAGGACTTGTGGATGCGCTCGTGACGAGCAGGAGCTCGTCCGAGTAAGGTAGGTACTACATCATTATGATCTTTTGCTTTGCAAAAGCGCTCGTGACGAGCAGGAGCTCGTCCGAGATAGGTTGGTAATGCATTATCATGATCTTTGACTTCGTCAAAGCGCTCGTAGCTCAACTGGAAGAGCGTCAGCCTCCGGAGGCGCTTTAGACCTAATCGCACTCGACGAGACCGAACAGCGAGCGGAACGCCACTGACCCGCGCGGGGACCGCGACCCGCGCGGGTTTTCTTTTGCCTTGCCCTGTTGCTTGGCAGGCACGAGGGGGGAGCCTCGCGCGGTCGCGCGCCAACCCCGCCCCCTAGTTGAGGGGTACCCGTCGCTACGGTTTGGGCACCTCTCAACCGGCACGTTGGCACTAATGTTGGCACTCGCCGGGATGTGAACACTCGTTCATGGGGTGGCTGGCCCTCTACCGGAGCGCAACGGATTCGGGTCCATTCGGGTCTCAAACGCGAGACCGGAATAGATGCTTACGGCGCAAGCGGAAAGTTCTTAAATAAGATTCGGGTCTCAGCTATAGGGGGGATAGCAAGGGGGGCGACTAGCCCCCCCCGTGGCGATTCAGGCGCCGATGCCTTCTCCTTCATCTTGCAGAGGTCCATAGCCTCGAACTCGTGGACTAGGTGTTCGCGGTCCGCCTTGACCTCGAAGACGTGGAACGGGCGGCTGACGCGTCGAAGCGGCCCCAATCTACACCCGGTACACCCGTTACACCCGTGACAGGCGTTACACCCGTGACAGGTCGGCGGGGCTACCGTGTACGGTAAAACCCCGCGTGCTGGTGTCGTTCGCGGGGAGGCATGGGAACCCCACCGGCAGCCCGAACGCACGTCCTGGAGCCCCGTAGGGGCCAATTGGGGGACCGTGGACCTTGAAACGCAGCATTCGTCGGTTAGCCCCGGCGCGGTGCCTGCCCGATGCCGTGGCTCGGGTCGTGCCGGTCCCTCGTCCTGGCCCACCACGTCGGCGACGGGGGGATGGGCCGCCGGGAGGTTTTACCGTGGACGGTAACTTTACCGTGGACGGTAACGCGCACGGTAACTTTCGAGAGGCGAGGACGCTGGTACACTGGTTTACAAAATGTGCGTTTGGGTGTAGACTCAAGTTGTCGGCGCGTAAGCGATTGCGCAACGTCCGCTCCGAGATTGGGCAGTACTAGTTGAGCTGGGGAGAACCCAGCACAGAATCGGGGCGGGCGTTTCCATGTTCAAAGGGACCTCGCTACCACACAAAGCGAGGTATCCTCATGGGAGTTCATCAGGCGATAGGTAAGGATGCGCGGTCGAAGCTGGTCCGGTTGGCCGCGAACGACTACAGACTGCTCAGGAAAATTTGCGGCCAAGTCCCTGAACCACTTGGTTCGACCATCGGGAAGGCGCTCCGGCTCTACGCCGAGAGTGCCGTCAAGCAGGACCAGGCCCGCGATGAGCAGCCCCACGACCGCCAGACGGTGCGCTCGTGATCGCGCGTGAGCCCGGCCTTTGGGAAAGCCCGCGGGGCGGTGCCTACAAGGCACCTGACGCACTACGCGGGCCGCAGAACGGCTGCACCATTGGCGTTAACGCTGACCGTCATCCTCCGCAGCATGACGCGGCGGATGAGCGGTTCATGGGCGTCGGCCGCGTCGGCGGCGTCCATCTTCGCGACGCCGGACTAGCGCCAGCGGCGCGCGGCGTTCACGAACGGAGTGACACACCTCCGGCCGACGTCGCGACGGCCTCGGCCCCGAGCGCGGTGAGGCACTACAGCTCGCCCGGCCAGAAAATGCGCGACGGCTTTCAGCCCGTCACCGGCATCGCAACTTTCGCGGACGGAACAACCGCCGCGCCGTCGGCATGGCGGCACAAGTGCGGCGCGGAGTCGGTTTACCTCGACGCGAATGGCGTCATCAATCTTGAACCGTGTTTCGCCTGCGCGGCGCGTGAGGCCGCCGACGTCGAGCGGCTCCATCCTGAACTGCGGGACAAGGAAGATTTTCGCGTGTTCACTGAGACGTTCGAGGCGAACACGGACGGCGCGATTGACGGCGCATCGTGGGCCCGGTGCCGGAACTGCGGCAACGTCGTTTCTGCGCGCGTTGTTGGCTCTGGCCGCCTGCGTTCCGCATGCCCGCGGTGCGGCGCGGGAGAGGCGCGCTGATGGCCGCCTTCGCGACTGCTGCGCCCATAAAAGCCGTCAGTGACTCACCGTCCTTGGTCGAGCGCACGATGGCCAGGCGCGTGAACGCGGTGACGCCGATGAGCGGCGGCGCGAAGCTGGCCGAATCCGAGCTTCTCACGACGGCGCGTGGGACTTTCTGGGTTTGTCGAATCTGTGGCAGCTTGTCGCCCGCGTACCGACCGGACACGGTTACCATGCTCGACACGCGGCCCTGTCCGGCGTGTAGCGGCAGGGGTTCGTCGTGATCGGCAGGCGGCTCGCGGACCCGTTGGCCGGGGCGAATAGGGCTTTCCTGCGGGATCGCGATTCGCACATGAAGGCATCGGCGGCCTTGGCGCTGAAGCCACCGGCGAACGTGCCCAAGCTCCTGCCCCACGGTGGCGCATGGAGCCGGTGCTCCGCCTGCGGGCTGTTTCTCCTCGTGCGCGATCATCCCGACGATAAGCCGGGGCAGCCGTGCCCCCGGTGTTGGACGCGCTTGACCGGCAAGGCCATGCGGTCGTGAACTGCACGGCGATGAAGCCGGATGGTACGCCTTGCGGCGCTCCTGCTCGCGAAGGTGAAACCACCTGTTTTTTTCACGGCGAAGGGGAAGCGGTACGCGCAGCGGGAGCGAAGGGCGGTGCAAGCCGCAATAGGCCGGTGCTGAACCTCCGGCAGTTGATCGCGGAGGCCGGGGCGCTCGACGTTGACGGCAAGCAACGGCTTCTAGCCGCCGTGGCAGAGAAGGTGCTGGCCGGTCAACTCGACCATGCGAGCGCCCGGGCCGTGACGTATGCGGTCCAGACCGCCGACGCGGTAGCGCGTTCGGCCGAGCTGGCGGCGCTGGCAACCAAGCTGGACGCGCTAGAGGAGGCCCAGCATGCCCGGCATTGATTCGCTCCGGCGCCGCGCGAACAAGCTGACGATGGCCCACGATGAAATGCCCCAAGGCCTCGACGCTCAGGAACGGTGGTGGCATGGCCTCACGGCCGCTGAGCGTGCGGCCTGCACGTTGCCGGGTGCCGGGCTCTTCCGCTGGCTCGACGAGCAGATAACTGCTTCGGATGCGCGCGGTCTCACGGACTTATCTTCTCCGTCCACGATCCCCGACGCGCACCCCATCCGGAAGGTTCCTCCTGCCACGGAGGGCGGCGATTGTAGCGCCAGCGCGTTCGGGACCGGGGACGGGGGAGGGCACGAATCGTGAGTAGGAGACTGCCTTCTATGGCTGTGGGAGCCTTTGCCGGGACCTCGGCGGTACTGTTACCATGCTGGTTGATGGGTATTATGGACGAGATCAACAAGCTTAGGCGCGGGCGCAAACAGGAAGACGATGAAGAGACGATCCTAGGAAAGATCGCCCGCGCGGCGGCGATGAGTGGCACGAGCTACACATTCGGTCGCCTACAGCGGATTAGGGAACTCCAGAAGCGGACTCAGCCCTGTCCGCGATGTGAAGGGGGCGTGGCCTATCTTGCTCCGCGATGCGATTCCTGCGGGGCGAACCTGAGGTGGAGATGAGCGCAAGCGAAGATTCCTCGACGCGTAAGCATAGCTGGGAAGATTCTCTCTGTGACATGCTGCGGTCTATGGGGCTGGCAAGGTTGGCGTTGGCATTGTGGACGGTTATCTTTGGAATCGCACTTTGGCGAGCGGAATCATGCTGGCTCTGGATCGATGGATTGTGGATCTATTTGTACTTCACCTGGATCGGCCTCTTTCTTGCGGCGGCGTGTTCCGATCTATGGACCAATCATGAGACGAAGAGATTACTAAAGAAGCCCGAGCTAGAGCCGCCCACGGGGCAAGCCCCATCTTCCACCGACCTCGGTGTGCGGAATGGATAGGAGCGTCCGGCTTTTTCAAGTTTGCGGGGACGTGGTATAACTCCCCTGGCATTTTGAACCCGAGGGCCGCCGGGAATCCGTCGCGGCTGGATCGAAACCGAACAGCAGTAGGGTCCTTCAACCGAACAAGCCCGCCGGGGAAAAAACCCGGCAGCGGTGAGTACGCGCCGGGTGCAACTCGACGCCGAATGCCGCTATAGAGGGCACCGGACGGCATGGTCCGGGGCAGACCGAGGGACCAACTGGCAGCAAGTGCCCGCGTGATCGCCACGCGGGGGGAACGCTGGACGCCGGGGCGCATCCGATGCGCTCACTTATGTGCAACGAGATGCACAACGGAGGCGTTCCATGCCAGCGTTTATCACGTCAGATTCACCCGAGGCGGCATTCCTAACCGCATCGGGCTTCAAGCTCATTGAGATTCGGCCAGACGCCAGCAATCCACGGCGCGCGGCTTTCACATTCGACGAGACGGCCGAACTTCTAGCCTCGGTCGCGACCTTCCGGACCGGGGCAACCTCAGTCGAGCCCCGGAGGTTCACGGCAGTCCTGAAGGCCCTATCTGCCCAAGCCAGGGCTGTTGTAGCGGCCGGAGGTGGACTGTGAACTCGCCGGAGGTGTTTCCGCACAACCGAGACGCCGAACGCGCCGTGCTGTCCGTCCTGCTAAACGCGGGCCCGGACCATGCCGACGCCGTGGCGCAAGCGGTCGAGACCTTGCAGCCGGGGGCATTCTACTGCCGGGAACACCCCGCGATATTCAGTGCGATTCGAGACCTGAGAGGCAGGCAGGAAGCCCATGACCTCGTGACCGTCTCGGCGGAACTGACGGCAACTGGGAAACTCAACGAGGCGGGAGGTGCGTCCTACGTTGCTGGCCTCGTGGACGAGACCGCCATAACGGTCAACTTGGCGGACTATGCGGGGCTCGTCGTGAAGGATTGGCGGACGCGCCAGCTACAGGAAGCATGTCTGCATGTGACCGACCGTATCCGGCGGGGAGGCGTTGACCCGGCGGAGGTTGGGGCGTGGCTGCGGGAAGCCTTGGCGCCCGTCGTATCGGGGGACTCGCGGCGGAACGGCGCGAGCTTTCACCCGGTCACGCTCACGGAACTCTACGCGGCAGAGCCGGACGAGGTGCAATGGCTGGCCCCCGGGCTCGTAGCCCCAGGCCGCATAACTTGCTTGGCCGGACAGGCGAAGATCGGCAAGACAACCCTTTGCGCTCATCTCGCGCTCGCGGTCCTGAACGGCTGGCCCTTCCTGGGCCTGCCTACCCGCCGGGCGTCCGTCTTGTGGATCGGCGCGGAGGAACACCCGCAAGAGGTAGCGTTGCGGTTGAAGGGACTTGGATTGCCGCCGGAAACGCCGGGGTTCTACGTTCACGCGGGGCCCTTGCGCTCGACCGAACCGACGTTGAAGGCCGTCGCGGAGTTTGTGACCTCACGGCCGGGGCCGTGGCTGATCGTCATGGACTCCCTGAGCCGTATATGGCGGGTCGAGAACGAGAACGATTCGCGACAAGTGGACACGGCCATTGCTCCGCTAACGGCGTTGGCTCGGGAGACCGGCGCGGGCGTTGTTCTGCTCCATCACTTGAAGAAGATGTCGGAGCAGCCCGGCATAGATGCGATCAGGGGAAGC
>Ga0315281_10011120_pt1 | contig 12343 bp, 9 predicted proteins | sample YL17G07_0_MG_FD_204540 | JGI IMG/M metagenome (GOLD analysis project Ga0315281, IMG submission 204540) | Sediment microbial communities from Yellowstone Lake, YNP, Wyoming, USA - YL17G07_0 | ecosystem: Environmental > Aquatic > Freshwater > Lake > Sediment | place: USA: Wyoming | collected... | reverse complement strand
TGATCGGCGACGTGAGATCGTACCTCCACAGCACGCAAAAGCGTCCGGACGTCGTCCGCAACTTCTTCCAAGCAGAGCACGTTCGCTATGCCGCAATGTAAACTATATCATGCTCCCCGTAATAAGACACTTCTCAGCATTCTTATCTTCATCCGGACTCTCCCGTTTGACAGTCCTCCAAAAGACAGTTCATGTGCCGCGCTATCCTGGCCCTTCGGCGTTCGAAGTTCGATCTTGGATGTTCTGCGTTGGCCCTCTCTCACCCCACAAGCAACTTCGCCATGGGCGACGGATGATCGTGAGCGTGCCGCTTCTGGCCGCACTTTCAGTTCCTATTTTCCGACGCGCTCCGTCAGCCGCTTACGATGGCGGACGACCACTCGACGGCCGGATTGCTTCTCGATCTTTCGGAGATCAGCGCAGATTTTTTTCAGATCGTAATGGAAGCGGCGCGCGTGCTCGTCGCGTGCCTTCCAGACTTCCTCAAGAATGGGATCCCGAATTTTCATAGTCACCCTCCAAAAGCTCTTCAGGCGCGCATATTACTGGGCATTCGTATCCTGAGAATGCGACTATTCTCGCCACATCGGATTTCATCGTTGCATTGTTGATATGACGGAAGTTCCAGGTCAGCAGATACTCCATCTCGCTTGTTGACGCCAGGGCAATGTGAAGCGCATCCTCCGGGTATTCCCGTGGAATCGGCCCCTTCGTGACCAGAAATTCCGCCAACTCCTCCGTTGCGGGCGTTGTCCCCAAGAGTGGAATGCCTTTGAGCGCCTGTTCCCGTTTCCGGACCGCCGCAGGTTCGCCGCGGCGGGATTCCTGCAGAACCAGCGCGGAAACGTACAGCGAGTACTTCTGGCGTTCGCCAGCGGCCAGGCAGCCATCACGGCGGCAGTGCTGACGATCACGCACGCCGGGCAGAATTTTATCTCTGCGACGAGCCTCTACGGTGGGACGTGGACACTCTTCACACAGACGTTCCCGAAGCTCGGCGTCGAGGTGCGATTCTTCGACCACAGCAAGCCGGAGACTCTTTCGAAGCTGGTGGACAAGAACACCCGCGCGCTCTACCTCGAGACGCCGGGCAATCCGAAAAATGATATTCCGGATTACCGGAAGATCACTGGCCTGGCGCACAAACATGGGCTTCCGACAATTGTGGACAACACCGTGCTGACGCCGGCGCTGTTCCAGCCCATCGAGCACGGGTTCGACATCGTGGTCTACTCGACGACCAAGTTCATCGGCGGCCACGGCGTGCACATTGGCGGGGCCATCGTGGACAGCGGCAAGTTCCCGTGGGCGAAGGATCCGAAGAAGTGGCCGGAGTTCACGGCGCCGGACCCGGCTTATCACGGCGTCGTCTTCGAGGAGGCGCTGCGGCCGATCGGCAACATCGCCTACATCATCTATGTCCGCACACACTGGCTGCGCGACGTCGGCGGCTGCCCCAGGAGACGTATGAGATCATTGCCGCGACCGAGGAGCGCTACGGCGTTCGGATCAAGCTCCTCTTCCCCGACCGCGAGGAAGTCGAGGGCATGGTCGCTGAGCACGGGCCGAACCTTTTTGCGAAGAGCGTGGAACTGCGCAGGCGCTGTTGCCACGTCCGAAAAGTGCTGCCGCTGCACCGCGAGCTCGCCACGCTGGATGCCTGGATTACCGGCCTCCGGCGCGGCCAGGCAGTGACCCGCGCGCAGGTCGAGAAGGTCGAATGCGACGGGGATGGCAAGCTGGTCAAAGTAAATCCTTTGGCGGACTGGACCGAGGAACAGGTCTGGGACTACGTCCGCGCGCACAACGTCCCGTACAACGCGCTCCATGACAGGGGCTATTCGAGCATCGGCTGCGCGCCCTGCACGAGAGCTGTGCGCCGGATCGAGGATGTCCGGGCGGGCCGGTGGTGGTGGGAAGCGCCGGAACACAAGGAATGCGGTCTGCATCGCCATGGCGGCGGGAGATGATCGAATGACGACGGAAACGGTGGAAGCTCCGGCTGAAAAGGTTGCCCCGGGCCGGTTTCGCATGGACCAGCTCGATCAACTGTAGGCGCAGAGCGTCTATATTCTCCGCGAGGCGTATCGCGAGTTCAAGCAGCTCTGCATGCTCTGGTCCATCGGGAAGGACAGCACCGTGCTGCTCTGGCTGACGCGGAAGGCGTTCTTCAGCCACGTGCCGATTCCGCTGGTCCACATAGACACCGGTTACAAGATCGCGGAGATGATCGAATACCGCGACCGGCTGGCGATGGAATGGAAGCTGAATATGGTCGTCGGCCGCAACACGGAGGCGCTGCGCTCCGGGCAGGTGTTTCCGAACGGCCGCGGCTCGCGGCTCGACTGCTGCGCCGCGCTGAAGAGCGAAGCGCTCAAGCACACGCTCTCCGGCGAATGGCCGCGGTGGATATTGAACCACCAGACCGGCCGGTACGACGTCTCGACAAACAACGAGCCTTATACCGGCGTCATCGTCGGCGCGCGCGCGGACGAAGAGGGAAGCCGTTCCAAGGAGCGGTATTTCTCGCCGCGCGACCGGCACAACGACTGGGACGTGGGCGATCAGCCGCCGGAACTCTGGAACCAGTTCAAGACCGATTTCGCACCCGGCACGCACGTCCGCATCCATCCGCTGCTCGACTGGACCGAGCTGAACGTCTGGGAATACATCGAGCGCGAGAACCTCCCCGTGACGCGGCTGTACTTCGACCAGGGCGGCGGAAAGCGCTATCGCTCGCTCGGCTGCGCGCCCTGCACCGGGCCGGTCCAGTCCACCGCGAAGACGGTCCGGGAGATCATCGAGGAGTTGCGGAGCGGAAAGTTCGCCAACATCGCCGAGCGCTCGGGCCGCGCGCAGGACAAGGAAGACGGATATGGCCTCGAGACGCTGCGACGCCAGGGATACATGTGAGACGCCGGAGATCATAGAATGAAATCGCTCAACGTCAGCCCCGCCGCACCGCCGCGGACCGTCGCGGCCGCGGCCCTCGGCTGCGAACAGATGAGCATCGTCGTCATCGGCCACGTTGACCACGGCAAGAGCACCGTTGTTGGGCGGCTCCTGGCCGACACCGGCACCCTTCCCCAGGGGAAGCTGGAGAACGTGCAGGAGCAGTGCCGGCGCAACAGCAAGCCGTTCGAGTACGCCTTCCTGCTTGATGCCCTCAAGGACGAGCAGTCCCAGGGGATCACGATTGACTCAGCGCGGTGCTTCTTCCGCTCCGCGAAGCGCGAATACGCCATCATTGACGCGCCGGGACACTTGGAATTTCTGAAGAACATGGTCACCGGCGCCGCGCGGGCCGAAGCCGGCATCCTGGTCATCGAGGCGCGCGAGGGCGTGCAGGAGAATTCCCGCCGCCACGGCTACCTGGCGAGCCTGCTCGGCATCCGGAAGATGGTCGTCTGCATCAACAAGATGGACCTCGTCGGCTACGAACGCCACGCGTTCGAGTCCATTCGCAGTGAGTACGCCGCGTTCCTCGAACACGTAGGGATTCGGCCGAAGAGTTTCATCCCGGCGGCCGCGCGCGAAGGAGACAATATCGTCCAGCGTTCGGCGCAAATGACATGGTACGACGGGCCGACCGTGCTCGAGGCGCTGGACGGCTTCGCCAAGGACGCTCTGCCCGTCGAGAACCGCTGCGCCTGCCCGTGCAGGACATTTACAAATTCACCGAGCGCGGCGACGACCGCCGGATCGTGGCCGGGAGGATTGAAACGGGATCAGTGCGGGAGGGCGACCCAGTCCTCTTCCTGCCGTCCGGCAAGCGCTCGACGGTAGCCAGTATCGAAGCGTTCAACGTCCCGCGCCGGGAAGCGGCTTTCGCGGGGCAGTCCGCCGGGCTGACCCTGAAGGACCAGATTTATGTCCAGCGCGGGGAGATCATGTGCAAAGCGAACGAACCGCTGCCGCTGACGGGCAATCAGATCCGGGCGAACCTGCTCTGGCTCGGCCGCCAGCCAATGGTCCGCGGCAAACGATACAAGATGAAGCTCGCCGGAATTCGGCAGCCGGTCTGGCTGAGGGACGTGCTGACCGTGCTGGACGCATCGAACCTGACGACCGACGCGAACCGGAAGCAGATCGAGCGGCACGACGTGGCGGAGTGCATCCTGGAGACGCTCAAGCCCGTCTCGTGCGACCGCGCGGCGGACATGCCGGCGACGGGAAGGTTCGTCATCATTGACAGCTACGAGATCGCCGGAGGCGGGACGGTGATGGACGTGCTGCGTCCGGAGAAGACGATGGTGGACGAGCACGTCCTCCAGCGCGAGAAGGCGTGGGTGCGTTCCGAAATCACGCTCGGGATGCGGTCCGAGACGTACCGCCAGCGGTCCGCCCTCGTGCTCATCGTCGGCGAGCCGGACGCTGGGGCTGAGCGGTTCGCCAAGGCGATTGAGGAGCGCCTGTTCAAGCAGCGGCGGCTGGCGTACTACCTGGGCATCTCCAACGCGCTGGCGGGCCTGGACGCCGACCTGAAAGTCGGGGGCGAGCGCGACGAGTACGTGCGGCGGCTCGGCGAGGTCGCCCACCTTTTCACCGACGCGGGCCTCATCCTCATCGCGACCGTGTCAGAGGTGGACGATTACGAGCTGGAGCTGATCGAGAAGCTGAATCACCCCGGCGAACTCCTGGTCGTGGGCATTGGCGAGAGCCGTCTGACGCATCGTCGGCCGGACCTTCAGATCAGCGACGCGAACGGCCAGCGCGACGCCCTTGAGCGCGTGACCGAACTCTTGCAGCAGAAGAGCTATCTGTTGGAGTACTACCTGTAGCTGCAAATTACATGAGGAGTAATTGCGCCGTGGACGAAGCTTTAGCGATTTCTTTTCCCTGCAAGGTGTTCCCCGAAGAGCCCCGAGTCCAGCGACTGCTCGGCATCTACCCGATGCGGCAGGAAGGGCTGTTCATGCTACGCGTCAGGACGCCGTCGGGACAGGTGACCCTGCCGCAGTGGCGCAGACTGGCAGAACTCGCGCGGGAATTCACGCCGGAGTATCCGCTCCACCTGACCACGCGCCAGGACGTCGAATTGCACGGCCTCCGGCCGGAGCAGATCGTACCGGCGCAGGAGGCGCTGCACGTCGTCGGCCTGACATCCGCCCGCACCGGCGGAGACTCGGTCCGCAACGTGGTCTGCTGTCCCGGAAGCGGAATGTGCCCGACGGGGATGGACGTCCTGCCTTTGGGCGCGGCGATCCTCAGCGCGTGCGAGGCGCAGCCGCATGTCCATGCCTTGCCGCGAAAGTTCAAGGTCAGCCTTTCCGCGTGCGAGCGTTCCTGCGGCCGTCCCTGGATTCAAGACCTCGGCCTCGTGTGCCGGAACGACCAGCGATTCCAGGCCGTGGTGGGCGGCTCATTGGGACCGCGTCCCGCCACGGGAATTGAATATCCTCGGACACTGGCGCTGGAGGAGGTCGTGCCGTTTGTCCTCGGCGCGATGCGGCTTTTCAATGAAGAAGGAGATCGCAAGGCGCGCGGGCGGGCGCGGCTTCGGCACGTGCGGGAGCGGCTCGGGGATGCAGTATTTCTGGCACGCCTGGAAGGGGCGTTTCTGGAGGAAGTGCGAAGCGGCCGCGCGCCCGTTCCGCCACAGCCGTTTCCGCCAGAGGGGCGAACGCTCCGGGCTTGTCTCCGGCCGCCTTTAGGCGACTTCGCGCCCGAAGCGGCCTTGGCCATGGCCCAGGTCGCAGGTGCGGTGGGCGGGACGCTGAGAATCGGCCTCGACCACGATCTCTTGTTGTATGGCTACCGGCCATGTCCCCTCCCCGAAAGCCTGGCCGCGCTGATTGAAGGGCCTGCGGTGGTTTCGTGTCCGGGGACGGCGTGGTGTTCCCGCGGCATTGCGGACTCCAGAACGGTCGGACTGCGGATCGGCGAACGGCTCAAGGGCCGCGCGGACTTCCAAGTCCGCATCTCTGGCTGTCCGAATCATTGCGCGCAGTCCGCCGTGGCGGACATCGGCCTGGCCGGCTGCGTCAAGACAATCCGGGATGCCCGCACGGAATGCTTCCGGCTTTTTGCCGGCGGCGGATTGGGCGTGAACGGGCAGCTTGCGCACGAGCTGCATCCGGCGCTTCCGGCCGATCGGGCGCCGGAGGCGGTCTCCTGGCTGATTGACGAATACCGAAAGACCAACCTCCCGTCGCGCGAGGACTTTTCCGCATTCATCCTCCGCGAAAAGGAACGGCTGGTCAGTGCGTTGGCAGCGAAGGAATGGTGACGTTATGGCGAAGAGCGCTTTCGACAGCAGCGACAGTGTCCGCACGCGGCTGCCGCGGCACCACCGGCCCGAGCAGCCACAACCCGAGCACCGACAAGCCGTACGGCGCGGACTTTCCGACGATCACGACCGGTGACATCGTGGAAGTCCAGCGCCGGCTGGTGCAGCATTTGGGCATTCGGAAACTGCGCGCGGTTGTCGGCGGCTCCATGGGCGGACACCAGGTGCTGACGTGGTCCACGCGCTTCCCAGACGAGGTCGAGGCGGCGGTGGCGCTGGCGACTTCGCCGCGGTTGACCGCGCAGGCGCTGGCGTTCGACGTGATCGGCCGCAACGCCATCCTGCGCGATCCGCAGTTCCACGGCGGCCAATATTACCGCAAGGAAGGCCCTTCGGTCGGCCTGGCCCTGGCGCGGATGCTCGGCCACATCACCTATCTCTCGCCGCAGGCGATGGCGGAGAAATTCGAGGCGGACCGTCTCCGGCCGCGGAACGTGCCGACCGAATTCGAGAAGCGATTTTCGGTCGGCTCGTACCTGGCGTACCAGGGCGACAAATTCGTCGAGCGCTTCGACGCGAACAGCTACATCAAGCTCTCGCTGGCGATGGACCTCTTCAACCTGGGCGCGACGCCGCAGGAGCTGGCGGCGAACCTCGACCGCAGCCGCTGCCGCTGGCTCGTGGTCAGTTTCAGCAGTGACTGGCTCTTCCCGGCGGAGCAATCGCGCGAGATCGTGGAGACGCTGATCTCGCTGAACAAGCCGGTCTCGTGCTGCAATGTCACGAGTTCATGCGGGCACGACGCCTTTCTGCTCGCGGACGATTTGCCGGTTTACGGCGAGATGATGCGCGCGTTCCTCGAACCTCGCGGCTCGGCGCGCACCGTTCGGAACGGGGACGATGACGACTTCTACGCGCAGAGTCCGTCCAGCATCTTCCATCCGCAGCGGCTGGACTATGACCTGATCGCGGAGCTGATCCCGCCGTCGGCGAGCGTGCTGGACCTCGGCTGCGGCCGCGGCGGATTGCTGGCGCGGCTGCGGAAGCGCGGGAACGCGCGGCTGGCCGGGATCGAGCTGGACGAGCAGTCCGTGCTGGCCTGCGTCCGGCGCGGGCTGGACGTGACGCAGGCCGACCTCAACCACGGCCTGGACGCATTCAAGGACGCGCAGTTCGATTTCGTGGTTCTCTCGCACACGCTCCAGGCGGTCCGCAATGTGGAGCAGGTCATCTCGCACATGTTGCGCGTCAGCGGCCGGTGCATCGTGAGCTTCCCGAACTTCGGCTATCACAAACTGACGCGGATGCTCCTGCGCGAGAGCCGGGCGCCGGAGTCGCCGGGGCTGCTCCGATACAAGTGGTACGACAGTCCGAACATCCGGTTCCTCACGATCCGGGACTTCGAGGAATTCTGCCGGGAGCGCGGCATTACCGTTCACCGGCGGATCGCGCTCGACACCGAAGCCGGTGTGCAGATTCGCAGCGACGCCCACCGCCGGGCCGACATGGCGATCTTCGTCATCAGCAAGAAGGAGAAATCCCTATGCGGGTCGTTGTGCTGCTCTCCGACGGGCTGGAGACGCTCATCGTCGCACAAGTGATTCCCGCCATATAGTTGACAAGTACTATCAGGTACATTACCATATAACGAGTGTGTTAACCTTGCCCCACCTCGTTTTCGGCGACCAAAATGAGTGCCAATGGGGCCGTTGAAAGCGATTGTTGACGGGTTTGGTCGGGTAGCTTTTTCCGCGGAGTGAGTGATGAATCGGGCACTGTGCAACCATTGTCAGCAGCTGGTTCCAGCGCGTCACGAGGAACGCGACCACAAGATATTCCTCGTGAAAGACTGCAAGAAGTGCGGCGCCACTGAAACGCTGCTCTCCTCCAATTCCGACAGCTACTGGCGCAAGCGGCAGATGGACTCGGACTTCCAGTACGGCAACTGCGGCCTCTCCTGCCTGAGCTGCCAGCACAAGGAGCCGAACATCGTCTTCCTCGACATCACGAACCGCTGCAACCTGAACTGCCCGATCTGCATTAACAACACGCCGTCCATGGGCTTTCTGTTCGAGCCGCCGATCGAGTACTTCGACAGGATCTTCAAGCATTTCGCCCGGAACACGCCCAAGCCCTCCATTCAGCTCTTCGGCGGCGAGCCGACTGTCCGAAAGGACCTGATCGAGATCATCCGTCTCTCGCGCTCCTATGGGCTCCCGACGCGCGTGGTCACCAACGGCGTCCGCCTGGCCGACGAGGAGTATTGCCGCCAGGTGGTCGAAACCCGCGCGACGATCCTGATCTCGTATGACGGCGAGAACGCCGGGATGTACCGCGACCTGCGCAACCACGAGCGTTGCGGGGAGCTCAAACACAAGGCCGTGGACAACATCGGGCGGCTCGGCGGGACGAAGGTCGTGCTGATGACGCTCGTGGCGAAGGGGTACAACGACCGCGAGCTGGCCTCGATTTTTTCCTTCTGTCACGAGCGGCGCGACTTCATCCGCGGGGTGTACCTCATGCCGCTGGCGCATTCCTGGGACACGGACAAAGTGGACCTCAATCCGGAACGCATTACCACCGAAGACCTGGAGCAGGCGATTGAGGACGCGTTCCCGGAAGACCGCGTCGAGTTCGTGCCGACCAACCTGTTGGGCCGCATTCCGACGCTGTCGCGCCTGCTGGGCGTCCGCGACGTGCCCTTCGTCGGCGGCCACCCGAACTGCGAGAGCATGTACCTGCTCGTCTCGGACGGGCAGCGCTATCGGCCGCTGGCTCATTATCTCAAAGGCGGCCTGACCGACGCGGCCAAGGACTTGCTGAAGCTCGAAGAGCGCCTGGCGGCGCGGGAGAAGGCGCTGGAGCGCGGTCTCTGGGGCCGCACACTCGCACGACTCCATTTGCGCCAGGCGCGGCTGAAGCTCGTCATGTTCAAGGAAATTGTCTGGCTGGGCCGGCGGCACATCCGCATCGGCGAGGTGCTGGGCGCGCGCGGACCGGCGGCACTCTGGCGCGCGCTGCGCGCCGGAATCGGCATCCTCTGCCGTCAGAAAACAAAGACAGTTTTGCGCCGGTTCACTGCCGTGCAAGCCGCGCTCCAGATCATCGTCCTGCCGTTCGGCGACGAGAAGAACATGGAGACCGACCGCCTTCAGCGCTGCCCCGCTGCCTTCGCCTACGTGGACCCGAAGGACGGGCGAGTCAAGCACGTCCCCAACTGCGCGTGGGGCCTTCATAAGGCAAAAGTGCTCCGAGAAATTGCGGACCACTATGCCAAGACCGCCCCGGCGGGCACCCCGATCCAGACTTCCGCAACAGCCTGATTCCCGATTGCCGGACGATTAAAGGGACGCTCACATGAAAGCGGTCATGTTGTTATCGGGCGGGCTCGACAGCCTGCTCGCCGCGCGAGTGCTCCTCGACCAGGGGATCGAACTCGAAGCGCTGAACTTCGTCACCCTCTTCTGCAACTGCACGCCCAAGTCCCGCTGCTGCTCGTCGGCGGCGAGCGCCGTTCAGCAACTCGGCATTAGCCTGAAGGTCATCAACAACACCCAGGATTTCCTGAAGGTCGTCCAGGCCCCCGCGCACGGCTATGGAAGCAATCTGAACCCCTGCATAGACTGCCGCATCCTGATGTTCCGGAAGGCGGCGGACTACATGCGCGAAACCGGCGCGTCCTTCATCGTCACCGGCGAAGTGCTCGGAGAGCGGCCCATGTCGCAGCGCCGGGAAGCGATGACACTGATCGAGAGGGAAGCCGGGCTGGAGGGGCTGATCGTCCGCCCGCTCTCGGCGGCGAATCTTGAGCCTTCGATCCCGGAGCAGCGAGGCTGGATTGATCGCGGCAAGTTGCTCGGTATCAGAGGGCGCTCGCGGAAGCCGCAGATCGCGCTCGCGGCAAGTTATGGGCTGAAAGATTACCCCTGCCCCGCCGGCGGATGCCTCCTGACCGATCCTATATTCGCGGCGCGAATGCGCGACCTCATGCAGCACCAGCCTGGATTTGCCCTTCCTGACGTCCTCCTTCTCAAGCTCGGCAGGCATCTGCGCCTCACCGATGAGGCCAAGGTGATCGTCGGGCGCGACCAGCCGGAGAACGAGCGGCTGAAATCCCTCGCGAGGGAGGGAGACGAACTGCTTGAAGCGGTGGACGTGCCGGGGCCGCTTTCGCTGCTGCGCGGGCGCATCGGCGTCGTCGAGCGGCTCGTGGCCGCCAAGGTCACCTTGATTTATGGAAAGGCGCGTGGCCGGGCGAAGACAAAGGTCCGAGTCAGTTCTCACCGGGGAGAAATTCTTGAGGAGAAAAGCGTTGCGCCGTTGGATGCAGCCGAGGCTGAAGGGATGAGGATCGGCGGATGAAGAGCATCTACCTTGATCATGCGGCCACGACGCCAGTGCGTCCTGAAGTCATCGAGGCGATGACGCCGTTCTTCTCTGATGTCTTCGCCAATCCGTCGAGCCTGCACCTGTCGGGCCAGAGGGCGCGCCGGGTGCTCGAGGAGGCGCGCGAGACGGTCGCCTCGTGCCTCGGCGCGTCGCCGGAGGAAATTATTTTCACTTCCGGTGGAACGGAAAGCGACAACCTGGCGCTCAAGGGCGTGCTTCGCGCGACGCGCGGAAAGCACGTTGTCGTCTCCGCTGTCGAACATCGCGCGGTCCTTAATGCCGCCCGCGCTCTGGCCGAGTGCGGGATCGAAGTGACGCTTGCGCCAGTGAATTCTTCCGGCGTCGTGGATATCGAGGCGCTACGAAAACTCATTCGCCCGGATACGACGTTGGTTTCGGTGATGCTCGGGAACAACGAGACCGGCGTCCTTCAACCGGTCCAGGAGATCGCCGCGCTGACGCGGCGCGTCGGTGTCGCCATGCACACCGACGCCGTCCAGGCGACCGGGAAAATGCCGGTTAACGTGGCCGCGCTCGGCGTGGACCTGCTCTCCATTTCAGCGCACAAGTTCAACGGCCCGAAAGGCGTCGGGGCGCTGTATGCGCGCCGGGGGACGCGCTTCGCCGGGCTGCTTCATGGCGGCCACCAGGAACGCCAGCGCCGGGCGGGAACGGAGAATCTGCCGGGAATCGTCGGCCTGGCCAAAGCGATGGACCTGGCGTGCGGGGAAATGCCGGAGCAGTCGGCTCGGCTCTCCGCGCTGAGAGATCGCCTGGAGCATGGCATTCTGGAGTCCATCCCCGGCGTTCACGTGAACGGGCATCCCGCGCCCAGGTTGCCGCAGATCCTGAACACCGGTTTCGACGGAATCAATGCCGACGAGCTGCTTCTGGCACTCGACGTGCGCGGAGTGTCAGCCTCCGCCGGCTCGGCTTGCATGGCCGGAGCGATGGAAGGATCGCACGTTCTTGGGGCAATGGGTTTACGACCCGAATTGTCCAAAGGCAGCCTGCGCTTTTCACTCGGCCGAGGCAACACGGCTGAAGAAGTGGATCAGGTCCTCGCTATTCTGCGCGACGTGGTCGGCGTCTTGAGGCGGATGTCGGCGGAGGCAGAGGGTTCAGGTAGTGAAAGCAGGTGTGGCGCCGATTGTTCCTGCTTTAGGTCTCTGCGCCCCGAGGCACACCATTGACGGAAAATCGCTACTCCCGGCAGATGCTCTTTCCCGCCATCGGCGAAACGGGCCAGAAGAAGGTTCAAAGCAGTATCGTCGTCATCGTCGGATGTGGAGCACTCGGCACTGTTATCGCCAACAACCTGTGCCGCGCCGGCGTGGGACGCCTGAGAATCGTGGACCGCGACTTCGTCGAGGAGAGTGACCTTCAGCGGCAGAGCCTCTTCACAGAACAGGATGCGGCGCAGAGACTCCCGAAAGCCATTGCCGCTGCCCGGCACATCGCGCTGATCAACTCGGCCATAGCCGTCGAGCCGATAGTCGCCGACGTTTGTTCCAGGAATGTCAAGACGCTGCTGGCCGAGGCAGACATTGTGCTTGATGCTACGGACAATCTGGAGACGCGGTTCCTCATCAATGACGAATGCGTAAAGGAGAACATTCCCTGGGTCTATGGCGGCGCGGTGGGAGCGGAGGGCATGGTGATGCCGATCATTCCGCGCGAGACGCCCTGCCTGCGCTGCTTCATCGAGGAACCGCCGCCACCAGG
>Ga0315281_10011119_pt1 | contig 12344 bp, 16 predicted proteins | sample YL17G07_0_MG_FD_204540 | JGI IMG/M metagenome (GOLD analysis project Ga0315281, IMG submission 204540) | Sediment microbial communities from Yellowstone Lake, YNP, Wyoming, USA - YL17G07_0 | ecosystem: Environmental > Aquatic > Freshwater > Lake > Sediment | place: USA: Wyoming | collected... | reverse complement strand
TTCTGCCACACAATGCCCTCCTCGGTCTTCGCGTCGAGCTCGAGCACGCGGCCGCCCGGCACGACGGCGACACCTTCAACCGTCGCGGTTCCCGCAGGCGTCCGGATCGCCGGCAGGTTGTCGCGCCGCGCGCCCGCGGCCACCCAGCCGCGGTTTACCAGCACATGCATGTCGCCGCCGGCGATTTTCAACGGTGTCAGTACGTGGTAGCCCGGGGTGCCTCGCAACACCTTGTTGTCGAGCAAGATGGTGTGCCCGGCCGAATACACGCCGCGCGCGCTGACGCGCGCGAATGCGTAGTCCTGCGCGGCGATCGGGCCGGGCGGCAGCACCCGCACGGCGCCGCGCGCCGCCGCGTCCAGATCGCGCCCCAGCGCGAGTTTCTCCTCGGCGCGGTGCGACTGCCAGTTGCCCAGCGCTACGGTGAGCGCGATTGCGGCTAGCGCCGCCGCACCCGGCAGGAAGGCGGGACGAAAGCGCCTGTTTTCGTGCATAAGTGGATTGCTCGGCTAACTGGCAACGCCGGTTTGACTGGGATACACTGACCAAAACCCGTCGCGCACAATGAAGATCGTCGTCATCATATTCCTGTTCCTGATCCTCGCCAGCCTCGGCCTGGGTCTGTTTTTCCTCCTCAGCGACCGCGGCCAATCGAAACGCACCGCAAAAGCCCTGGCCCTGCGCGTCGGCCTGTCGGCAACTCTGTTCCTGTTGCTGATGGCCGCCTACTACTTTGGTTTCATCCCGGGAAAACTCTTTTAGCGAAACTTCGCCGGTCCCTGGACCGAAGCGAATGCCCCGGCATGAAACGCATGGCGAGGCGCGCCGGCGGCCCCTAAAAAAAACGCCGCACAGCGTGCGGCGCGTTGAAAGCCCCCTGCGGGACTCCTCCTCCTCGTTCTTCTTGCTTTGATCTGCGCGCAGCCTTAAACCCAGTAGACGAAAATGAACAGCAGCAACCATACCACGTCGACGAAGTGCCAGTACCAGGCCACCGCCTCAAAGGCAAAGTGATGCTGCGGTTTGAAGTGGCCGGCGATCGCGCGAAACAGCATGGTCGTGAGCATGATCACGCCGATGGTCACGTGAAACCCGTGAAAACCGGTAAGCATGTAAAAAGTCGTGCCGTAGATGCCGGTGCTCAACTTGAGGTTGAGCTCGGCATAGGCGTGCGAATATTCGTAGATCTGAAAGCCGAGGAAGGTCGCGCCCAGGGCAATGGTCAGGAACAGCCACAGCTTCAGCTTGCCGCGCTTGCCTTCGAGCATGCCGAAGTGGGCGACGGTAAGGGTCGCCCCCGAGCTCAGCAACAGTAGCGTATTCAGCGCCGGGACGCCCCAGGCCTGCATCGGGGTAAACGCGTCCTTGAACGCCGGACCGGCGCTCGGCCACTGCGCGCTGAAATCCGGCCACAGCAATTCCCTGCTTGCCAGACTGCCCAGATCGGGAACCGAAAGCACGCGGGCATAGAACAGCGCGCCGAAGAAAGCGGCGAAGAACATCACCTCGGAGAAAATGAACCAGCTCATGCCCCAGCGAAACGAGGCGTCCTCCCAACTCCCGTATTCGCCGCCTTCGGATTCGCGCACCACGTCGCCGAACCAGCGGAACAACATGAACGCGAATAGCGCGAAGCCGATCAGCACGCTATAGCGGCCGAGCGCCGCGCCGTTGAACCACATGGCCGCGCCGCCCGCCATGAACAGCAGCGCGAACGCGCCGACGATCATCCAGCGCGACGGCTGCGGCACGAAATAATGTTGAGCCTGGTCGCTCATGTTCTGCTCCTCCATCTATGCCAGCCTGCCGATGACGAAGTGCACCAGCAGTATCAAACTTGAAACCAGAAGCGCCGCTCCGATCAGACCGGCGATGATCACCTGCTGCGGCTTCAACTGCACGCTGTCGGCGTCATAGTCGCTGCGCTTGCGTATGCCGAGGAACGACCAGAACACCGCTTTCGCCAGTTGCGGCAGCGACGCCTTTTTCGATGCCTGCGCCGCGCTCATCCTGCGCCCGCCTTGCGCCTGGCGCCTTCGACGCGGAAAAACGTGTAGGACAGCGTGATCGTATTGACGTCCTTGGGAAGCTCCGGATCGATTACGAACACCACCGGCATCTGCCGCACCTCGCCCGCCGCCAGCGTCTGCTGGGTGAAGCAGAAGCAATCCAGTTTCTTGAAATATTGCGCGGCCAGCATCGGGCCGTAGCTCGGCACCGCCTGTCCGGTGACCGGCTCATCCAGCGTGTTGCGCACCTCGTACACCATCTGGGTCAGCTCGCCCGGGTGGATGGCGATGCTGGAGGCCATCGGCTTGAAGGTCCAGGGCAGCAGGCGGATGTTGGAGTCGAACTCGATGGTCACCGTGCGCGTCAGGTCCACCTGGGTGTTCGCCGCAGCAGCGTCGGACTGGCCCGGTTGCCACACCTGGCGCAAGCCCGCCACCTCGCACAGCTTCTCGTAGAACGGGATCAGGGCGAAGCCGAAACCGAACATGCCGAGCGCCACCAGCAGCAGCTTCTTCAGCATGCGCTGGTTGGCGAGCGCGGCGCGGGCCGCGCTCATTTCAGCAGCCAGTACTTGAGCATAATGCCGGCGAAGAACGCGAGCGCGATCGCGGCGAGAATCAGCGCCGTTCTCGTGTTGCGGTCGCTACTCATGCGGCTGCCGTCCATCACTTCACCAGCGGTTGCTTGTGGAAGCTGTGATAGGGCGCGGGGCTCGGCAGGTGCGTCCATTCGAGCGTGTCGGCGCCCTCCCAGGGCCGGGCCGGGGCCTTCCCGCCTTTGCCGAACACGCTGCACTTCAACGCGACGTACAGGAACAGCAACTGCGTCATGCCGAAACCGAAGGCGCCGACGGTGGCGATCATATTGAACTCGGTGAACTGGCTGGCGTAATCCGGGATGCGCCGCGGCATACCGGCGAGGCCGAGAAAATGCATCGGAAAGAAGGTCACGTTGAAGAACACGAGCGACAGCCAGAAATGCCACTTGCCCAGGGTCTCGTCGTACATGCGGCCGGTCCACTTGGGCATCCAGAAATAGGCGCCGGCAAAAATCGCGTACAACGACCCCGCCACCAGCACATAGTGGAAGTGCGCCACCACGTAATAGGTGTCCTGCAACTGCACGTCCACCGGCATGATCGCGAGCATCAGGCCGGTGAAGCCGCCCATGGTAAACACGAAAATGAAACCGACCGCAAACAGCATCGGCGTCTCGAAGCTCATCGAGCCTTTCCACATGGTGGCGAGCCAGTTGAACACCTTCACCCCGGTGGGCACGGCGATCAGCATGGTGGCGTACATGAAGAACAACAGTCCCGCGGTGGGCATCCCCACGGTGAACATGTGGTGCGCCCAGACAATGAAGGACAGAATCGCGATCGAGGAGCTGGCATACACCATCGAGGCGTAGCCGAACAGGGGTTTCCGCGCGAACGCCGGGATCACCTGGCTGATGATGCCGAACGCCGGCAGGATCATAATGTAGACCTCGGGGTGGCCGAAGAACCAGAAGATGTGCTGGAACATCACCGGGTCGCCCCCGCCCGCGGCGTTGAAGAACGAGGTGCCGAAGTGGCGGTCGGCGAGCACCATGGTGATGGCGCCGGCGAGCACCGGCATCACCGCGATCAGCAGGTACGCGGTGATCAGCCAGGTCCACACGAACATCGGCATTTTCATCAGCGTCATCCCCGGCGCGCGCATGTTGAGGATGGTGGTGATGATGTTGATCGAACCCATGATGCTGGAGGCGCCCATAATGTGCAGCGCGAATATGCCGAGATCCATGCCCGGGCCCATCTGCGTCGATAGCGGCGCATAGATGGTCCAGCCGGCGGCCGGGGCGCCGCCGGGGACGAAGAACGAAATCACCAGCAGCGACGCCGCCACCGGCAGCAGCCAGAAGCTCAGGTTGTTCATGCGCGCGAACGCCATGTCGGGGGCGCCGATCATCATCGGTATCTGCCAGTTGGCGAAGCCGACGAAAGCCGGCATGATCGCGCCGAACACCATGATCAGCCCGTGCATGGTCGTGAGCTGGTTGAAAAACTCCGGATTGACGATCTGGATGCCGGGCTGGAACAGCTCCAGTCGCAGCGTCAGCGCCAGCACGCCGCCGACGAACAGCATCGCCAGGGAAAACCACAGGTACAACGTGCCGATGTCCTTGTGGTTGGTGGTGGTGACCCAGCGCATCAGCCCCGCGGGGTGATGCGCTGGGTCATCAATGACTGTGCTCATGCCGTTCTCCTGGGAATCGAATCATTGCTTGCGCGCCGCTTTGACTTCGCCGGGCTGCACCGCGTCGCCCGTCTTGTTGCCCCAGGCGTTGCGCTCATAGGTGACGACGGCGGCAATGTCGGTGTCCGAGAGCTGTTTGGCGAAGGCGGCCATGGTGGTGCCGGTCTTGCCGTAGAGCACAATGCCGATGTGCGCATGTTTGTCGCCGGTGGCGATCTTGGAGCCGTCCAGCGCCGGGAACGCCGGCGGCAAACCCTTGCCGCTTGCCTGGTGGCAGGCAACGCAGTTGGCGGCGTAGACTTTTTCGCCCCTCTCCTTCAGTTCGGCCGCGCTCCATTGCTTGTTCGGATCCTCGGCCGCCGCGGCCGCTTTCTTCTTCTGGTCGGCCACCCATTGCGTGTATTTTTCCGGCGACACCACCTCGACCACGATCGGCATGAACCCATGGTCCTTGCCGCACAGTTCGGCGCACTGGCCGCGGTAGGTGCCTTCCTTGTCGGCGCGGAACCAGGCGTCGCGCACGAATCCGGGAATCGCGTCCTGCTTGACGCCGAAGGCCGGCACCCAAAAGGAATGGATCACGTCGTTGGCGGTGGTGAGTATGCGTATTTTCTTGCCCACCGGCACCACCAGCGGGTTGTCCACCTCGAGCAGATAGTTTTCGCCCTTGGGTTTCTGGTTGTGAATCTGCTCCTGCGGCGTGGCCAGGCTGGACAGGAATGCAATGCCCTCGCCTTCGCCCTTGAGATAGTCGTAACCCCATTTCCACTGGTAGCCCGTGGCCTTGATGGTGATGTCGGGGTTGGACGTGTCCTTGAACGCGATCAGGGTCTTGGTTGCGGGCCAGGCCATGCCGATGAGAATGAGGAACGGAATGACGGTCCAGATGATTTCCACCGTGGTGTTCTCGTGGAACTGCTCGGCCTTGTGGCCGACGGATTTGCGGTGGGCATAAATGGAGTAGAACATCACCCCGAACACGATACAGAAGATCACCAGGATGACGCACATCATCAGCATGTGCAGGTCGTAGATGTCGCTGGCAATGCGCGTCACCGGCGGCTGAAAATTGAGCTGGTAGGCGGCGGATGCGAGTCCGGCATGGAGCGCCAGCAGCAGGCTGCCGGTCAGTCGTCCGAGCTTGGTATTCATCATTTCCTCGTAGCTTCAAGATCCCGGCAACGGAAATCTTGCCATCCGTGCCGGACAAACCATAACGACGCGCGTTGCACTTCCAGAGCACTAGCGCTGCGGCAAGGTGCAAACACACATGCTGGGGCGAGCGCCCGGCCGAAAAAAAGGCCTCGCACGCTATCACAGGCGGGAGACTTAATCAAGAATTTCCGTGATTGCCGCAAGTGATCGGACAATCAAAAAGTCAAATCAGCTGCGCTTGCGCGGCGGCTCGAACTTGATCACGGCGCGGCCGTCGTCGGTGAAACGCTGCGCCGGTTTCCAGGCGTGACCGTAGACGATCTCGAAGCTCGCCGGCAGCCTGCCGTCGCGGCGCAAGCTCTCGTACGCCACGCGCATGGCGCCGAGCACGCCCTTGCCGGTCAGGCCGCGCCTGCGTCCGGCAAGCGCATTCTGCTGGCCGGTCGCGCGCAGGTCGGCAAGCAGCGCGTCGACCCCGGTATAGGTCAGGGTAATCACCTCCATGTCCATCACCGGCGCCGAATAGCCGCAGACCGAGAGCATGTCGCCCAGGTCATGCATGTCGATGAAGTCGTGCACGTGCGCGGCCGCATCGCCCGCAGCGAACGCGCGCTTCAGCTCCTTCAGCGTGTCCGGCCCGTAGCAGCTGAACATCAGCAGCCCGCCCACCTTCAGCACGCGGCGCAACTCCTTCATCGCCGGCTGCGGATCGCCGGCACAGTGCAGGGCCAGGTTGGACCAGGCGAGATCGACGCTCGCCGCAGGCAGCGGCACCGCGTCGAAATCGGCGCACAAATATTCGACGCGCGCGCGCTTGAGCACGCGCCGCAGCCAAGGGTCGTGGCGGCGCGCGGCTTCGATCATCGGCAGCGCGAAATCCAGCGCCAGCACCTGCGCGCCCGGATAGCGTTCGGCCAGGCGCGCGGCGCCATTGCCTTCGCCGCAGCCCGCATCGAGAATGCGCCCGGGATCGATCTTGATATATTGCAGCCGCTCGAGCATGCGCACCTGCACTTCGTGCGCCAGCACGGCGGCACCGGCATAGGTCGCAGCCGCGCGGGAGCTGGCGCGGCGCGCGGCGCGGCGGTCGATCACCGGCGCGCTCAGGAGTAGCCCCGCCGCTGCGGCACGACGACGGCGCGGCGCGCGGGATTCATGCGCGCAGCGCCGATTCCAGCGCCAGCCCCACGGCAAGCAGACGCCGGTCCTCGCCGCTTTGGCCGACGACCATCAGGCCCACCGGCCCCTCGCCTGGCTGATGGCAGGGAATCGACAGCGCGCAGCCGTCGAGGAAATTCACCACGCTCGGATTGCGCAGTATCGCGAGATTGGTCTCGCCATAGAGTTGATCGTCCGTCTCCAGCGGTGCAATCGGGGGCGCAACCATGACCACCGTGGGTACCAGCAGCGCATCGTAGGGCGCGGCCAGACGCGCGCTTTCGGCGATCATGGCGGCGCGCTCGGCCAGCACGTCGATGTAGTCGGCTGCGCTCATGGACGCGCCGCGCAAGGCGCGCCATGCGACGCGCGGGTCGTAATCGGCCTTGCGCCGCGCGATCAGCTCACGATGAATCGCGTAGGCTTCGGCCACCACCAGGCCGCCTTTCTGGTTGATCTGCGGCAGACGCAGGAGCGATTCGAAGCGCAGGTCGGTCACGCTCGCGCCGGCCTTGGACAGCCGGGCGAGCGCACGGCCGAACGCATCGGCCACGCGCTTATCCAGATCCTCCAGCACGTAGTCCTGCACCACGCCCAGGCGCAGGCCCTTCAACGGCAGCGCCGGCGGTACCTGCGGCGCGTCGCCCGCGAGGATGCTGTCGACCAGAGCGCAGCAGGCCACGCTCGCCGCGATCGGGCCGATAGAATCCAGCGTGGTCGACAGCGGAAAAGTTCCGTCCCGTGGAATGCGCCTTGAAGTGGGCTTGAAGCCGGTGAGCCCGCACAGCGCCGCGGGGATGCGTACCGAGCCGCCGGTGTCGGTGGCGAGACCCATTGCCGCCATGCCGTCCGAAACAGACACAGCCGCCCCCGAGGACGAGCCGCCCGGAATGCGCCCGGTAGCCCGATCCCAGGGATTCTTCGGCGTGCCGTAATGGGGATTGAGGCCTAATCCGGAGAAAGCGAATTCCACCATATTGGTGCGGCCGACGATGATGGCGCCCGCCTGGCGCAAACGCCGCACCACGGTGGCATCGACTTTGGCGGGGGCGGCATCGGCGAGCGCCCTGGACCCGGCTCGCGTGATGTCTCCGGCGACGTCAAACAGATCCTTGACCGACACCGGGATGCCGGCGAGCGGCGAGGGCACGATGGCGTGCGCGCGCAGGGCGTCACTCGCGCGCGCTTCGGCCAGGGCCGATTCGCGGTGCGTGCGCAGGAACACGCGCGCACCCTCGCCCGAGGGTACGGCGATGCGCATCAGCGCATCCTCGACCAGGGCCTGGCTGGTGGTTTCGCCGGCGGCAAGCGCCCGCGCGAGCGTCAGTATGGTCTTCATGTTTGCCTGGGCGGCTTGCGCATCGGAAATTCGAATACTGTGGCAGCCACCAGCGCAGTTGCGCGCTACGCGCGCCAACCGCGTTTTCCGCACGGATAGAAACCATCCGTGCAGAAAACGCGGTTATTGTTAACAATCAAAACGACGCGAGTTTTCATACAAGATCGTCGATTGCGCGCGGATGGGGTTTCATCCGTGCGCAATCGACGATCCGCGCGGACGGTTTTTCGTCCGCGCAACCAACGAAACTGTGCACCGATGGGACTGCTCGTCTCGAACCGACAACCAACATTTGACCACCATTCGCTTCATGGTTACTCTGTTCTGTGGATATCAACGCATCTTCAGGGAAGCATTTCCACTTGTCAATTTCGTTGCGTCCGTTTCTGCGCATCGGCGCGAGGATCAGGCACGTCCTGCTGGCGCAGGACTGCCTCCTATGCCAGGCCGCGAGCGGCGAGCGCGTCTTGTGCGAGGCATGCGAGCGCGAACTTCCGTCAACGGCATCGGCCTGCCCGCGCTGCGCCCTGCCCGGTTCGAGCAACGCGCTCTGCGGCGCCTGCATCGCCGATCCGCCGCATTACGACGCCAGTTGCGCCGCCTTCATCTACGCCTATCCGGTGGACGCTCTGATACAGGCGCTCAAATACGGCGGACGTCTGGCGCTCGCCGGACTGTTCGCGCACAAGCTCCGCGAGCGCATCGAAGGGACCGCCGGCATCGACCTGATCGTTCCCCTGCCGCTGCACCCGGCGCGCCTGGCCGAGCGCGGCTTCAATCAGGCGGCGGAGATCACCAAGGTCTTGTCGCGCCTCTCCGGCATCGCCATGGATGCGCGACTTGTCCGGCGCGTGCGCGACACCGCGCCGCAGACGGCGTTGCCGTGGCGGGAGCGCGCGGCGAACATGCGCCACGCCTTCAGCTGCGAGCAGGATCTGGCGGGCTTACACATCGCCGTCGTGGACGACGTCATGACCACCGGCGCCACGCTTGACGAGTTTGCCCGGACGCTCAAGCGCAGCGGCGCCGCGCGGGTCGAGAACTGGGTCGTCGCACGGACGCCGCGCGATGTTTGACATCGTCCTCTACCAGCCGCAGATTCCCCCCAACAGCGGCAACATCATCCGGCTTGCCGCCAATACCGGCGCGACTCTGCACCTGGTCGAGCCGCTGGGATTCCACCTTGGAGACCGCGAACTGAAGCGCGCCGGACTCGATTACCACGAATATGCCGGACTGGTGGTGCACCAGGATTGGCCGGCCTGCTGCGCCTGTCTCCAAGGCAGGCGCATGTTCGCCTTTTCCACGCGCGGGCTGCGCCGTCATACCGAGCCCGAGTACCGCGAGGGCGACGTGCTGCTGTTCGGGCCGGAGACCCGCGGTCTGCCGGCGGAAATCCTGGAGAGTTTGCCGCCGGAGCTGCGCCTGCGTCTGCCGCTTCGGCCCGGCAACCGCAGCCTCAATCTTTCCAACGCGGTCGCAGTGGCCGTGTACGAAGCCTGGCGGCAGCTGGGCTTTGCCGGCGGAATCTAATTTTCGCCCCTGGGATCGCGCGCCAATAACTGCTCCACCGCCTCGCGCGCCGACACAGCGCCGGACAGGACTGCGCAAACCGCGCGGGTGATCGGCATGTCGATGCCTGACTGCAGGGCGCGCTGCTCGACTGCGGCGGCGGTATGCACGCCCTCGGCCACGTGTCCCAGTTCGCGCAGGATGTCAGCCAGTTTCTTGCCTTGCGCCAGGCCAAGACCGACGCTGCGGTTGCGCGACAGCTCGCCGGTGCAGGTCAGGATCAAATCGCCCGCGCCGGTGAGTCCGGTGAACGTCTCCGGACGGCCGCCGAGTTTTGCCCCCAGGCGCGTGATCTCGGCCAGTCCGCGGGTGATCAGCGCCGCGCGCGCGTTGGCGCCCAGGCCCAGGCCGTCGGCGATGCCGGTGGCGATAGCCATCACATTCTTCACCGCGCCGCCGATTTCCACTCCGGCGATATCGCTGCTGAAATAGACGCGCAGACGCGAGCCGTGCAGCGCGCGTGCCGTGGCCTGGCTGAACGCGGCGTCGGCGGAAGCGAGCGTGAGTGCCGTCGGCAATCCGCGCGCAACTTCCAGCGCGAAGCTCGGGCCGGACAGCACGCCATAAGCGTTGCCGTGCGCGAGCACTTCCGCGGCGGTCTGATGCGGCAGCGCGGCGCTCTGCGGTTCGAATCCCTTGCACAGCGATACCACCGGCTTGCGCAGGGGTGCGAGCCTGACCAGCATGTCGCGCAGCGCCATGGTCGGTGTCGCCACCAGCACGAGCTCGGCCGCGCTGACGGCGGCGGCAAACTCGGCTTCGATCGCAAGCGCCGCCGGCAACTCGATTTCGGGCAGATAGCGAAGGTTGCGGCGCGTGGCGGCGATGGCGCGGCATTGCTCGGGGTCGCGCCCCCATAGCGCTACTTCGTGCCTGGCGCTGAGGCTGACGGCGATTGCCGTGCCCCAGGCGCCCGCACCGAGTACGGCAATCTTCATGGTCGCTTAGCGCGGATCGGCGCGACAGACCATTACAGTCCCCAGACCTGGTTTGCGCGCACGAACCCCGCCTGGCCATCGCGATGCAGTACCTTGATCCAGGGGCCCGCGCCGAGTTCGACGATCTCCAGCGCCACGCCGCGGCGCGCCTGGAACACCAGCGGCGCGCCGTCTTCGGCCTTCTGGCGGACATCGGCCAGCGCCGCGGTAACCACCGCCGTGCGGGTTTCGGACAGGGTCTTCTTCTCCACCCAGGCAAGATCGCCGGCAACATCGCGCACCTTGGTCCAGTTGTCGACCTGAACAATCACTTCCACCGGATAGAACCTGCTCGCGACGAACAGTTTGGTCGCCTTGACCGAGGGCGCGTCATACATCGGCGTCGCCGGTTCTGCGATGGAGCGGAACTCTCCCGCCGGCGCGGCGCTCGCTGCCAGCAACAGCAACAGCAACAGCAACGCTAACACCGCCTGGTCGATTTTCAATGCGCGATCTCGATCTTGGGCGCAGCCTGTTCCTGGGCTTGCTGCAGGCGCTGCATGTAAATGGCGTCGAAGTTCACCGGCGCCAGGTACACGGGTGGAAATCCGGCGCGGTTGATGATGTCGGATACCGTCTCCCGCACATAGGGGAAGAGTATGGTCGGGCAGGCCGTCGCAAGGAGGGGCTCCAGATCGGCTTCCGGCATGTTGCGGATCTGAAAAATGCCGGCCTGCCCCGCTTCCACCAGAAACAGCGTCTTGTCGCCCGCCTTGGCCGTTACCGTGACCGTCAGCACGACCTGGTACAGGCCCTCGCCTATCAGCGCGCCCTCGTTATGCAGTTGAATGTCCACTTGCGGCTGTTCGCCCGTCAGGAACACCTCCGGCGCATGCGGAATCTCCAGCGACAGGTCTTTGACATAAATCTTCTCGATGCCGAATATCGGCTGCGGCTCCGGTTCGTTCATTTGGGTTCCAGTGGTTGAAAGATTGCTGCCGTCAGGTCTGGCCGCGCAGCAGCGGCACGAGCTTGCCGGCGCGATCGAGCGCCACCAGATCGTCGAAACCGCCGACATGAAATTCGTCGATGTAGATCTGCGGCACCGTGCGCCGGCCGGTTTTTTGCATCATCTCTTTGCGCCGTTCAGGGTCGAGATCGACGCGGATTCTTTCGATCTCGGTAACGCCTCTTGCCTTGAGCAGCATTTCCGCGCGGTCGCAAAACGGGCAGACGCCGGTGCTGTACATGCTGAGCTTGGGCATGAGCGCACCTATTTCTGCACCGGCAGGCCGGCCTGCTGCCAGGCCGCAAAACCGCCGCTGAGATTGACCACATTGGAAAAACCGTGCTTGCGCATCGCCGCCGCAGCCGCGCTCGAGCGACTGCCGGTGGCGCAATACACGATCACCGGCTTGTCCTTGAATTTTTCGATATCGCCGATGCGCGCTTCGATTTGCGACAGCGGCAGGCCGCGTGAATTGAGGATATGCGATTGCGCGTATTCGGCTTGTTCGCGCACATCCAGCACCAAAGCGTCCTTCCGGTTGATCAACTGCGTCGCCTCCAGCGTATTGACCGAGGGGCCGCCCGCGTCGCGCCTCACCAGCGGCCAAACGAGCATCGCGCCGCTGACAAACGCGACCGCGATCAGAAAAATATTGTCCATTACAAATTTCACGCGCTCTCCCGAGGTTCCACCGGAATGGCAAAGGAAATTTCATCCTGAGACCACCCACTCACGGTTTCACACAAAGGAATATTATAAAATATTCACCGGCTCATCGTACGGTAAAAAGGGGTTGCAATGAAAAAGGTCATTCTGCTGAGGCACGGCGAATCCGTCTGGAACATGGAAAACCGCTTCACCGGCTGGACCGACGTCGATCTGACCGAAAAAGGCGTGCAAGAGGCAATGAAGGCCGGCGAACTCATGCGCGATGCCGGTTTTGT
>Ga0315281_10011118_pt1 | contig 12344 bp, 9 predicted proteins | sample YL17G07_0_MG_FD_204540 | JGI IMG/M metagenome (GOLD analysis project Ga0315281, IMG submission 204540) | Sediment microbial communities from Yellowstone Lake, YNP, Wyoming, USA - YL17G07_0 | ecosystem: Environmental > Aquatic > Freshwater > Lake > Sediment | place: USA: Wyoming | collected... | reverse complement strand
GCAGGAACGTCAGCGACCCCATGATGACGATCACGGCGACCAACATTCCCACGAACAGCGCCCCCGTTGTGGGAAACGTCGCCTCCGTCTGGACGAGGGTCTGCTTCCTGGCAACTGCACCCGCCACGGCGATGCCGGGCAGGATGGTGGCGAACCGCCCAATCAGCATACCCACGCTGAGCGTCAGGTTGTAAAATAGATTGTTCGCGTTCAACCCGGCGAAGGCCGACCCGTTGTTGCCCAGAGCCGACGAGTACGCGTACAGAATCTCCGACAACCCGTGGGACGAGGGGTTATTCAGCATGGACCGCCCGAAGGGCAAGGCAATCGCCAATGCCGAAAATATCAGCACGCAGACCGCCGGGCCGACCAGGGCGATGACCGTCATGACCATCTCGAAAATCCCCAGCTTCTTCCCGAAGAGCTCCGGCGTCTTGCCGATCATCAGCCCCGCCACAAACATGGTGAGAATCGTATAAAACACCAGCCCTTTCATTCCCACCCCGACCCCGCCGAAGATCACCTCACCTATCCCCATATTGAACATGTACACCATCCCCGTCAGCGGCATCCCGCTGTCGTGCATGGAATTGACCGACCCGTTGGACGTGCATGTCGTTGCCTGACCCCATAGCACCGAGCTGAGAATCCCGAAGCGGACCTCCTTGCCCTCCAAGTTGACCCCACCGGCCACGCCGGCCGATGTGAGAAGCGGATTCCCGTGGAACTCCGCGACCAGACATACGCTCAGCCCCACGAGGAAAAGCACCAGGGAGGCGTAAAAAAACGCCCACCCCTGCCGGGCGTTGCCTAGCAAATATCCGAAGGTGAACACCAACGACACCGGCAGCAGCAGGATCGCCAGCGTCTCGACGAAATTGGTCAGAGTAGTGGGGTTCTCGAAGGGATGCGCCGAGTTGACGTTGAAGAACCCCCCGCCGTTCGAGCCAAGCTGCTTGATCGCGATCTGCGACGCCACCGGGCCTACGGCGATCATCTGCGCCTTATCCTCCAGCGTCGTCACCCGTACGTAAGATCCCAGCGTCTGGACCACCCCCTGCGAAGCCAGGAAGATCGCCAGGATCAGCGAGAGCGGCAACAGGACGTAGAGGATGCATCGGGTCACGTCCGCCCAGAAGTTCCCCAAGTTCGCCGTCCCCCGGTTGGCAAATCCCCTCGCCAGCGCCATCATGGAGGCGATCCCGGTGGCGGCGGAAAGAAAATTCTGCACCGTCAGCCCCAGCATCTGCGTCAGGTAGCTCATCGTCGTCTCGCCGCCGTACGACTGCCAGTTGGTGTTTGTCACGAACGAGATCGCCGTGTTGACCGCCAAGTCCCACCGCACGCCTGGAAGATGTTCCGGGTTGAGCGGCAACGACCCCTGCAATACTTGAATCAGGAAGAGAACCAGAAAACTGAACGCGTTGAAGATCAGGAAGGCGACGCCGTAGCTCCTGGCGTCCATTTTCTTCTCGGCGTCAACCCCGCCCAGCCGATAGATCAGCCGCTCCACCGGACGCAGCAGCGGCGTCAGGAACGTCCGCTCGCCCTGGTACACCCGCGCCTGGTACCGTCCCAGCGGCACGGCCAAGGCTACCAGAACCATCACATACAGCACGAGAAACACAACGATGTTGACCACGGCCATGTTTACCCAATCACACCCACCCGGGTGCCAGCGGCAACGGTTGCGGCGCTAACCGCCCAGAAGCGCCTTGACACGGGCCTTCAACACGTCCGGCGGAACCGGTTTTTCCAGAAAGTCTTCAACCGGAACGTAGTCTTTGTCCTTGGCGGCCTCAAAAGTGAAATCTCGTTTCTTGCCAATGGAGGTCATCATCAGAACGGGAATCGAAGCGATCTCGGTGTCGCTTTTTAGCTCGCGGGCCAGATGAAACCCGTCGGTATCACGAACGAACATCACGTCGAGAATGATCAAATCCGGCCGGCCTTTTTTGATGGCGTCGGAGGCCTTGCCGATTTCACCTATGGATTCAACTTTATAGCCGGCACTTTCAAGCACCATCGTGGTCGCGGCTACATAGTCGGGATCGTCATCAACGATCAATATCTTCTTAGTGGCCATGAAGTTAACTCCTTTTCACTGCGTCGGGGATCGCCCGAAGTTGCTGCCTCTATACGACTAATATGCCGGTTGGAGGATCAATTGTCAACGCCCAAAATGTGATTTGACACGGAGGCCGGAATGTTGCGACAGGAGCGTGCGGGGCAGGTTGAGCATTGACAGGGCGGGGATTTGGTGATAGGCTCTGGGGATGAACGAGGTAAGAGGGCTGTCATTTTGCATTAGCCACTTTTCCATATCGGAGCTGAAGTAATGAAACGCATAGCCATTTCTGGTTTGATTGTGCTCGTGACCGTCGTAGCCTCCGGGTTAGCACAGGAGTCGCCGGGCACGGGGTTTCCGCTCGACGGCGTGATTACCGGTAATGTGGTGAACGTTCGCTCGGGGCCTGACACGAGTTGGTACGCGGTATCGCGATTAGCGGAAGGCACCCGGGTGCAGGTGATTGGCCAAGCCTATGGCTGGTACAAGATCACGCCGCCGGCAGGATCGTTCAGTTGGATTTCCAAAGAAGATGTGGAACCGGCAGGCCAGGCAGGCCTCGTGCGGGTCCGTGCCGACGAAGCTGCCGTCCGCGCCGGTTCGCAACTGCCCGACGCCGCGGACAAGAGAGCCTCGGTTCAGACGCTCTTGGGCAAAGGGACGGAGTTGAAGGTGACCGGCGATCAGGGCGGCTGGTACAAAATTGCGACCCCAGAAGGTGCGGGTGTCTGGATATCGACCGACTATGTCAAACCCGTGCCGGCGGGAGAAAAAACACAGCCCAAGCCGAGTGAGCAGCCAATCGCTGCGACAACCCAGTCATCCACTCGGCCATCCACCCAGCCTGCAGCAAAAAAAGAAGCACAAGGACCGTTGGGAACATTTACCGAAAAGCTGCGGCAATTGGACGCGCTGCTGATTGTGGAAAGACGAAAACCCCTGCTGGAGCAGCGATGGTCCGAATTGAAGTCGGAGTACCAACAGATCGCCGAACAGACAGGAAACGTCGTCGCTTCACAATATGCCCAGCGGCGATTGCAGTTGATCGAGGATCAGGGCTCACTTCAGGAGGGCTATGTCAAACTTGAACATCTTGGAAATGAGCTGACCCGGGTCCAGGAGTCTACAAAACGGGAACTCGACGAGCTTCGGGCAAAGAAGCTCGAAGAAAAGCCCGCGATCTGGCAGGCGGAAGGCGTGCTCGAGCAAAGCCGGACATTCGTAGGCAGCGCACTGATGCCGAATCGGCTGGTGCTCTATGAAGCCGCTCGCGCGGGTCAGTTGACCAAGGTGATCGCCTACGTTGAGCTTGAAACAAACAGTAATATCCCGGTCGAGAAGTATCTCGGCAAATACGTCGCGGTCTCGGGTGAGGTCCGTTACGATCCGACCCTTCGGATCGATATCATTCGCGCGGCAACCATCCGTGAACGACATTCGGCGACGCAGCCGACGACAGAACCAAGCGTCAGTCAATGATCGCAAAACAGGCGGAAGATATTCTGGCTCGGGCGCAGAAAGTCCTTTCAAATGAGGCCCAAGCTGTTTCCACGTTGGCGGCGACGCTTGATAAACGGTTCGTGCAGGTGGTGCGAGCGATTCTCAAGTGTCGGGGACAGTTGATCATCACGGGTCTGGGAAAATCGGGCCTCGTGGCAAGGAAAATCGCAGCCACCCTGACCAGCACGGGCACGCCGTCGGTGTTCGTCCATCCGGTAGAAGCGCTTCACGGTGACTTGGGGATTATCAGCAAGAAAGACATGCTGGTGGCAGTCTCGAAATCGGGCAACTCGGCGGAAATGGTCAAATTCGTGCAGGGGTTTCGGCGGCTGGGCGGTCATACGGTGGCGATCACCGAAAACGAGGAATCCTCGCTGGCCAAGTTGTGCGATTTTGTCTTGCCGCTACCCAGAATTCCCGAAGCTGACCCGCTGGAACTTGCCCCCACAACGAGCACCACGATGACCATGGCGTTGGGCGATGCCCTGGCCGTAACATTGCTGTCGCTGCGCGGCTTTACAGCAGACGATTTTGCGCAGTTCCATCCCGATGGAACTCTCGGCAGGCGGCTGCTGCTGAGGGCGAAAGATTTGATGCACGCGGGAGAAAAACTGCCGAAAGTGCGAGGCGATACGGGGATGCGCGATGTGATCCTGGAGATGACGTCAAAAAGCTTGGGCCTGACGTGCGTGGTCGATAAGGACGATCGGTTCGCCGGAACCATCACCGATGGCGACCTGCGCCGACTGATAGAATCTACGGACAACGTATTCCGTCTGGATGCCGAGCAAGCGATAAAACTTTCCCGCCGGGGCGCCGGACCCATAGGCCCGTTCACCGTTTTACCGGAGATGCTGGCTATCGAATGTCGGGAGATCATGAAGCAAAATAAGGTGACGTCACTGGTGATCCTCGACGATCAGTCGCGCCCGGTGGGCGTCGTGCGAATCCACGAGATTACCGCCGCCGGGTTGTGAAGATCGTGTGCGGAAAGATGACATAAAGCAGCGACCGTCGGTCGCTGCTTTGTATCTATGTGCGCCCGGCAGGTGGTCATCACCCCGCCTCACGAGCATTCAGAAAAGGTTTGACCGGTCTGGGGCGGGTTCCTTATAGTGAATCGGTTAATCCGGCGGCCAGAGTACTCTATAATTACAGTGTTCCATATTTGACGATTGAGTGATCTGCAAGAAATGTTGGTCAAGATTTGCGGAATTACGAACGTTGACGATGCCCGATGCGTCGAGCAGGCGGGGGCTGATTTTCTCGGCTGCATCTTTGTACCGCACTCGAAACGATGCGTGACGAGCGACCAGGCGAAACAAATCATTTCGTCCCTGAAGGGAGATGTCACGCCGGTGGGTGTATTCGCCGACCAGCCTGAGAAGGACGTCTGCGAGGTTGTCAGGCATGTCGGGCTGCCGTGGGTTCAACTTCATGGCCAAGAGGAACCGGCCTACGTGAATCGACTGGCAGGCGAGCTTCCTGGGTGCCGTTTCTTAAAGGCATTCGGATTCACGGGCAAGGAATGCCTCGATGCCATGCTCACGTTTTACGATCATCTCGCCGACCGGGATCGGCTGTTCGCGTTCCTGCTTGACGGGCCGTGGGGCGGTGGGCAGGGCAAGTCGTTTGATTGGAGCGAATTGACGGCAGTAATCAATGAAACACGATACGCAACGATCAAGGAAAAACTTTTTCTCGCGGGAGGACTGGATTCGCAAAACGTGCAAACGGCCGTTAGAATGGTACGACCGCTGGGCGTCGACGTCGCCAGCGGCGTCGAGCGCGGTCCAGGCCGAAAGGATCCCGAGAAGGTAAGGACGTTTATTACCCTTGCGAAGGCAAATGGCTGATTACGAATCGAGAGGAGAATTTCAGGATGGCAAAACGGATTAAGGGCGACGTGAAGAATATGGATTTGGCCGATCTTGGCCGCAAGCGAATTCTATGGGCAGACGGCGATATGCCGGTGCTGGCGGATGTTCGCGAGCGGTTCGCACGGGAAAAACCGTTCAAGGGCCTGAGAATGAGTGCCTGTCTGCATATTACTGCTGAAACGGCGAACCTGGCCCGAACGCTCGTGGCCGGCGGAGCGGACCTGGTGCTCTGTGCGTCGAACCCCCTGAGCACGCAGGACGATGTGGCGGCAAGTTTGATCAAGCATTTCAATATCCCCACGTTTGCCATCAAGGGCGAAGATCGAAAGACCTATTACGAGCACATGAAGGCAGCCATCGATCACAAGCCGAACATCACCATGGATGATGGTGCCGACCTTGTCAACGAACTGCACACGACCCGAACCAAGGAAGCCAGGAACATCATCGCCTCGATGGAAGAGACGACGACGGGCGTGATCCGCCTTCGGGCGATGGAGGCGCGTGGAATCCTGAAATTCCCCGTGATCGCGGTCAACGATGCGGCCACCAAGCACTTGTTTGATAATCGTTACGGCACCGGGCAGAGCACGATCGACGGGTTGATCCGGGCAACCGACATTCTCCTGGCCGGTACGCACGTGGTGGTTATCGGCTATGGCTGGTGCGGCCGAGGAGTAGCCACTCGGGCCCGCGGCATGGGCGCGCTCGTGACCGTGACCGAAATCAATCCGATTTGCGCGATCGAGGCGGCCATGGACGGATTCAAGGTCGCGACGATGGCTGATGCAGCGACCTACGGCGATGTGTTCATCACGGTGACCGGTAACAAACACGTCATTCGGCCGGAACACATTCGCAAGATGAAAGACGGCGCGATGATCTGCAACACCGGCCACTTCGACGTCGAGATCGATATCCCGGGGCTGAAGAAATTAGCCAAAGGCAAGGCGAAAAACGTCAGAGCCTTCGTGGACGAGTACATAATCAGCGGCGGCAGACGGATTCGCCTGTTGGCGGAGGGACGATTACTGAACCTCTCCGCCGCTGAGGGGCATCCGGCCAGTGTGATGGACATGAGCTTCGCCACACAGGCCTTGGCATCGGAATTCGCCGTCAAACAGCGAAATCTCGAAACAAAAGTCCACAACGTGCCGGAGCGAATCGAGCAGCATGTAGCCACCTTGAAGCTCAAGACCATGGGCATAAAGATCGACAAACTCACTCCGACGCAGAAAGCGTATCTGGCCGAATGCGGAGAAGGAACGTAAGGCACGCACAAACAGTTGAGTTAACCCGGCTTTGACGGTGATCAGGAGCGGCAGAGATGGCTCAAGTGGAAGGATTGCGTGGGGTCCGGTATTCGCTTGCCGGCGGGTGTGATATTTCTGATCGACTGGCCCCGCCTTATGACACGATATCAAGCGAGGAACAGAAGAAGACCCTGCTCGCGCGATCGGAGCACAATATCGTTGCGATCGATCTGCCGCATATGCCCCCGAGAGAAGCGGGGCCGGAACATCTCTACCGGCAGGCGGGCGAATTGCTGGAACGCTGGATCACGCGGAACGTCATGATACGTGAAACGGAACCTGCGAGTTATCTTTACCGGCAAGTCTTCCGGCATGCAGGCAGGCAATACATCCGCAGAGGGTTTATCGCTCGACTTCGCCTGGAACCGCTGGGAAAAGGACAGGTCTTGCCTCACGAAAAGACTCACAGCGGCCCCAAGGAAGACCGCCTGTTGCTGTCGAAGTTCGCGCGATCGAATCTGTCCCAGGTATTTTGCCTGTATGAAGACCCGGACAACCTGATCAGCGAGACTCTGTACGCCAAGGCCAATACGCCGCCCACCTATTGGGGCGAACTGGCCGGCGTGCGAAACGAAGTCTGGGTGACGACAGACCGAAAAATTCAATCGTGGCTCACGGAAGAGATGAGCACACGTCCCGTGTACATCGCCGATGGGCATCATCGGTATTCGACCGCGTTGATGTATCGCGACTATCTGGCCGGCCAAGGCGCTCTGCGAGAGGACCATCCTGCGAATTACGTGTCATGCATGTTCGTTTCGATGTCGGAGCCGGGGCTGCTCGTCCTGCCCACGCATCGGGCCTTGCTGGGGCTTCGCCCGTTTTCGCTTGAGCATCTGGCAGCGGCGTTGGCCGATAAATTCGATCATAGCTGGATTTCCCGACCGGAGCAGCCGGAAGAACTCGAAGAGGCTGTTACGCGGACCGGCGGCCAGGCGTTTGCATTTTTCAACGCCGACGAGAAGCGTTGTCTGATCGTTTGGCCCAAAGAGCCCGCGTCGCTGTTGGACGATCTTGCCGGCGAATATAGCCTGGCTTGGCGGACCCTGGCGGTGGCGATCTTGCATAGCTACATTCTGGAGCGGGTGATTTATCCTCGCTGGTTCGAGGGCAACGCAACAAAAGCGGGAATTGAGTATTTTTCACGAGCTGACGAATTGGTGAAGTTTGTCATGGATACGCCGGGCACGGTGGGAGCGGTCGTTCCGCCTACACCGGTCGAAGCTGTCAGACAAGTATGCACCGACGGGCTGTTGATGCCGCAAAAAAGTACCTATTTTTATCCCAAATTAGCCACCGGTTTGGTAATCAATCCTCTATTTGACTGATCCGGAGGACACGGTCGTCGGATCGCAGACGAGGCGGGCTGGCCGACGTCAATTGTATTTTATCCGCCTGAGAACAAGGAAGATCAATGGAACCACTGACGGACAAGCTGCAGCGGATCGGCGCCTGGTGGCGGGGCGAAGGCCTCGGCCGCCCCTTGCTGTGGATCGACGGTGTGCTCAAGAAAGATGCCCCGCCGCCGATCTCGACGATGTCCTTTTGGCCTGCTGAAGGCGAACCCGACTTCGAAGGGTATGTCAACGCCCAGTATCACAACATGCTGCGTCAGCATTACCCAGCCGAAGCCTTTCCTTCGATGAACAACATGTGGGGAGGACGGGGCACCCCCATGACCATGGCTGCTTATCTGGGTGGCAACGTCACACTTGGCAACGATACCGTCTGGGTGCATAAGATTGCACCTCGATTGGATGCGCTGGATATCAGGTTCGATCCGGCAAATCATTGGGCCCAAATCGACCGAAAACTGATGGAAGCCCAAATGGCCAGGTGCGACGGAAGCTTTCTCATCAGGCTGCCTGATTTCGGCGACGCCCTCACGAATTTGTCACTTCTCCGAGGCGTCGAGGAGCTGTTGTTCGATCTCATCGAAAACCCCGACGTCCTCAGGCAAAAGGTCGACGATTTTGCCCGCGCATTCATCGATGCACACCAATACTATTGGTCCATCTACAGGCAAAAGCTGCCCGGGGATGCGTCCTGGCTGGTCTGGTGTCCGGGCAGGACGTATGTGTGCCAGTGTGACTTTTCGGTAATGATTTCGCCGGAGGCTTTTCGCCGGCTCGTTATTCCCGAGTTGCAGGCCTATTCGGAATATCTTGATATGATATTCTGGCATCTGGACGGCTATCAGCAGGTCAGACATCTTGACGCGCTGCTCGAAATGCCGAAAATCTACGGCGTCCAGATTGTCCCTGGAGCGGGCAATCCGCCCTGCGCGTCGGACAGATGGATTCCACCGATGCAAAAGATCCAGGGAAAGGGCAAGCTGGTCTGGGCGTCGGCGGCAAGTCGCTCCGAAGTGGAAGTATTGCTGTCGAACCTGAATCCTGAGAAGCTGGCCATCAAATGCAATTTCAGCTTTGTCAGCCTGGAGGAGGCGGAAGAATTTGTGGACTGGGTGACGAGACTTTCTAAAAGAAAGCAACCCATAAGGAGTCACAAAGGATGAGTTCATCGCTTGATATTCGCCAACCCGAATGGCTGAAGAACGCACCGGCGCTGCCGGACGGCCTGCCAAAACGATGGGCAAGGCTGTGGGATCAGGGATGGGCTCTCCTGCACAATTCATCCAGACCTCCCTTGGATGTACTCGACGACATCTGGATCAGCGTGGGGACCGGATATTTCATGCCGGTGTTTGGCCACTGGGACATTGTGCATATCGTCCACGATCTGCTCGCCTACGACGTCGATCTTGCCGCCAGCCAGATACTTTTGGTGATCAAGACACTGCGCGATCCGGACGGCCAACTCCCAGCCGCCCTGCGCGAGTACCAAACCGAGGACGGCTCTCGGCATATCGTGCCCGAGCTTGATTTTACCTGCCCTCCCCTCTGGCCGATCGGGGCGTGGAGCGTATTCCTTCGGACAAACGACCTGGACTTCCTTCGCGTCGCATACAACGCCGCTGTCAAGAGCATTCGATGGTATCAGCGAAATCGTCAACTGCCGATCGGACTGTTCTGGTTCAAAGATTCCATCGGCGGCTGGGGATGGGAAACGGGTATGGACGTCAGTCCACGCTGGGACGACCGCGACCGCCGTACCAAGCCTCGCGCGCTGATCGATACGTCCTGTCAGATGTGCATGTGCTATGAAACGTTGGCAGCGATGGCCGAGAAGCTGGGGTTGCCGACCGTAGCCGAGCAATGGCGCAGGTGCTTCGCCGAACTCGGTGAGTTGATCCGCGCTCTGCTCTGGCACGAAACGGACGGCATCTTCTACGACCGCGATATGGAGACCGGAACCTGGTCACGGGTCAAAGCCGTTTCCTCGTTCTGGCCTCTGACCGCCGGGATAGCCTCCGCCGAACAGGCCAAGAAATTGGCAGGGCATCTGTCCGATCCGAAGTCGTTCTTCACCACACTGCCCGTGCCTTCGGTCGCGATCGACGACCCGACCTTCGAGACCGATTGCTGGCGAGGTCCGACCTGGCTGTCGCAAACGTATTGGGTCATGCGGGGGCTGCATAGGTGTGGCTATCACGATCTGGCGAAAGACATCGGCACGCGGGCACTCGACGGCGCCGCCAAGGTCCTGGACGAGCAGGGCACCATTCTCGAATTCTATCCTCCCCAGGGCGGGGCGATTTCGGAACTGAGGCGAAAAGGCAAGCCGACGGGGCCGGCACGCGATTACATCGGCCATAATCCCATCCATGCTATCGCGATGAATACGATCGAAGACTGGCGGTAATCACGCCGTGCTCTATTTCTTCGAATCGTCTTGATCCTCAGGCGGGACAAACCAACTCTCGTCGAGACGTTTGTTGGGGAAGAACAGCAGTCGATATTCGTCGACCCTTGTCTTGGGCGGGTCTTGCGTATGATCGATCCTTTCGTCTCGCCAAACGGACGGCAGGTAGTAGCCCTCAATCGGCTCGAAGCACTCGAGCAAGTGTCTTCGCCTCTCATCTGTGAGCTTGCCATCAGGCCCGTATGAGCGACTAATGCGCTCTGTGGTAACGTACTCCCGCGCAGGATCAAGCCAATAAAACGTGTCATATCGCGAAAGCGTGCGATCTTTCCTATAACGGAAGACTTTATCCACGTCGACGTATAGCCCGATCAGCTCGGGGTGTTCCACAGGGTCGCGCCGCAACGACATTCGAAGGTCCGAAAACGGCAGATGGTGGTAACCGACCATATGGTGGCCCATCCGAAGTTGGCCGGAAAGGCTCCATAGTGCGGTACTATCGCCGAGCGATTCTTCTGTAACGTTCACTTTCCAATTGTACGTCGTTGACGACCAGTTCCGTCTACGTATATGCCCAGTGGTTCCATCGCTGCTGAAGTAGATAAAGGGCAGAGCCTGTTTTGTCCGAGCCAATACGCCGTCGATGTCCGGGCTGGGCCAGCCGCTGAACTTGAGGTCGACGAGATCCTGATAATTGGCATAGAGCCGTCGATCGTCCTGACGGGAAAATATCTCAAGCCCGGCCGGCTCTCTCGGACCGTCAGCGTGGCATTGGGTGCGGGTGACTACAGCGACATAATTGCCCAGGTTTTCGTCGAGGCCGACCCGCGAGCTTAGATAGTCCAGCAGTTGTATCGTTTCATCCGAAGGACGTTCGTCGATGATCTTGACATCTCTCGGAACTCCCAGATCGTATACGCTCGTGATGGTCGGCTCGCCATAAGTAAAGGTATAAGCGCCAGTCTGGTCGGTGTCCTTGTAGGATGCCTGCCAGCGGTGAAAAAGCTTGGTCTTCGGATCGACCCAAAAGGTCGTTCGGTCCTGCATATTCTGAAGGCCACCGTATTTATCGAGTTTGTCCTTCAACAGTATAATGTCGAACCGTTCGTAAGGGCCGTCCATCGTGCGTTCCACTTTATAACCTTCCTTGCCGGCGATCTCGTCAAAGTGGGCGAACATCTCGTCGGCAGTCGGCTGAACAGGTAATCCAATATGAATGCTAGGTCGGTCGTTTTTGGGATGTCGCGGCCCCGCCGTGAATATGTAAAGGGTATTGGTCTGCTCCACATATTCGTAGATGCATCGCAGTTCCGGACTGCTCCAGCGTATTCGAACATGGTCGGTATAGTCGAGCCAGCAGATGGAGGTGTCGGTGGTTGTGTTCACATGAATCACATTAGACCGGATGTTAATCCCATCCCACTGCTTATTTCTTTCACTAGTCAGATGAATCCAGTTTTTGTAGGCAGCGTTGATGTTGAGGATTTCCCTCAAGAGTTCGCGGTCATCGGCCCGAGCGCTCTGGGGTAAAACCGTCATCAGCAGCAAGCCCAAGGCGACAAGTAACGCGGCGGCGATCCCCGCCGTTGGCACAAGGATCTTAAACCGTCTGCTCCAGCGGCGTCTTGATGGGGCCAGGAGAGCGCGACGGATTCGCTCGATCGCCTGTTCGGTGGCCTGTGGCTCTGGCCGGATCGCGCCGATCTGCTTGATGCGGCGAAGGATGTCCTTGTTGTCACTCCCTGACATCGGAAACCTCCTATGATAAGTGTCTACTCCAAAACGGAGTTTCTTTTGTTATAAGCCTCTTTGTATTCG
>Ga0315281_10011116_pt1 | contig 12348 bp, 8 predicted proteins | sample YL17G07_0_MG_FD_204540 | JGI IMG/M metagenome (GOLD analysis project Ga0315281, IMG submission 204540) | Sediment microbial communities from Yellowstone Lake, YNP, Wyoming, USA - YL17G07_0 | ecosystem: Environmental > Aquatic > Freshwater > Lake > Sediment | place: USA: Wyoming | collected... | reverse complement strand
ATGCGAAACTGGCCCAGGTCCAGGCTGAGAATACATTATTGGTCTTGGATTGTTGCCAGAATCGGCCGGCCGGGCGCTCGGCTATCGCGGAGCCGATGATGAAGGGGGAAGAGGAGGCGCTGGCAGCTTTGGCCCGGGACATCCAGACGGCGCGGCGGAAGCAGTTCCGGAGCGCAATACCCACGGTGGCGGTGTTGAATTCGTGTCGGGATGAACAGAAGGCTTATGAATGGGTTTCCCGTGGTCATGGGATCTTCACGGCTTATTTTCTTGAAGCTTTTGAGAAAACGACTGGCAGTGTTGCGTCGATGGCTTCATGGATGGCGGATAGAGTAGCGAAGACAGCTTTGGATCTTTATGGGCAGATGCAGGTCCCGTATATAACGATCGAAGGCAAGGGGGATTTTCAGTTGGTATTGAATTCCTCCTCCCTGCCCGGTTCACCCGGCTACGCCGGAGGTGAAATGTCCTTCGATGTTCGCACGACGATCCCAAGCCTGGGACCACAGTCGATCCTGAAGGACCGCTACGAGATTGTTGAGGAGCTGGGTTGCGGGGGAATAGGCGTCGTTTATAAAGCGAAAGACCTTGAGTCGGGTACGGTCGTAGCTATCAAGGTCCTACCGGAGGAACTGGCTAGAGATGCCCGGGCGCTTCGGAATCTCGCGGAAGAAGCGAAGATTTCGATGCGGCTAACGTATCCGTATATTATGCGGCTCCTTTCTTTCGAGATGGACGGACAATGGAAATTCCTGGTGATGGAGTATATCAAGGGGGAGACGTTGGCGGCCCGGCTGGCGCGGGAAGGAAAGATCATTGAATCAGATTTTATCCCACTGGCCTCTCAGATATGCGAGGGGCTGGCCTATGCCCACGATCAGAAAGTCATCCACCGGGACATCAAGCCGTCGAATGTGATGGTGACCGAGGCGGGCGAAGTAAAGATATTGGACTTCGGGATTTCCCGCGTAATGAAAGATTCGATAACGCGAGTGGCGCGGAAACAGACTCCGGGAATGCTAATTTATATGTCGCCGGAGCAGGTCCGTGGCAAAGATGAGGATCACCGGTCGGATATATATTCCCTAGGGATTATGTTCTATGAGATCTCGTCTGGCTATCCTCCTTTCGCTCATGGAGATATAACTTATCAACATTTGAATGAAAAGCCATCTATGATTTTAGGTATTTCCGAACAGTTGAACGAGATCATTCTTAAGTGCTTGGAAAAGGAGATGATTAAAAGATTTCAATCGGCCGTTGAACTAAATGAAGCTCTATTAAACTGTAGGAATTATTCCTCAGGCTCGGAAATTGAGAATATTGATTCAGCATTCATAAAAAAATCAATTAATAATGAATTTGAAACAGACATTGAAAAAAATATAGTGGCTAGATTATTCAATGCGGAAGGGCAAATATTAGCTTATAAGATAGAGAGACTAAAGAGATCAGATTATGCGATGGACTGGATTTCAATAGCAAAGGCGATGTGTAGAATATTGAATAAAGATGAAGCTCTATATGCGATTAAAAAAGCAGAGACGCTAGCTTCGCAATATGATTGGTGGAATGAAATTGCTGAAGTTTGGGATCGACTCGGGAAACACGTGCGCGCTATTGAAATAATCGACCGCCTTAAGAGTGAAGCAGAAGTCCGAGAACTTCCTTCGCCTGAGGACTGGATAAGTATGGCCGAGACCTGTATTAAAATCGACGAAACCGAAAGAGCGTTTATATATATCTTAAAAGCGTTTGAAATCGCTGAGGATTATGGAGATATAACCCCTTGGCTAAAGCTTGCCCTAATATTTAAGAAATTAAAAAATGATGAGCGAATGCTTCAGTGTATGAAGAATGCCAAAGGAGTACTCGCTAAATACGACAACTGTAGTAATCGCTTAGAGGTTGCTGAAACTTGGCGCGCGCTTGGATTTAAATCAAATGCTTCTAGGCAGCTTGAACAAGCACAAAAACTTGCAACGAGCTCTGAGGACTGGAGTTCTATTGCCATAACCTCGAAGAGAACTGGAAATCTAAACCGAAGTGTGATTGCAGTTCAAAATGCGGTGGAAAAAGCAAAACGGTCACGGCATTGGACCAAGATAGCGAAAGCGTGGATGAATTTAGAAGATAAGAAAATGGCAGAACTTGCAGTGCGAAAAGCAAATAACGCCGCCGAGAATGATCATGATGTAAGCTCGTGGAAGGAATTAATTGAATTATGGGAAGACTTAGGGGAGGAATATATAAAGGAGGCAGATCATGCTGAGCTTAAATGGAAAGAATTAGATAAATATATCCCCGAAATTTATATTAATAATTTCAAAGAAAGGGAAATAAGCAATAAAGCTAGTTCTATTTCCAATCATGAAAAAGTGGGCTCTAGTAAAAAAGCTTGGGAAAGGCTGCCTATTTCTATTGGCATTGAAACAGCTGGAGGTGTATTTACGAAAATCTTGAAAAAAGGATCTGAGTTACCCGCCCAATTATGTGAGATATTTTCAACATTTATAGATAATCAACCTTCGGTGGAATTACATCTGATTGCAGGAGAAAATGAACTTGCGAGCCAGAATATAGATATTGGAAGATTTCATCTAGATGGAATCTCTCCTGCTCAAAGGGGGGTGCCAAAAATAGAAATTCAATTTGATATTAGCAGTTCAGGGCAACTTATTATTGGAGCCAAAGATGTGCTTACCGGAAAAATATCCAAAATGTCACGGGATATTTCAAGCCTTTTCATCAATAATGAATGCTAGCATATCTTACTCAAGAAAGCTTATTTATAACTCCAATCGCGTAAGTAGGGGAGAATAAAAGATTATATTATTACTTGCTTGAAATGAATTCTATGAAAAAGCGTGCGCTCTTAATCGGCTTGAACGAGTATCACACACTCGGCTCACTGCATTATGCTCGACAAGACGCTGAAAGCGTCGCGAATGCGCTGCGGTCATTTTGCGGTTTCACGGACGATGAAATCAGCCTGATGACCTGCTCTTCCAAGGGAGCGCAACAGGGGCTTTCCAAGCATATCGAACGAGCGCTGGATCGGCTTGCCGATTGCCGGGAGCTCGATCTTCTGATATTCGGTTTCTGGGGACATGGGTTCGCGCCATCAGGGCGAAGGTATCTCTGCGGCGTGGACACATACGAAGATGATCTGGATAGAACATCCGTCAGTCTGGTTGTGGTCAGCGGTAAACTTGCTCAGGTCCAATCGGAGAATACACTCCTGTTTCTTGACTGCTGCCAGAATAGGCCGGCTGGAAGGGCGGCTGTGACAGAACCTATGTCAAAAGGAGAAGAAGCCTCTTTCTCAGAAATGGCCCGGGACATCCAGGCGGTCAGACAGAGTCAATTCCGATCTTCCACACCAACGGTGGCAATTTGGAACGCCTGTAGGGACGGCCAGAAAGCCTATGAATGGGTTGATAAAGGCCACGGAATCTTCACGGCGTATTTATTGGAAGCATTTGAGAAGGGGCATCGAAACGTAGCGGCGATGGCGTCCTGGACATCGGATAAGGTGGCCAAGAAGGCGGGAGATTTATTTGGCCAGCGACAAAATCCCTTTATAAAAATCGAAGGGAGAGGAGATATTGAGCTCGTCGAACTGGTCCCGAGCGGTTCGATTCGACCGCCTGTGGAGCCGACGCAATCATGGATAAAGCCTCCGAGACCATCTTCCGAACAGTTCCGAGAAAAACCTAAGCTCGTAGAAGCATATTATCCGATGACGGCCGAGCAGGCGGCAGAGGTACAGCGGGCGGCGTCCGAGGCGTTGGGAGTTATGTTAGCCACGGAGGAGGAGCTGGGCCGAGGAGTAAAGATGAAGATGATACTCATTCCCCCCGGCAAGTTTATAATGGGCTCGCCTAAGGATGAACCTGATCGTGTTTCGCATGAAGGCCCCCGGCACGAAGTGATAATCAGCAGGCCATTTTATCTAGGCGTATATGAAGTGACGCAGAGACAATGGGAAGCCGTAATGGGAAATAATCCATCTTTATTCAAGAAAGGCGGTGACTTCCCCGTGGAAAATGTGAGTTGGGATGATGTTCAATGTTTTATTTACAAATTAAGCGCTAAGAAGGGAAAGGACTATCGTTTGCCGACAGAGGCGGAGTGGGAGTATGCTTGTCGGGCCGGGACGAATGAAGCTCGATATGGGGACTTGGATAAAATTGCTTGGTATATTGTGAATTCCGGAGAAGAAACGCACCCAGCAGGGAAGATGTTGCCGAATTCATTCGGGTTATATGACATGTTGGGAAACGTTTTTGAGTGGTGTCAGGACTGGTATGGAAAATATAAAAGCAAGCCCGATATCGATCCCAAAGGACCCTTATCAGGTCAAGAGCGGATCATCCGAGGCGGTTCCTGGTTCAATTATTCTTCGAGCGCGCGCGCCTCAAGTCGCGGCTTTCATGAGCCTTTCTCAGTTGCTGGCTCCATGTTCGGCACGCAGGTCTCGTTCCCCGACTTATCCGGCCCCTTCCAAGGTTACGGCACGTTCAGTTTTCGTCTCGCGAAGGATTTATAAATCTTGGCTTATGTAAATTTATATTTAACCCACTTCGAGGAGAGGAAATTTCATTAAGATGGGCATCCGGGAAAGCACAAAGCGGGCGAACAAACGGAGGGGAATAGATGCCTAAGGAAGCCAAAAAGAATCCAATTCGCGCCGCCCTTCTTGTAGCCACGGACCATTACGATGATGATCAGATCCTGTCGCTCGCCTGCGCCGAAAACGATGGCATCGAGTTGCATGGATTCCTCAAGCAAAAGGCAGGTTACGACTCTGTAAAGCTTCTCCGGAAGCCTAGCAGCCAGGAGGTGCTCGACACTGCGGCTGATATGACCGTCCGCCTTAGCGAGGGCGATACGTTTGTCTTCTATTTCGCGGGACATGGAGTCGAACATCAAGGGCGCCATCTGCTCCTCTGTCCCAAAGCGAAATATAAACGCCTGAGCTATATGCAGGAGGTGGTGCCGGTTGACCTGTTGCGAGAGGAGACGGATCTCCCCGGCTTGAACCGGATTTTCATTCTTGATTCGTGCCGACGCAGCCTTATTGTGTTTTGTCAAGCAAAATTCCCCGAAAAAATCGTCCAAAAATCCCCATGAGCGCATGTGGAAATATTCTCATCTTTTCTGCCGCATGAGCGCATTTTTCATCCGGTAACTTTCCCCTTCGAAAAGGAGGATGTAGCCATGGTGGGCCAGCCGGTCGATCATCGCCGCGGCCATCTGGTCGTCGGTGAATATCGAGCCCCATTTCGAAAACTCGAGGTTCGTGGTGATGATGAGACTCCTCCTTTCGTAGCTGTCGGAGATGACCCGGAACAAGAGATGCGCGCCTTGCTTATCGATCGGCACGTAGCCCCATTCGTCGATGATCAGAAGCTGCGCTTTCAGGATCGAGGAGAGCACTTTCTCCAACGATCCGTTGGAGAAGGCCTCCGAGAGACGAACCACCAGCTGGGCTGCCGTAAAGAATCGGGTCCGGATTCCCTGTTCGCAAGCCAGGATTCCCAAGGCGGAAGCCAGGTGCGTTTTTCCGGTTCCGACCGGTCCATAGAGAACGAGGTTCTTCTTCTCCGCGATGAACGCACCGCTGGAAAGCTCCGTTCGGGAGAGATTCGTCGGCAGCCGCAGACTTTGAAAGTCGTAGCCCGCAAGGGTCTTGTAGACCGGAAAGGCCGCTTCTCGGAGAAAGCGGGCCCTTCGTGCTTCTTCGCGGTTGGCCATCTCGCTGATCAGAACGCGGAGGAGAAACTCCTCTCGGGACGCCGAGCCTTCCTGCTCGCAGATATGGATGGCGATTTGGCTGAGGGCCAATCTTCCGAGGAGCGCCGAAATATCCCCGCGAAGACTCGTTCGGTTCACTCGCGGCTTTCTCATGATTGGACCTTGAGATCCAGGAACGCCCGGTCATATGTTTCGAGGTCCGGACCCCGATCAGGGGCGGAGAGCAGCCCGTCGTAGGCGATCCGCGCGGAAATCGCCTGAAGGCTGAAGGAGTCGACCGCTCCCCGGCGAACCGCCTCCTGGAGAGATTCCAAGGCGACCTCATACCCAAAGGTCGAGGCGCTTTCCGAGAGAACCGAGAGGACCCGGCGCAGATCGGGCTTGGACAGCTCGTCCAGATTTTCGCGCAGCGGCTCGCTCAAACCGGCGCGAAAAGGACTGTTTGTCCAGGCGCGGGGACGCCTCAGAAGAGTTTGGAGGCTCGTGGCATAATCCGCGGTGTCGGTCCGGTTCTCACTGAAGGACCTGGGATGAACGCTCAAGGGCTCGCCGTTCTCGCCGTAAACGACAACGGTGTGGGCTCGGATTCCAACCGCCACCTGCCGATCGGCGTACTCCGGAGCGCTGGAGTACCAGTGCCGGCCGTCGAAACAGAACTTTCCATATCCGTTGGTCCGCACCCGTTCCAAACGCTCGACCAGGAAGGGCTTTTCAGGAAGCGGGCTCAAATGACGGCGACCCTCGGCCCAAAGCTCGCCGATCGTGAGTCCCTTCTTATAATGGGGCCGCTGGAAGTCCTGTTCCATCCGGGAAAGCAATTCCTGGTTCCAGATCTCGAGGTTCTCCACCTCGGGGATCGGAACAAAAAAATTCCGTCGGACATAGCCGACTTTGTTTTCGACATGGCCCTTCTCGTGACCCGAGGCGGGGTTACAGAAACTGACCGAGAATCCATAGTGGCATTTAAACCGCAAGAATAAATCGGTGAGGGTGACTTTTTCCCGAACCCGTCGACCGACGCCGCCGGCGTTATCAAACACAATCCTTCTCGGCACACCGCCGATGTGGTGAAAAATATCCATCAGGCCCTGACAGACGCACTCCGCGGTTTCGCCCCCGAACACCTGAATAAAGGCGCCATTGCTGTTGGGGAAACTCAGGCACAGGTATTTGATCGGGCGCTGGCCGCCGCCCTCGATAATATCGGCTTCCCCGAAATCCGCTTGTGCCTCTCCCGGCGGCCAGACAAGTTCCAAATACCCCGGAGAGGTCCCTCGCTCCCTCTTCCTTTGCTTGACATACCTCTGGACCAACGGATAAGAGCAGCGGTAATCCTCTGGATATTCGGTCCGGAGCCGATGATGGACGCGTTGGGCCGTGTGCCGCTGTTTGAATCGCATCCGCTGATCCTCTTCCAGCCACCCGTCGATGATCGGTTTCCAAGGGTCCAGTTTCGACGCCGGAGCTCTTTTCTCCTGGGCCTTTTCGTTGAAGTCCTCTTCGCGCATGTACTTGGCGACCGTCTTCCGGTCGATCTTCAGGCGGCCGGCGATCTCCAAAGATCCGGCCCTTGTCGTTGCAGTTCTTTGATCTGATCAATCTGGTTCATTCGAAGCATGTCCTCCTCCCTGCAGGGTATCCTACAGGGTTTTCCCGTCGATTCCTGTCCACGATTTTCATGGGGAATTTCGGCGATTTTTTTGTTCATTTCAGTTTGATCATTCTGGGTACTTTTAGATTATCCTAAAGACCAGGGACGAGAGGCCGACCGAAGCCCGCGCGGCGGCGCTGGCGGCTTGATTGTCGATTTCTGAATGTGGTTTAAGAACATCTTTGGCAAGTCGGAGGGGGGAACAGGGAAGGGGGAAGAGGGAAATTTCAGTGCGCCTAAAGGATTATTTTTCGATGCCCCTTTTGTTGAAATCGATCCATAGCCGGGATTATTCTTTTTCCGCTAATCGTTTCCCCAGTGGGCTGCCATGATCTGCAGGTCGAAAACGTCCACCCGATTGTCGCCGTTCAGGTCGGCACGGAGGTCGTAACCCCGTTGGCCAGCCAGTTTTTGCCAACTGGCTGCGAGGATCATCAGGTCAAGGATATTGACCGTGCCGTCGGCATTGATGTCGCCGGGGATGTAGTTTCTGAGGCGCTGCGCCGCTGTCGTGGTTCAGGTCTCCCTCCGGCGATCGGGTCGACTTGCCCGATGGCCATCTGGTTGATTTGGGCTTGGACCAAACGCTGGACGGAGAATCCCGATTCGTAGGCGTATGGCTCCGGATTTAGGAGCGTCGTGGCGTAGCCGGCGTAGATCCGGCTGGAGAGGAACACGACCTGCAGATTCGGATAGCGGATCTTGCAAGCCCGCACGATGTCGCCCAAGGCCTTTTCCAAGATGAAAGCGTCGGCGTTAGCACTCGGAAGGGCAACGGTCGGCTGGATATCCGCCTGTTTCAGCCAGATGGCTTGCACCTGGGCCTCGGTGAGGCCGAGCGGGGCGAGTTGTTCGTCCCGCACGCGATTATAATTTGAGGCCGAGGGAGAGACCCAGACATTAGCGGCTTGGCCGCCCATGGCCCCATCGACGATGGCCAAGGTCGTGTGGTTGACGATGGAGTTGGCTGCGGCCTGGCCCGCGAAGGACCACGAGGTGGCGGGCCCTCTGTGATTGGCCGCCCAGAACTCCTGCGTCGTATTGGACATGCCGACCGACAAAAGGACATAGCGACCGGCGGGATTGGGACGGCCCGCAGTATCGAGGGGCTGGATCGCGGCGCCATGAGCCAGTCCGGCCAGAATGTGGGCCGGCGGCACCTGTTTGGACCCATGGACGTAAAGGCCGCCTTGGAACTGGTTGAGATACAATCGGGGGCCAAGATCGTTGATGGGAATGAAGCCGGTAACGGGGCCGGCCGATGAGCCACCCGGGCGCGCCGAAAGGACCAGGGCCAGGATGAATCTCAAAGCTAAATAGGCCATTGCCTCGACTTCCATCGGCCGTCTGCCGCGGAGAGACTTTATCGCCGGCTGCCGATCGGTGTCAAGGAAGAGCGGCGCCGGCGGCTGATTGTCGATTTTTGGAAGTGAAATCAGAACATCCTGGGCAAGGCTGAGAGGGGGGCGAAATGGGGGTGGGTGAAGAGATAGCTTTAAGGCGAATTGACGCTTTCTCGATTCTTTGATAATCTTTAGCCATCCTTCTGAGGAGATAAGCCGTGGCCGTAACGTGCCCGAAATGCCGTTTATCCAACCCGGATATGTCGCGTTTTTGCGCTGACTGCGGCACGCAGCTCTCCTCGCTCAAAGATATCCATCCCGAAGTCACTGAAACCCTCCAAACGGCGATAAAAGAGCTGACCACGGGCTCGACCTTTGCAGACCGCTACCAGATCATCGAAGAACTTGGCCATGGCGGCATGGGCCGAGTCTATAAAGTCCACGATACCAAGATCGGGGAGAAGGTCGCCCTGAAGCTCATCCGGCCCGAGGCCTTCCTCGATAAGACGACCCTCGAGCGGTTCTCCAATGAGCTGCGGCTCGCCCGCAAGATCCGGCACAAGAATATCTGCCAGATGTTCGACTTGGGGGAGGACCAGGGCACCCGCTACATCACCATGGAATACGTCCACGGCGAGGACCTCAAGCAGCTCGTCCGGAAGGTGGGGCGGCTGAGCCCCGGCCAAGCGGTCGGGATCGCGAAGCAGGTATGCGAGGGTCTGGAAGAGGCCCATAAGCTGGGCGTTGTCCATCGGGATCTCAAACCCCAGAACATCATGATCGACGAGGACGGAAACGCCCGGATCATGGACTTCGGGATCGCCCGCTCGCTCAAGGTCAAGGGCATCACCGGCGCCGGGGTGATGATCGGGACGCCCGAGTACATGTCGCCCGAACAGGTAGAGGGTAAAGAAACGGATCCGCGCTCGGATATTTATTCGCTCGGTGTGATCCTCTATGAGATGTTGACGGGCCGGGCTCCGTTCGAGGGGGATACTCCGCTCAGCATCGCCGTGAAACACAAGACTGAAAAACCCCAGGATCCAAAAGAACTTAATGATCAGATCCCGGATGGCCTCAACGGTTTGATCCTTCGCTGCCTGGAGAAAGACAAAGAGAGGAGATATCAGAGTGCCAGGGACGTAAAATCGGAGCTCGAGAATATCGAGAAGGGACTCCCGACCACAACTCATGAAATTCCGAAGAGAAAGCCGTTCACATCCAGGCAAATCACCGTTACATTCGGGATGAAAAAGCTCATGATTCCCGCTCTGGGAATCCTTTTCGCCGCACTCCTCGCCCTGTTCCTATGGCGTTTCCTTCCCAAAAAACAATTCGTTCCCGCTCCTTCCTCGGGCAAACCGTCCCTCGCCATCCTCTATTTTGAAAACATATCCGGCGACAATAGCCTAAACCCCTGGAAAACCGCTCTCACGGAATTGCTTATAACGAAGCTCTCCCAATCAAAATACATCAACGTCCTGAGCAGCGACAGGATTTTTAGCCTATTGAAGAGATTGAACATGCAGGAAGCTAGGAAATATTCGACAGAAGACCTAGTGAAAGTGTCAACTGCGAGCGGGGCCACTTACACTCTGAGCGGGAGCCTTATGAAGGCCGGGCATAATATCATCATAACCTTGACTCTTCAGAAACCGCGCACCGGAGAGGTGATCAGCCCGCTCAACATGGAATGCAGCGGCGAAGAAGAAATATTCCCAAAGGTGGATGAACTGGCCCGGACGATTAAGTCAGACCTGAACCTGACATCCGTTCAGATCGCCGCCGACATTGATAAAGAAGCTGGGAAGATTACGACCAGCTCTCCGGAAGCCTTCAAACAATACATGGAAGGCTGGAAATACCATCAGCAGCTTAGATACGGTCAATCAATCGAATACATGAAGAAGGCGATCGAAGCGGATCCCCACTTCGCCATGGCCTACAGAACGATGGCCTGGGCCTGCGGACTAACGGGCAAACTCGTTGAACAAAGGGATTCCATCAAAAAAGCATTCGAGCTGAAGGATCGCGCGTCCGAGAGAGAACGCCATGTCATCGAAGGAGACTACTACCAGATCGTCGAAAAGAATTTGGTCAAAGCCGTTGATTCTTATAAAACGATGCTCGAAATCTATCCGGATGATTTGCTCGGGAATTTCAACCTGGCCCAGATCTACATCGAGAAACTCGAAGAGTTTGACAAGGCCATACCATATCTCGAAGTCCTTGTGAAAAACAAAGAGGAAGCTGTTTGGGTTTACTTATACCTTGGGCGAGCGTACCAGGTCAAAGGATTGTATGGCAAGATCAACGAGCTTTATCGTTCCTATCTGGAAAATTTTCCCGCGGACATGAGGATCCAGTCCCAATTGGCGGTCAATTATGTCTATCTTGGGGAGTATGATCTTGCCCAAGCTGAATACGAGAAAGCATTAGCCTCAATGCCTGACAAATACGGGCTTTCCATGATCAAAGGAATCATGGCGATTTTGAAAGGCGACCTGGAGGAAGCCGAGAAAGAATATACTGAAGTGCGAGAAAATAAATCGCCGAGTATCCAAGCTTCCGGAATGGTGAGTCTGATCCCGTTGTATTATTTACAGGGAAAATTCAATAAGTCAGAGAAATTAATAGAAGAATTAAATGGCTTATTAGGCAAGCTCGGCAATCAAATATGGATTTTGAGAATTTATCATGCCGCTCGGGCAAATATTTGTCTTAAAACGGGAAAGAGCCGGGACGCTTTGGCGGAATTCGATAAGCTGCGAGATATCGCCGTTGAGATGGAAAACTTATCGACTCAGATTGAAGCTGGGGAAGGGAAAGTCTTTGCCTTTCTCAAATTGAAGGACATCGGCAGGGCGCAAGAGACCATAGATGAACTCAAGTCGTTGTTGGAGAAAGAAAATAACAAGAAACTTATGAGGCACTACTACCGTTTAGTCGGCATGATCGAGTGTGAAAGAGAGAATTTCTCTCCTGCTATTGATTCTCTTGAAAAAGCACTATCTTTGGTTTCTGCAGGCCCGCTAGATATGCCCCCAGACTTTATAGAACCTCTCGCACTCGCCTATTACAGAGCAGGAGATACGAACAGGGCGAGAGAGGAATATGAAAAAATCACAAGAATCACAATGGGAAGAATCGATTCTGGCGATATCTATGCCAAGAGCTTCTACATGCTGGGGAAGATCTATGAACTGCAAGGCAAAAAAACAAGAGCTATAGAGAACTACCGCAAATTCCTAGACCTCTGGAAGGACGCCGACCCAGGCCAGCCCGAAGTGGAGGACGCCAGGAAGAGGCAGGCGGGGTTGAAAGCGCGGGGAATCCCGTAAATATCTTGCCCGAATTCTATTACTCTTTCAGAACTATAGACGAAAAAAGACAAGGTCCTCTGGGATCCAATAATCACCTCACTTTCTCATGCTTTTAGATGACGGTCAACATCCCAGGCAAGTCGTCGAGGGAAAAGAAGAGCTGTGTCGGGTGGCTGAATGAAATATGGGCAAGGCGGAAGGGGGAAAGGAAGACGAGACCGCATGAGGGAGGAAGAACGAATTGACACTCTCTCGATTCTTTGATAATCTT
>Ga0315281_10011115_pt1 | contig 12348 bp, 8 predicted proteins | sample YL17G07_0_MG_FD_204540 | JGI IMG/M metagenome (GOLD analysis project Ga0315281, IMG submission 204540) | Sediment microbial communities from Yellowstone Lake, YNP, Wyoming, USA - YL17G07_0 | ecosystem: Environmental > Aquatic > Freshwater > Lake > Sediment | place: USA: Wyoming | collected... | reverse complement strand
TAATATAGTTATTCGTGTGTTTGCCCCATGCGAATTCCGCCTCAGCCCCGCCCTGCGTCCCCTTCGTGGTGCTTTTGCCTATTCTCGGGACACAATTCCCGCTTCGCCGCCGGGGTACCTGGTTCCGTCAGTCTTGGGATGTCGCGACATGATCTCCCGCATAACCTATTAAAAACAAACAACTTGTGTACGTCACAATTTGTATCAAGTCCACAACTCTTTCGTTTTCATGCGCTTGGACATCATCTCTCAAAAGTATGGGGGGTGGGGTTCAGAGGTCGCGAGCCCGCGTCCGTAGGGCTAGAGAGTAGCAACCAAAATGCGGAAGGGAGAGCTATTTTCTCTTTTCCATTTTCTATTTTCGATTTTCCGCAGTTATACTTTCAGACCTTCCAACTTTCCAACCACGCTCTCCACACGCCCCGCCGCGAAGCGGAACCGCTCCGTCTGCGCGCCATCAACCCCACGACGCACCAGCGCGCGCACGTCCAGCGTGGCTTCGGCCGCGTCCAGTTCCGCGGACGTCGCATGCAGCGCAGGCACTCGCGGCAGAAACACCGGACAGCAATCGTGGAACGGCTCAGCGGAAATGTCGTGCGTGCCGATCCGCTTCGCGATTTCGAGGATTTCGAGCTTGTCATCGCCGGCCAGCGGACGAAACACCGGCATGCGCACGCAATCGCCCACCGCCACCATATTCTTCAGCGTCTGCGACGCCACTTGCCCCAGGCTGTCGCCGGCGACGATGGCGATGGCGTGGTCGCGCCGCGCAAGCTGCTCGGCGATGCGCAGCATCAGCCGGCGGTAGAGCAGCAGGCGAAAAGTTTCCGGCGCGGAATGCACCACTTCGCGCTGGATCTCTTCGAACGGCACGAGGAAAAGTTTCGACGTGAACTGCCACGGCGTGAGCGTGCGCACCAGCTCTCGCGCCACGTGCACCGACGATTCGCCCGGCCGCGCCCCGCCCCCGTAGAAGTGCACGAACGTCATGTGCGCCCCGCGCTTCATCATCTTCCACGCGGCCACCGCGGAATCGAACCCGCCGGAAAGCAGGCAGACCATGCGCCCGCCGGTGTTGGGCGGCAGCCCGCCGGGTCCGGCGATGCGGCGTGCATAGACCAGCGCCGGCCCGGGTGGGATCTCGATGCGGCAGGTCAGCTCGGGATGGTCGAGGTCCACGCGCACCTCGCGCCCCGCGGCGCGCAGATGGTCCAGCACGTAGCCGCCCACGGTGCGCTCGATAACGGTCACATCGTGCGGGAACGATTTGTCGCTGCGCTTGGCGCGCACCGCGAACGACGAAAACTTCTCCGGCGCCACTTCCTCCCACGCCGCGCGGCACATCGCGTCCAGGTCGCGCGCGAGGGTGCGCGCCACGGCAAACGAAGAAATTCCGGAGACGCGCCGCAGCCGCTCAATGGCCTCCGGAAGATGCGCTTCGTTGTCCAGTTCGATGAGCATGCGGTCGCCGGGGCGGCCGATGCGCGTGACGCTAAGCCCGTCGAGCGCGCGGCGCAGGGCCAGCGACAGCTTGGCGAGAAAGAAATTCCGGTTGCGGCCCTTGAGCCACAATTCGTGGTAGTGCACGACGATGACCGGTTTTTTCACCGCAACATTTCCCGGAGGATATGCGTCTCTTATATAGCGTCCGCCGTGGCGGACACTTTGGACTGCGTCGCCGGCTCGCGCGGCTGCATCCAATTCACGCAGTATAGCAGCCGTTTCGCGGCTTGTCTGCGCAGGGGTCGCCGGGAGAACTTTTGCTCCCGGCTGGGGTTGTACAAGCACTAGAACTAGGCTAGAGTGCCGCTCACGAGGCCCTGCCCCACCCCCGGGCGCCGCGTCGGGCCACCCCGAATCGTGGGGAGGCATCGAAGTATGCGAGCGCTCTGGTCCCCCGCAAGGCGGGAGGTGCAGATGTGGGTTCGCAGCGATTGGCGGGAATTTTTCCGAATTGCCGGCCGGCGGTGGTACAAATTCCGCCCGCCACGGCCAGTGGATCTTTCCGGCCGCGGGCGTGTATCGCCGACGGAAGGCTTCAGCCTGCGTGAACTGGACGACGCCGGGATTAGCCTGGAGCAGGCGCAGACCTTCGGCCTGCCGGTGGACTGCGGGCGTGTCAGTGCCTACGGGCCCAACGTTTCGGCCCTGCGCGACTTCGCGCGCGCCGCGCGCGGCGGCGGTTAAGCTTTCGCTTCAGCCTCTTGACGCAGTGCACCATTCCTGTACACTCCATTTTTACCTGTTTTTTTGTCGGCGGGGTTTTCGATGGACGAAGTCGAGAGCCAACACGAACTGGAATATCCGCACCGCGAAGCGGCCTTCTTCTACGGCCTGTTCCTGCGCGGCCATTCGCCGGAGAAGTTGCGGCGCGACATCGAGGTGCCCGCGGAGGTTCTCGCCAAATGGCACCGCGAAACCGAGCGCGAACCCCAGCAGCGCGGCCGCTTTTTCCGCATCGTCGAGTTCCGCCGCCACGTGCTGGCCATCTTTGAATCGCTCATCGGCTACGACAGCAAGAAACAGCGCCTGCAGTAAAGCGCTTCACACTTTCCGCCTGCCTTCTCCCGCGTTGACAGTTCCGCGCCCACCGTTTACACTCGATTTGCTTGAGCTTCCGCCGGTTTTTTCCCGCTGGCATCTACTCCCCGGTAGCTCAATGGTAGAGCATTCGGCTGTTAACCGAAGGGTTGCTAGTTCGAATCTAGCCCGGGGAGCCACACCTTCCATCATTCTTGACTCAGAAGCACAGCAGATCGAGTGCGCGCAACAGTGCACGCCTCGGCGTTTCGGCCGGGCCCGGCTCTCTTCAGGCTTTCGCTTTGCGGGAACTGGTCTGAACAAACTCGGGGCAACGCTGCGCAAACTCGACGCCGACTTCGAATTTTCCTTCTCCGGCATCCTTAAAGTAGACGACAAAACTCTTCTGCTCTTTCTGATTCAGCTTGTTGGTCAGCAGAAGTTTCTGTCCCAGGCGCAGGTTCGTGGAGAGGATTAGCAGGCCCCCATCGGAGTTGACGTGCATCAGCTCCGCCTCTTCGTGGAATGGCTTGCGGCCGGGAAGGTAGCCATACACAAAGACGGGGATGCGCAGCGACAGCCGCGGGCTGCGCCGCCGCTCGTAGGGCGGTGCGTTGCGCACAGCTCCCGTGGGCAGGGCGGCCTCGCTCCGCGTCTTCTGCGCTGTCTTAAGCTGATCGTAAATGCGACTCAATCGTGCCTCACTCGAAAGGGGACAACTCGCCGGAAAGTGAGTCTATCGTCGTTCCTGAGCGCCTCACAATAAACCATTCGTACCACAACCGTAAAGAGCAATAGCGTCTCAAGGTGGCAGGCCATGCCTTTTCCACTTCGGAACGGCCCGCGGCAGCGCATGAAATGTGACGTGCTCTTCGCCTTGCCTCACTGGCGCAGCGAAGATAGAATCCAGCCATTGCAGCACGACCGCGAAGTCATCACGCTTCGCTTTCGCCACCATGGTTGACCGAGACTCCTTCACGGAATCCAACAGCCCCGCGCCGGATGGCCGCGGCTTCTGGAGCCTGATCGCCACGCAGTTCCAGGTGGCCTTGAGCGACAACACGCTGAAGAGCCTGGTGAGTTTTCTCATCCTGGGCCGCGCGCTGCCGCAAGAAAAGAGCGACTTGCTGGTTTCCGGCGTGGCGGCTATTTTCTCCGCGACGTTCATTTTGTTTTCCATGACCGGAGGCTTCCTCGCTGACCGCTACAGCAAGCGCAGTGTCACCATCGCCATCAAGTGCTTCGAAATCGGCGTAATGTTTGTCGCGCTGGCCGGATTGCTGCTGGACCATCTGCCCGTGCAGATCGCCTCCGTCTTCCTGATGGGCGTGCACAGCGCGCTCTTCAGCCCGTCGAAGTACGGCCTGCTCCCAGAACTCCTTCCGCAGAAGCGCCTCTCGTGGGGCAACGGCGTGCTCGAATTGACCACCTTTATCGCCATCATCGGCGGCACCGTTGCCGCGGGCCTGATGGCCGAACACTTCGCGGGCCGGCAGGGCTGGTCGGGCGCCATCCTGGTGGGGTTGGGTGTGGCGGGATTGCTGGCCAGCCTGGGCATCGCCCGCGTGCCCGCCGCGGACCCGTCCAAAAAGCTGCGTATCAACTTCATCGGCGACTTCTTCGAAAAGATGCGCGATGTCCGCCGCGATCGCGTCCTGTGGCTCGCTGTGCTGGGCAACACCTACTTCTGGGCGCTCGGCGCATTGCTCCTGCTGAATATCCTTGTCTATGGAAAGGAAACGCTGCAGGCGGACGCGTCGCAAATCAGCTATCTCCAGGCCGGCGTTGCCATCGGCATCGGCCTGGGCAGCTTCGCCGCCGGCTACCTTTCCGCAAACAAAATCGAACTCGGCTTGATTCCGTGCGGCGCCATCGGCATCAGCGTGTTGTGCGCCGTGCTGGGAAAGCCGCATCTCGCCTTCGGGACCGTCCTGGCGGACTTGGGGCTGCTCGGTTTCTTCGCGGGATTTTTCGCGGTGCCGGTCAACGCGCTGATTCAGCACCGTCCGGACGAATCCCGCAAGGGCGGCGTGATTGCTGCGTCCAATCTGCTTTCTTTCGTGGGAATTTTTCTGGCCACGGGTATTTTCTATGCGCTGAAGGCCCTGCTGAATTTCTCTCCCGGGCAAATTTTCCTGGTAAGCGCTGGCGTTACATTTATCGCCACGGTGTACGTGCTCTGGCTGCTGCCGGAAGCGCTGGTACGACTGGCGCTGCTCTTCTTGACCAAGTCGGTGTACCGCATTCGCGTGGAGGGCCGCGACAACATCCCCGAAAAAGGCGGCGCACTTTTTGTTTCCAACCACCTCTCGTTTGTGGATGCCGCGCTGCTCACCGCCTCCACCGACCGTTTCATCCGCTTCATCATGTTCAAGGGCATATACGACCATCCGGTAGTGTGGCCCTTCGCAAGAATTATGCAGGCCATCCCCATCTCTTCCCTGCTGCGGCCGCGGGAAATGATTCACTCGCTGCGCACCGCGAGCGAAGCCATTCAGAACGGCGAAGTGGTTTGTATTTTCGCCGAGGGTCAGATCACCCGCATCGGACAAATGCTTCCCTTCCGCCGCGGATTCGAACGCATCATGAAGGACGTGGACGCGCCGATTATTCCCGTCCACCTGGACGGCGTATGGGGCAGCATTTTCAGCTTTGAGAGCCGGCGCTTCCTCTGGAAAATCCCGCGCGCGCTGCCCTACCCCACCACGGTGAGCTTCGGCAAGTCACTGCCGCCCACGGCCACGGCCATGGAAGTGCGCCAGGCCGTACAGGAGCTGGCCAGCGAGGCGTTCCAGCACAAACGGCGCCGGTTGCGCACGCTGCATCGCGCCTGGCTGCTCAATGCGCGCTGGCACCCCTTCCGTTTCGCCATGGCCGATCCGCGCGTCCCCAAGCTGCGTTTCGGCACGGCGCTGGTGAAGACGATTTTTCTTGCGCGTCGCTTGCGCAAAGAGTGGCGCGGGCAAAAGATGGTCGGCCTTCTGCTTCCGCCCTCCGTCGCCGGAGCGCTGGTGAATTTCGCTGCGCTGCTGTGCGGAAAGATCCCCGTCAACCTGAACTACACCGCTTCGGACGACGTGATCGCCGCCTGTGCGCAACGGTGCGGAATCGAAACCGTGGTCACATCCAAAGCCTTTCTCGAACGCGTCAAGCTGCAAGTGCCGGGCCGCACCATCCTGCTGGAAGAATTGGCTGACAAGCCGCGCGTGATAGAAAAACTGGCCGCGCTGGCGATGAGCTGGACCTTTCCTCCGGGCATGCTCGAAAAATCGCTGGGCCGCGAAAAGAAAGTGACCCTGGACGATTTGGCCACGGTCATTTTTTCGAGCGGCAGCACCGGCGAGCCCAAGGGCGTGATGCTCACGCACTACAACGTGATGGCCAACGTCGAGCAGGTCACCCAGGCGCTCGGCTTCCGCCACACCGATCGCATCCTCGGCATGCTGCCCTTTTTCCATTCCTTCGGATACACGGTGACCATCTGGCTGCCCGCCGCGCTCAGCGCCAGCGTGGTGTACTACCCGAATCCGCTCGATGCGCAGGCCATCGGCACGATGGTGCGCGAATATCGCGCCAACTACCTGCTGGCTACGCCCACGTTTTTGCAGGCCTACATCCGCCGCGTTGCACCGGAAGATTTCGGCAGCCTGGAGACGGTGATCGTCGGGGCGGAAAAACTTCCGCAGCGTATCGCGGAAGCGTTTGAGGATCGCTTCGGCGTGCGCCCGCTGGAGGGCTACGGCTGCACGGAGTGCGCGCCGGTGGTGGCCGTCAACACGCGCGACTTCCGCGCGCCGGGCTTTCGGCAGGTGGGCGCCAAGCGCGGCCGCATCGGCCACCCGCTGCCCGGCGTCAGCGTGCGCATCGTGGATCCCGACACCATGCAACCCCTGCCGCTCGGCACGCCCGGCTTGATGCTGGTTCGCGGTCCTAACGTGATGCAGGGCTATTTGGGACAGGCGGACAAGACAGAGGACGCGCTGCGCGACGGCTGGTACGTCACCGGTGACATTGCTTCGATGGACGAGGATGGCTTTCTCACTATCACTGACCGGCTTTCGCGTTTCAGCAAAATCGGCGGTGAAATGGTGCCGCACTTGAAAATCGAAGAGAAGCTGCACGAACTGGCCGGCGTGACCGAGCAGACCTTTGTCGTCACCGGCGTGCCCGACGCAAAAAAGGGCGAGCGGCTGGTGGTGCTGCATACATTGCCGGAAGACAAAATTAAAGAGATTATTGAACGGCTCTCGAATTCGGATTTTCCCAACCTGTGGGTGCCGCGCGCCAACCAGTTTTTCCGCGTGGAGAAGCTGCCCTATCTCGGCACCGGAAAGCTCGATTTGCGCCGCGTCCGCGATGACGCGGTGAAGCTCTCCGGCGAGTGATGCGACGCCCGGCACAAGCTTGTCAGGCCGCGGCAGGCGCTTTCCCGAGGAGAATGTAGGAGAGCATCCACGAGCGCGTGGGACCCTCCGATTGCACGCAAAAACCCGCCGTTTCGAGTGCAGGAATGTTGTGGCGGATATCGTTGTGTGCCATTCCGTGGCCAAGCCCGTGGGCAGTCAGAAACAGAAAGCGGCCCGGTCCGGCGGTCGGAGGCTTGAAGTCCACGGCCAAAAATCGGCCATTCGGTTTCAAGACACGATGCACTTCGGCAAAGGCAGCCGGACGGATTCGTTTGGGCAGGTGGTGAATCATCAGGCTGCTTAGCACGACGTCGAACTCGCTGCTGCCAAAAGGCAATGATTCGATCACGGCGGTTTCGAAACGGACGTCCGCGCCGACACGCGCAGCTTTCATGCGCGCCCGCGCGACCATCTCCGGGGCCGGGTCAATGCCTACCACCGTGCCGGACGGACCGACGCGCCTCCGCGCAGCAATCGCCAGCGAGCCGGTGCCGCAGCCCACGTCGAGGACTTTCTCGCCGGCCTGCAAGCCGACTAAGTCGAGGGTAATTTCCCGCAGGCGCGCTTCGTGGCCAAGAGTTAGCGCGCCCATCAGCACGTCGTACAAGAAGGCCCAGCGAATCAGCTTGCCCGGAGTGTGGGGATGCTGGTCAGAGTGTGCTTCCGTCATGCGCCGCGATTCTCCTTAGCGAGTGCGGGAGTCCGCCACCAAGCAAATCGAGGTAAGACGTCTCGCGCTCTGCAAGAATAGCCGAGTTCGTGCGGGCACTCAATTGCGCGGATTCGCGAAGGCACAAATCTCAAAGGGACTGGTTTCGGCTATACTTTGCCCGTTGCATGCCCTTCATGGACACAACTTCCTTGATCACTCTCTCGCTGGGCTTCGCACTGGGGCTGCGCCACGCCACTGACGCGGACCACATCGTCGCCGTCAGCACGCTGCTGAGCAACGCCAGCGGCGCGCGTGGCGGCGCGCAGTACGGAGCGAAAATCGGCGCGTTCTGGGGCGCAGGGCATCTGCTAACAGTGTTCTTGATCGGCAGCGTGCTGGTGATGCTTCGCGTGAAAATTCCGCCGCGAGTGGCGTGGGCGCTGGAACTGATGGTTGCGCTGGTGCTCGTCGGCCTGGGCGTCAGCACAATTTTCAAGTGCTTTACCGGGCGCTTCCACTTTCACCAGCACCAGCATGGAGAGAGCGCGCATGCCCACTTGCACTTCCACACCGCCGGCCAGCCGAATCACGAACACGACAGTCATTCACCTCAACTCCGGCACCATCGCGCACCACTGCTCCTCGGCATGGCCCACGGCCTGGCGGGGACGGCGGGTCTCGCGCTGCTGGTGCTGACGTCGATCCCCACGCGCATGCTGGGCATTCTCTACCTGATTGCGTTTGGGCTGGGTGCACTGGCGGGCATGGCCGCGTTTGGCCTGGTGCTGGGCGGCGCGCTGGCCTTGCCTGCGGCCCGCGAGTCGCACCGCTTGCAGTGGCTCAACGTCATGCGCCTGGTGGCTGGTACGAGCAGCGGACTGCTTGGCATCGTGCTGATGTGGCGCGCACTTCTGCCGCACGCCTGGCCATTCTAGTTTTGTGAAGCACAGGCGTGTAGCCTGTGCTACTGCAAGAAAACTCTTCCACTTCCCCACGCCAAAAAGTAGGATACCTGCGCAAGCGGTAGTCGAAGCCCCTCGGAGAGGTGCAATCATGAGAAACAAAAGAGATTTGTGGCGGCAAGCGGGATTGTTACTGGCGAGCATGGTCATTCTTTTCGGCGCGCTGCCTGTGGCGTCGCAAGAACGCGAGAGCGCCAAGCCGAAATATGACCCGGCCCTTTTTCGCGCAAAGCAATGGCGGTTGATCGGGCCCTTCCGTGGCGGGCGCTCGATCGCGTCGGTGGGCGTACCGAGCGAGCCGAATACGTATTACATGGGCGCGGTGGGCGGCGGCGTATGGAAGTCCACGAACAGCGGCAATACGTGGACGCCGCTGACCGACAAGTGGAGCGTGAGTTCCATCGGCAGCATCGCCGTAGCCGATTCCGACTCCAACGTCGTTTACGTGGGCACGGGAGAAGCCTGCATCCGCAGCAACATTTCCCCCGGTGACGGCATGTATAAGTCCACCGACGCGGGAAAAACCTGGAAGAACATTGGCCTGCGCGATTCGCAGGCCATCAGCAAGATCGTGGTTCATCCGAAGAATGCGGACATCGTGTACGTGGCCGTGCTGGGCCACCCCTGGGGGCCGAACGCCGAGCGCGGCGTTTTCCGCACGATGGACGGCGGCAAGACGTGGGAGAAGGTGCTTTACAAAGACGACAAGACCGGCGCGATTGACATTGCCATGGACCCCAACAACCCCACGATCCTCTTTGCCGCGATGTGGGAAGGCTGGCGCACGCCGTGGGGCATGAACAGCGGCGGGCCCAACAGTGGGCTGTACAAATCCACGGACAGCGGCAGCACGTGGAAGCAGATCCAGGGCCGCGGCTGGCCGGAAGGAATTGTCGGCAAAATCGGAGTGGACGTGAGCCGTGCCGATTCGAACCGCGTGTACGTGATCCTGGAAGCGCTGGAGGAAAAGGGCGGCGTGTACGTGTCGAGCGACGCCGGCAATAGCTGGACGCACCCCACCGACGACCACCGGCTTCGGCACCGTCCGTGGTACTACACGCACACGGCTGCCGACACGCAGGAAGCGAACACCGTCTATGTGCTGAACACCGGAGTATTCAAGTCCACCGACGGAGGGAAAACCTTCGCTCCCCTCAGCGGCATTCCCCACGGCGACCACCACGATTTTTGGATGGACCCGAACAACAACAAGCGCATGGTGGACTCGAACGATGGCGGCGCTACTGTATCGATCGACGGCGGACAGACGTGGACGCGTGAGGATACTCTGCCCACCGCGCAGTTCTACCACATCACCGCGGACAACGATTGGCCGTACCGCATCTGCGGCGCGCAGCAGGACAATTCCAGCGTGTGCATCCGCACGCGCAGCGACCGCGGCACGATCGGCGCGTGGGACTGGAGCCCAGTGGGCGGCGGCGAAGCAGGCTACATCAGCGTGGACCCGAAGAATCCGGACATCGTTTACGCTGGCGAGTACTTCGGCATCCTCACGCGCTTCGACCGGCGGACGGGCCAATCGCAGAACATCAGCGTCTGGCCGGACAACACTGACGGCTGGGGCGCGGAAACGCTGAAGTATCGCTTCCAATGGACCATGCCGATCCACGTCTCTCGCTTCGATCCCAACGTGGTGTACTACAGCGGAAACGTCGTGTTTCGCACCACCAATGGCGGCATGAGCTGGGACGTGATTTCACCGGACCTGACACGCAACGACAAATCGAAGCAGGGCCGCTCCGGCGGGCCCATCACCGGCGAAAACATCAGCATGGAGTATTACAACCTGATCTTCAGCTTCGCAGAGTCGCCGGTAGATAAGAACGTGCTGTGGGCCGGGGCAGACGACGGCCTACTGCACGTCTCGCGCGACTTCGGCAAGTCGTGGACCAACGTCACGCCGAAGGAAATGCCCGAGGGGCGGGTGAGCCAGATCGATGCGTCGCCGCTTGACCCGGGTACGGCCTACTTGGCGCTGGATCGCCACGAATTCGACGATTTCAAACCCTACGTCTGGAAGACCAGCGACTTTGGCAAGACGTGGAAGCAGATCGGCACGGGCATTGCGGAAACCGCATTCGTGCGGGCGGTCCGCGAAGACCCCAAGCGCAAGGGCCTGCTGTATGCTGGCACGGAAACGGGCGTGTGGGTTTCGTTTGACGACGGCGCCAACTGGCAGTCGCTGCAGCTCAACTTGCCGGTTTCTTCCGTCCGCGACCTGATCGTGAAGGACGACGACCTGGCGGTGGCCACGCACGGCCGCTCGTTCTGGATTCTGGACGACCTTGCGCCGTTGCGTCAGCTCAGCGATGAAATCGCCAAATCCGACGTGCACCTCTTCGCCCCGGGGACCGCGGTGCGGCTCCGCGGCGGTGGAGGCGGCGGAGGAGCTGCCCGCGGGGCGATTACCGGCGATAACCCGCCGACCGGCGCGGAGATTTACTACTACTTGAAGACGGAGCAGAAGGAAGAGATCACCCTCGAGATCCTCGACTCAGCGGGCAAGGTCGTGCGCAAGTATTCGAGCAAGCCAAAACCCGGCGAGGAGCAACAACAGGCGCAGCCGCCCGGCGGGCGCCGCGGAGGCGGGCCGCCGACCCTGCTGCCCACCGCCGCCGGCATGCAGCGCTTCAACTGGAATTTCCGATACGAGATGCCCGACTTCGTCTCCACCGTCATCTGGGACATGGGGGCACCGCGCGGGCCGATCGCCATGCCCGGCAAGTACACCGCGCGCCTCACCGTGGCGGGGAAGAGTTATGCGGCGCCCTTCGACGTAAAGCTCGACCCGCGCGTGAAGACGACCACGGCGGAGTTGCAAAAGCAGTTCGACCTTAACTCGCAAGTCCGCGACCTGCTGGGCGAAATTCACTCCGAAGTCACAGAAATCCGCAGCGTGCGCGAGCAGTTGCAACTCCTGAAGAAGCGCCTGGCGAAGCACGCGAAAGGAAAGGAGATTGCCGCCGCCGCGGATGCGATTGACAAGAAGATGCTGGCCGCCGAAGAGCAGTTCATCGAAGTGAAGGCCAAGACCAACCAGGACATGTGCAACTACCCGACCATGCTCTCCAGCAAGATCGCGTGGCTCGATAACGTCGTGGACAGCGCCGACACCGCACCCACCAAACAGTCCTATGAATTTTACGAGGAGATGCGCAAGTGGGCGCAGCGCGAGATGGCTAAATGGAAAGACATCAAGGAGAAGGACATCGTCGCGTTCAACGACATGATGCGCAAGGAAAACATCCCGCTCGTAGCCGCGTTCCGCGCCTTAGCCACGAAGTCGGGCGCGTCAGACGATGACGAGCCCAACCAAGATGAGCTTTAGAAAGACGCCGGCGGTGCAAATGTAGTTCCCGCGGGGGCACGTCACTCCGTGCCCCTCACTTTCCCATTGTGCTCTTACGAATTCTTTTCGAGAACACGCGCCCAGTGGGAGAGATGATTGAGCGAAAGCTCATGCGTGCGGTCGAGTTCGAGCGGGGTGATGGAAATGTTTCCTGAAAACACGGCTTCGTAGTCGGTGTCCGCCTCCACGCCGTCCTTTTGAATCTGCTCGTGCAGCCAGTAGTGCAGGTGGCCGCTCGGGTCGATGTCTTCCTTCAAAACATTGCGCGTGATTTTCTTCGACTGGCGGGTAAAGCGCACGCCGCCGTTCCACTGATTCGGCACGTTGACGTTGAGCAGCACGCCCCGCGGCATTCCTTCCTTCAGCATCAGTTCCGCCAGCGTCCGCGAAAACTTCGCCGCCTCGACGAATTGGAAGTCCTTGCCTTTGTAAGCGACG
>Ga0315281_10011114_pt1 | contig 12348 bp, 12 predicted proteins | sample YL17G07_0_MG_FD_204540 | JGI IMG/M metagenome (GOLD analysis project Ga0315281, IMG submission 204540) | Sediment microbial communities from Yellowstone Lake, YNP, Wyoming, USA - YL17G07_0 | ecosystem: Environmental > Aquatic > Freshwater > Lake > Sediment | place: USA: Wyoming | collected... | reverse complement strand
GTGAACGCTTCGGCCCCGGCGCCCGGAAGGCCCACGGTCGAGAGAGAACGAAGCAGCCCGTCCTCAAGGCGATAGAGGCTGCAATAGTCGGCGTCGCACAGGGACTTGGCACGATCAACAATCGCGGCGAGTACCGGCCGCACGTCCGTCGGGGACCGGCTGATGATACCCAGCACCTCGGCCATGGCGGTCTGCTGGTCGAGCGCTTCGGTGACTTCGCGGTTGCGGTCCTGGAGCTCGTTGAAGAGACGGGCGTTCTCGATGGCGATGACGGCCTGGTCGGCGAAGGTCTCCATGAGTGCAATTTGACTCTCCGAGAACGGCTCTCCGTCTTCGGACCATCGCCCGAGCGTCAGGACGCCGATGACCGACCCGACACGGAGGAGGGGCACATGAAGTATCATGCCAGTGCGCCCGCGCCATCCCTCAATTGTCTCCCGGGCCGAATCGGGAAATCGTGCAAAGTAACTCTCTTGGGGGAGGGTGATATGGACGCTCTTCCCGGTCGTGATGGCGGCTCCGGATGAGCGGGCTGCTGAGACGGGGAGAACGGTGCCGATCTTCTCGCCAACGGTCCCATCGCTGGTCCAAGTGGCCGCGGTGCGTGTGAAGGCGCCCTCCACAAGCATGAGGCGGCTGGAACTTGCCGAGCACAGGAGAGCGGCCCGTTCGACGATTGCCTGGAGAACGGGCGTCGCATCGGTCGCCGAGTTGGCGATGATGCTGAGCACCTCGGCCATGGCGGTCTGTTGGTCGAGCGCCTCCGTGACCCCGCGATTGCGGTCCTGCAGTTCGTTGAAGAGGCGGGCGTTTTCAATGGCGATGACGGCCTGCTTCGCGAACGTCTCGAAGAGCTGGATTTGCGGGGCCGTGTACGGCTCGAGAGACTGGCGGCTCACGACGAGGAGCCCGAACGGGCCGGAGCTCGCAATCAGCGGCGTGACGATCGACGAGCCGGTGTCGGTCGCGCGCCAGACCTCGGCAAGTTCCGGCGCTTCATGTCGAATGCCATCCGGGCCGCCCTGGCGCATGTGCGTACGGCTCTCGGCGACCAGCGCCGCAGCCGAGTTTGGCCCGCTGTTCGCAGGGGCCGGCGTGGGCGCATCCATGCGCGAATCGGGGGCGAGCTCGCCGTCCCTGGCCAGCGCCACGCGTTCGGAACCACCGCCCTCCGCCAGTCGAATCACGACAGCGCTGCGGGAGCCCAGCAGTTTCGACGCCTTCAGGACGACCTCGTCGAGGGCAGACTGGAGGTCCGATGGCGTCCGGCTGATGACGTCGAGCACCTCGGCGGTGGCGGCCTGGTGAGCGCGCGCTTCGGCGAGAAGGCGTTCGAGCTCTTCGTAGGTTGGCTTGGCGGCGGGCGCGGTTTCGCTCGTGTCCATTCCTTGATTGCTCCGCGGGGCACCGTCGCGCGCTCCAGTCGTCCTGGCGGGGCAGACGCGCGTGGCTCGTGCTGGCGGCAAGTCTACGCGATACGGCTTCGCAATGGGCGGTGCGCGGGCGCGGTCAGAGTCGCTCGCGCAGCCAGGCTTCGGCCGCGCGGATGACGTCCGGTCCAATCTCGAAGTGGCCGCCGGGCAGCCAGACGACATCCTTTTCGCCGGGCAGGGCCGCGTACAGCGACTCCGTTGACTCCTTCGAGAAGAACTCGTCGGAGAGCTTGGCGACGATCCGCACGGCCACCTTCCCGAGGCGCCGCACGGGCGAGTCTTCGTCCGCAGCGCTGCCGAGCATGCCGCCGTCGCCCACCAGGCAGAACGCCGCCGCCTTGAAGCGCCCGCTCGCGGCGACGGCGGGGATGCCGAGCATGCTGCCGAGCGAGTAGCCGACGAATCCCATGCGCGTGGTGTCGAGCGGGTAGCGGGCTGCAAGCGCGTCGACGACGGCGTCGACTTCGCCCGCAAACTGCGACGCCAGCGCGGTGAACCGTGAGCGGTCACGCAGGACACTCATGGGGTCGTGCTCGTCGCGTTCGCCGTGGAGGGGCGCGTCGAGCCCGCAACAGGCCCAGCCATGGGCGCCCGCCCACTGGAGGGCAACATCACGCACGAAGTAGTCGTCCTTCGAGCTGGTAGCCGGGTGCTGGACAAGCACGAGGGGCCAGGGGCCCTCGCCCGGCGGCACGAACAGCAGCCCGGGGACCCGCTCCCCCGCAACGGTGGCCTCGAACGTGACCTCGCGGAGGGCGCCAACGGCGCGTTCGCGTGACGAGAATGGAATCTCCATGTGGCGGCTGACTATACCAGCGAGTTGATTCGCCGCCGGCGGGGACGCGGGAAATCGGGAAAGCCCGGCTTGACAGTTACCCCGGCGCGGGGGACTTTGCTAGGAGCGAGCAATCGCGCGCCTAGTCCGCCCACGGGCGGAACGGGGGAACCAGTTCTCGGGGCGAATCCGCCCGGGCCCGGCCACCGGCAATGGTGGGGCCGAAGGCGGAACGGCTAACTCCGGCCGTAGCCCGGCAGCTAACCTCGTCGGCGTAGGAAGAACCCGGTACGAGGGCTCTTCACCTATGGCACTTCGGGCGATTCGCCAGCCCGTCCCGGCCGCCGCGCCAGCCGCGCCGGTCACGCTTTCCGTCTCTTCACCTTCACCAATCCGCGAGCGGCTGTGGAACTTCGTTCCCGTGGTGCTCTCGCTGACGATTGCGACGTCGCTGCTCTGGGGCTCATACCTGGCCCCCACGGTGTTGGGCGTTTCGATCATCACGTTCTTCGGCTACTGGCTGGTCCGTTCCTACGCGGTCGCCGTGGCGGGCGTGGTCGGCCTGCGGCGCATCGAGCGCTGGAAGGCCGTGAACTGGCGCGCGAAGTACTGCGAGTGGCTCCCGGCGAACCCGGGCGCTGAGAGCTGGGACTGGGCGCGCCACATGGTCATCATCCCCAACTACAAAGAGAGCGAGACCGGCCTGAGCCGGACGCTCGATTCGCTGGCGGCGCAGGCCAACGCGGGGCAGATCGTCGTCGTGATGGCGATGGAAGGGCGCGAGCCGGGCGCCCGCGCGAAGGCTGCACGGCTGCTCATGCGCTACCGGACGCGCTTTGGCGACATGTTCGCGACGTACCACCCTGCCGGGCTGCCAAACGAGACCCCGGGCAAGGGCTCGAACGAGGCGTGGGCGGCGCGCGAGGCGCACCTGCGGCTGATCGAGCACGGCGGCGGCGACATCGCGCGCTATACGGTGACGAGTTGCGACGCCGACGCGGTGTTCCACGAGCGCCATTTCGAAGCGCTCAACTACCTCTTCCTGACGGCGAAGGACCGGTACCGCACGTTCTGGCAGCCGACCATCTTCAATTCGAACAACATCTGGGACATCCCGGCGCCGCTGCGCATCCCGGACGGGCTTTCGGGCATCAACCGCCTTTCGAATCTCGTCATGCCGGGGAGCGTGCGCTTTCCGACCTCTTGCTACGCACTCAGCTGGCAGATGCTGAACGACGTCGACTACTGGGACGAGGAAGTCATCCCCGAGGACTGGCACCTCTACCTGAAGTGCTCGTTCACGTTCGGCGACGCGGTAAACGTCGAGGCGCTCTACCTGCCCCTGGGGAACGACTGCGTGCTCACGGACGGGTACTGGAAGACGCTCAAGGCGCACTACGCCCAGAGCGTGCGGCACGCCTGGGGCGCGAGCGACGTGCCCTACGCGTGGCGGTCGTCGCTGAACCGGCAGTCGCCGCTGAGCCGTGGGCGGAAGTTTCTGCTCTCGGGCGCGGTGACGAAGGTGCACTCGCTCTGGATGGCGCAGTGGTACCTGATCACGATGGGGTCGCACCTGCCGGTGTTCCTGACCGACAACGCGGGGGCGAGCATGCCGACCTGGTGGCTCGCGCGGCCGTTCCAGTTGCCGGGGCCGACATGGCACTTCGACGAGATCCTGAGCGGCGACTTCTCGGGCCCGGTGGGGCCGTGGCTGTGGCTCTCGGCCGCGAACCTGCTGATCTACTTCTGCCTGTTCCCGTTGATTGCGCTGATTGTGATCGAGTACCGCACGCGGGGACCCCGGCCGGCGCATGTTTCGCGGCTTGCAGCGCTTGGTGCGCTGGCGATGTGGCCGTTGATGGCGGTGATCACGTTCTTCTTCGCGAGCCTGCCGGCGCTGCACGCGCAGCTGAAGCTGGCAAGCGGCACGGGGCTCGTGTATCGCGTGGCGGAGAAGGGCACTCGCCGGGTGGCAGTGCCTGGCGCAGTTATGGCGTCGTCTGCGGAGCAGATCATCGAGCCACTGGGCGCGGCCGGTGGTGGCGGCGGCGGCGCGTGATGCGAAGGGCGCATCACGGGTGGCGGGCTCAGCGTCGCGCGCCGTATCCTCGACGCGATGAAGGTCCTGCGTCTCTCAACGAGCTCGGAATCCGAAGGAAGCACTCCGCCGGAGTTGCGGGCACGGGCGGTCGCTGAGCGCGCCATCGCCGAGGCCTCGGGCGAGCCGGTGGAGACGGTGGTGAAGTTCATCTGGCCGGACCCGAGGCTCCCGGGGCTCGTGGAGCGCTGGCTGAAGGAGCACGAGCCGGACGCGGTTCTCATCAAGGTGGCCTCGTACACGGTCTGCAAGACGAGCGTCGCGCTTCGGCTGGCGCCGCGGCATCGCCGGGTGGCCCGCGCGGTCGAACGAATCGGAGCAACCCGGCTCGTGGCGTTCGGTTTGCCGCGCGTGCCCGGGTGGGGGCTCGTCCAGAGGGGGCTGCGACGGACCGTCGGCGTCTCGGGGTTTTTCGAGCCAGCGGACGTCGCCAGGACGATTGAAGAGACAATGCGGTGCGTGCTGCAGCGGGAGCGCGTGGCGCTCGTTGTGCGCGCCCCGACGCGACCGCCGTACGTGACCGAGGACGGCGGCCGGTCCGAAGCTGTGAAGCGCTGGCAGGAGTTGTTCGACACCCTCGCAGCGACGTGCCGCGCCCTGCATGTGACCTACCTGGCCGAGGACGCCGCCTGGACCGACGAGCAGATCCTGGCCACGCGCGCTCCCGACCAGGCGCACTGGGGCGACCTGGGCCACCGGGTGTATGGCGAGGCCGAAGGACAGGCACTGCTCGATGCATGGCGCGAGACCTTCGCCCCGGCACGCTGAGCCTCACCGGGGTCCGCGTGCTCCAAGTTCCGGTTTTTCGCGTAGCAGCCAAACAAAGGGTGCCCTACTCTGCGAGTATGCGGTTGCTGCGGGTGTCGACCAGTGAAGAAACGGACGGAGACACGCCTTCCGAAGAGCGATTCGGGGCGATCGCCACGGATGTGCTCGAACGCTCCACCGGCGAACGCGTTGAGGTGCTCACGCGCGTTGGCTGGCCCGACGCTCGTCTGCCGGTGGCGGTCGACCGCTGGCTGAACGACTTCCGGCCAGACCTTGTCTACTTTAAGACCATGTCGTTTCCCGTCTGCGTCCAGACGGTGGCCACGCGCTTGCTGGGGACCCACACGCGACTCGGCGCGATCGCCGGGACGGCGGGCCGCATGCCGGTCGTCGCGCGGGCGTTTCCGAGAATCCCGGGCGCGGGTGGGGTACAGCGGCTCGTGCGGCGCAGCGTCGGGGTGGCCGCGCTTATCGAGCCGGAGGAAATGGTGAGGATCGTGGAGGCATGCATCCGTGCCGTTGTGCGTCGCGAGAATGTTGGCCTCGCCGTTCGCGCCCCGTACCGCCCGGTGTACGTTGTGGCCCCCGGCGCCAGGATCGTAGCCGACGCCCGCTGGGCCGCGTTCCACGAGCCGGTGGCTGCGCTCTGCCGGTCGCTCAGCGTCGAGTACGTCGACGAAGAAGTGGACTGGGATGACGAACGGACGTTGCGCCTGCGCGCCCCGGACGGCCTGCATCTCAACGCAGCGGGGCACCGCGCTCATGGACAAGCTGACGGAGATGCGCCGGTGCGGGCGTGGCGCCGCTGCGCCGTTCTGTCATAGAGCGAGGCCGATCAGACCGCCATGGCGTTGGCGATTTCTTCCTCGTCGAGTTTCGGGCCCACGACGGCGCAGTGCAGCTTCGCGGGGTCCAGCAGGCGCCGTGCGACGCGCCGGACGTCGGCGACCGTAGTGGCCTCGATCTGCTCCACGACCCAGTCAACGGTCTCGATCTCGCCGCGCGTGATGAGCAGCTCGCCATGGCGCTGGCCGAGCGCGTGGGCGGTCTCCAGCGAGAGCCGGAAGCGACCGATCGAGTGGTCTTTCGCCCGGCGGAGCTCGTCATCCGGTACGTCGCCGGTGGCGATCTTGCCCGCCTCGTCGAGACACACGCGGATCGTCTCGGCCAGCTTCTCGCGGTTCACGCCGGCGGATATGGTGAAGACGCCGGCGTCTTCGAGATAGCCGTAGCCGGAGCCGACCGAGTAGGCCAGGCCGCGCCGTTCCCGTACTTCGCGGAAGAGCCGCGACGACATGCCTGCCCCGAGGACGTCGTTCATGAGGCGCAGGGCGAAACGATCCGGGTCCGAGCGCCCGAAGATCGGCAGCCCCAGGTAGAGGCTGCACTGGTCGACATCGCGGCTGTCGGTCGCGACGCGGGGGCCCGTAACCATCGGGTCGTAGGGCGTGATCGGCGGAATCTTGCCGGTGTGCATGCCGGCGAAAAGCGGTCCGGCCTGGTCCACGACCTGAGCATGGGTGACGTTGCCTGCCACCGAAAGGACGACGTTGGACGGGTAGTACCAGTCGCTGATGTGCTCGACGAAGTCCGGGCGCTGCATCTCCTGGACCAGCTCGACGCTGCCGCCCACGTCCCAGCCGGGTGGCTGCTCGCCGTAGACGGAGGTGCCGATGAGGCGCCCGGCCCAGGCGCCGGGGTTGTCGTGGTTCCGCTTGAGCTCCTGCTGGACCACGCTGCGCTCGCGGTCGATCTCGGTCTGTTCGAGCTTGGAATGGAGCAGCATGTCAACCGAGACGTCGAGCGCGGTGGCGAAGCGGTCGAAGGGCACGATGTTCCAGTAGCAGGTGAATTCCTTGTTGGTGTAGGCGTTGAGCGTGCCGCCTGCGCCCTCGATCTCCTGGGCGATCATGACCGCGTCGGGACGGCGCTCGGTGCCCTTGAAGACCATGTGCTCGAGAAAGTGCGTGATGCCGTTCAGGCGTTGGGGCTCGGAACGGGAGCCGACACCTACGAAGATGTTCACGGAAACGGCCTGGGTCGCGGGCATCGGTGCAGTGACGATGCGTAGCCCATTGGGGAGCGTAGTCTGCTCCAGCGAAACTCCCAAAATCAGTCCCTCCCCGCTGCCGGTGAGCGGGTATTGTACGTATCTCTCCCATTATCGGCAGGCCAATGGCAAGGTGCCGTTACAACGGGTTCCGCCCGGGCGTCCAGCCCGCGTACGCTGACGCTGTGCATGAGATCGAAGGGGCGCGCATCGCGGCCAATTGGACCAGCGCCGCGGGCGCGCTCGAGGGGGTGCTGGAGTTCCTCGGTGTGCCGCTGCCGCGTCACGGGATCATGGGCATCACGGGGCACGCCTGGCACCTGTGCCTCGGCTCGCACGACGGGGTCGTGGCCCTGCCTTCCGGGCCTTCGGACCTTGATTGGGAGGCGATGGCACACCGTTACGGGCGCACCGGCGTAGCGTTCGAGCGCTTCGGCGGCCTGCTCGCGCCGGAAGACGACTGGCCCGCGGTGCGGGGAGCCGCAGTCGACTGGGCGATTGCGCACCTCGACGGCGGACGGCCGCTGATCGGGTGGGACTTCCATCTGCACGAGCATGCGGTCGTGTACGGCCATGACCGGGAGCGCGAGGGTTTCCTGGTGGACGACGTCCTCACACCAGAGGTCGGCCCTGTCGCGCACTGGCGCGACTGGCCGTCGGCGGTCGGGGCGATCGAGCTCCTCGCGCCCGTGGGCACGAGCAGTGCCGACGCGCTCGACACCGTCACCGCCGCGCTGGGTACCGCGCTCGACTGCTTCGCCGGACGCGACGGCCCGGAAGACGGGCAACCGCGCGGTACGGCCGCGCTCGACGCCTGGGCCGAGGCGATGGATTCCGACGTGCAGGTCGACCGCGCCGGCAACGCCTACACGCTCGCGGTGCTGCAAGCCGCCCGGCTCGATGGGGCGACGTTCCTCGAAGACCTGGCGGCAGCGCTCCCGCTGGCACAAACAGAACTGAGCCTCGCCGCGCGTGCGGTCCGCGACGAGACCGCGGCGCTCTCGCCGCTCCTGACCCTGTTTCCGTTCCCCTCGGGTGGCCATGGGAACGTCGCAAACGCGGGGCTGCGGCGCGCGGCGGCGATGGCGCTGCGGCGCGCGGCTCAGCACGAACGCACCGCCGCGGCAGCGATCCAGGGGGCACTCCTCAGACTCCAGGCGGCACACTGAGGCGCACTGGCCGGGCCACGCTCGTTCCTTCGCGCGCAACCGCGTAGATTCCGGCTCAAACTGTCCCGGAGTCTTTTGATGCTTACGGCCGCCGACGAATACCTGGTCCATCAGACGCCGTACACGTTCGACACGGTCGGCACGAGCGACCACAACTTCTACGACCGCTACTTCTTCAACGGGTACCGGCGCGACGGCGGCGTCTACTTCGCCCTCGCCATGGGAAGCTACCCGAACATGGGCATCTTCGACGCGGCGTTCAGCGTGGTGGTGAACGGCAAACAGCGCTTCGTCCGGGCCTCCCGCCTCCTCCACGGCGACCGTATGAACACGAAAGCGGGGCCGATCAGCGTCCAGGTCATCGAACCGCTGCGCAAGGTGCGCGTGCGGGTGGCGAAGAACGCGTGGGGCATCACGGCCGACCTGGTGATGGAGGCCCGGTCGCTGCCGAGCGAGGAGCCACACTTCTTCCGGCGCGACGAGCACGGCGCAGTCGTGATGGATTACACGCGGTTCACGCAGCACTGCTCCTGGAGCGGGAAGCTCACGGTTGACGGTCAAACGTTCAACCTCGCGGAGGGGACCTGGTGGGGGTCGCGCGACCACTCATGGGGGATCCGCACCATCGGTGGACGCGACCAGCGCGGGGCGCCGCCTACCACCGCTCCGCAGTTCTTCTGGAACTGGGCGCCGCTGAACTTCGACGACCTGTGCACGCTCTACACGGTTTCGGAGCAGCCGGACGGGAGGCGCTGGCACGAGTCGGGCGTCATCCTTACGCCATACCCGGACGCGAGCCAGGAGGAGACCGAGGTCGACCACCAGCTCGCCTTCCAGAAGGGCACCCGCCACATCAAGGGCGGGACCATCACGCTCAGGCCGCGGAAGGGCAAGGAGATGGTGATCGAGTTCGAGCCGCTCTACCACTTCCTCATGCAGGGCATCGGCTACATGGAGCCCAAGTGGGGCCACGGCATGTGGGTCGGCCCGGACGAGTCGACGGGCGGCGAGTACGACCTCGCGACAGCGGACCCCATGCAGCACCCGCACGTCCAGACCGTCTCGCTCGTCACGGCCGGGCGGCGCAAGGGTATCGGGATCTTCGAACACGTCATCATCGGGCCGCACCAGAAGTACGGGTTCAAGGACGTGATGGACCCGGCGAAGTAGCCGTAATCTCCCGTCAAGCTGAGGATTGGCCGCCGCCGGTTCCGTCGCGGAAGGACGGGACGGTACGATGGCGCCATGCCCGGTGGCCCCATCTCCCGCATGAAGCTCGAACGCGAAGCCTGGCGAGCCGGCGCCGCCTGGGTCGGGGGCGTCGACGAAGTGGGCGTTGGCCCGCTCGCGGGGCCGGTGGCAGCGGCGGCTGTCGCGCTCCCCGCGGGAAAGACCTTCCGCTGGTACCGGGCCGTCAACGACTCGAAGGTCCTCAGCGCCGCGGTGCGCGAAGAGCTCTCGCGGGAGATCCGGGCGTCGGTACCATGGGCGATCGGCTGGGCGTCGCACACAGAAATCGACCAGGTGAACATCTACCAGGCGCGCAAGCTCTGCATGATGCGGGCACTCGAGCACCTGTCGGTCGCACCGGAGGTGGTCATCTCCGACGCGCTCCCGCTGCCGCTCGCCAGCGTACGGCCGGTGATCGACGGCGACGCGCTGAGCGTGGCCGTGGGCGCCGCCTCGATCATCGCGAAGGTCGAGCGGGACGCGCTGATGGCACGGATGTGCGACCGCTACCCCGGCTATGGGTTCTGCCACAACAAGGGCTACCCCACGCCTGAACACAAGCGCCTGCTGGTGGAGCTCGGGCCGTGCCCCATTCACCGCCGCAGCTTCGCACCCGTCGCACAGTTCGCGCTCACGTGGTGACGCCGAAGCGGCAGCTCGGCGACTTCGGCGAACGAGTCGCGGCCCACCGCCTGGAGTCGGAGGGGCTGCGCGTGGTCGCGCGGAACGTCCGCACGCCCTCGGGGGAGGTGGACCTGGTGGCCGTGGACGGTCGTGACCTCGTCTTCGTGGAAGTGCGCACGCGGCGTGCCATCCCGGGGGTCGCGAGCGAGTCGGTGACGCCCACCAAGCTCCGGCGCATGTGGCGCTGCGCCATGGAGTATTGCGAGCGCGACGGGGCGGACCCGGAAACGGTCCGCCTTGACCTGGTCAGCGTCGACCTGGACGCGTCGGGAGGGGTCCGGGAGATCGAGCACTTCCGGGGGCTGGAGGTGCCTGACGAACCGGGCTACCTGCCTGCGGGTGGGGCCTAGCGCGCTGGAGCTTCGACGCGAGACGTGCGCTACGATGGTTGCTGCGGGACGCCCGCGAAATCGCACGCCTGAAGCCGAACGCCGCCTTATGCCCATCTATGAGTTCCGCTGCTCCGATTGCGGCCGCGTGACCAACCATTTCACGCGCAAGATCGACACCGAAATCCGCGCAACCTGCGAGCACTGCGGGAGCGCGAGGACGTCTCGCATGATGTCGAAGTTCGGACGGACGTACTCCCGCTCGGACATCATCGAGAAGTACGGCGACCCGTCCGAGGGCCGAGGGGGCCCGGACGACTATCGCGACCCGCGGCAGATCGGCTCGTGGGTGGAGAAGCGCTTCGAGGAGTATGGGATGGACCTCCCCGAGGGCGCCCGCGAGATGATCGACGCGGCGCGGGAGGGGGAGATGCCCGACCCGGTCAAGGACCTGTGAACGCAGACGGGCCGCCGCAGGCCGGGCCGGACACATCGCCGCTGGAGCAGATCGTCCCGCGCATTCTCGAACACTTCGCCGCCAAGAACGCCGCCCGGGAGCAGGCGCTGTCGGCGAGCAGGACGGTCATCCGCCTGAGCGCGAACAGCATCCGGGCGGTGCACCGGGGCGAGTTCGCCCGCGCCACCGACCTGCTGGACGAGGCGCGGACGGTGCGCGACACCGCGGTGGCAGCCCTCGAAGGGCACGGCGACGTGTACTACGCGGGCTTCCTTCACGACGCCCAGAAAGAGTTCGCCGAAGCCCACACAACGCTGTCGCTGCTGAGCGGCGGGGCGATTCCCGCCCCGGAAGAGCTGGGCGTGGAGTACGCGGCGTACCTCAACGGCATTGCAGAAGCCGTGGGCGAGATGCGGCGCATGCTGCTCGACCGGCTCCGGCGCGGAGAGTACGCGGGCTGCGAGGAGATCCTCCAGGCGATGGACGACATCTACAGCGTGCTCGTCACCATCGACTACCCGGACGCCATGACGGGCGGGTTGCGCCGGACCACGGACCAGACACGCGGTATCCTCGAAAAGACGCGCGGCGACCTGACGATGGCCATCCTCCAGCGGGACGCGATCGCGGCTTTGAACGCGCAAACAGGGCTCGACCGGAGCGGCTGACCACCGCGCCGGCCCCGGCGTGCCACTCGCCGTGCGACCGTGTCGAAGGTGGGGCCCGGCGGCGTAGGATGCGTGCATACCAGCAGGAGGCCAGCCATGCCGCCACTCACCCAGGACGAACGCGCGGCGTTCCTCGCGCAGCCCGGTATTCTCGTCCGCATCGCCACCATCGGGCCGGGAGGTGCGCCGCACGTCGCGCCGGCCTGGTTCATCTTCGAAGGCGGCGAGGTTCTTATCACGCCACGGCAGGAGTCGTCGTGGCTGGCGAACCTTCGGCGCGACGACCGCGTTGCGGTGACGATCGACGAGGAGGCGGCGCCATACCGGAAGGTCACGGTCGAGGGCCGGGCGCGCATCGCCTACGACCTCGGACGTGACGCCGAGTGGCGGCCGCTGTATCGCCGCATCGCCTGCCGTTACGTCCCGGAGGAGGGCGCCGACCACTACATCCAGGAGACCATCGACCAGCCACGGGCGCTGCTCGCCATCCCGCTGGAAGGCTCGAAGGTGCGAACGTGGCGCATGCCCGTCGCCGATGAGCCGTACAGCGGCATCTGGCACAAGCGCTACTACGTGCCGGGCTCGAAGATGCGCAACCAGTAAGTAAGCGGGAGCGGACCTGGGACGGCGTTACTGCGGTTCCACATGCTCGGCCGCGGTGTGGTAGTGGTGGACGTGGTGGCGGCC
>Ga0315281_10011113_pt1 | contig 12348 bp, 10 predicted proteins | sample YL17G07_0_MG_FD_204540 | JGI IMG/M metagenome (GOLD analysis project Ga0315281, IMG submission 204540) | Sediment microbial communities from Yellowstone Lake, YNP, Wyoming, USA - YL17G07_0 | ecosystem: Environmental > Aquatic > Freshwater > Lake > Sediment | place: USA: Wyoming | collected... | reverse complement strand
AATGTGGCCGTGTTCATCACCGACGGCGGCGTCACGCTGGTGGACGACAAGCTCGCCGGCTGGGGCCAGGCCGTGCTGGACAAGGTGAAGAGCGTCACCGACAAGCCGATCACGACGATCATCAACACGCACACCCACGGGGACCACACGGGCAACAACGGGTTCTTTGGGGCGTCGGTCGAGATCGTCGCGCACGAGAACACGAAGACGAACATGGAGAAGATGGACGCCTTCAAGGGTGACGGCGCGAAGTTCCTGCCGAAGAAGATCTATACGGACAAGCTGACCATCGGCAGCGGCAAGGATCGCATCGACCTCTACTACTTCGGCGCCGCGCACACCAGCGGCGACACGTTCGTGGTGTTCCCGGCGCTCCGCGTCCTGCACACAGGCGACGCGTTTGCCTGGAAAGACGGCCCGCTCTGCGACCGCAACAACGGCGGGAGCTGCGTGTCGTTCCCACGCACGCTGCAGAAGATGATCGCGGGGATCAAGAACGTCGACACGATCATCCCGGGCCACAGCCCGATGCAGACGCCGAAGGATCTGCAGATGTACCAGACGTTCACCGCCGACCTGCTCTCGCACGCCACCAACGAGATGAAAGCCGGCAAGAGCGTGGACGACGCGGTGGCGTCGTTCAAGGTGGACAAATACCCCGGCTACAAGAACGAACGCGTCAAGGGCTCGATCCAGGCGGTGTACGACGAGCTGAAGAAGTAAACTGTCGAGGTGAAACCCGCCGCTGCTCTCGTCGTCGTCGCCGGACTCCTCTTGTCCGCCGGACGGGCGTCCGCCCAGACGGATTTCTCCGGCACGTGGACGCTCGATCGCGACATCAGCGCCGATCTGTCGAAGGCGTCGTTCGAGCCGCCACCGCCGCCAAAACGGCGCAGCACCGGCGGCTGGTCCGGAGGATTCGGGCCCTTCAGCGTTGGCGGTCGGGGCGGCGGCAGGGGCGGGGGCGGCGAGCGCCCCGCCGGCGGTGCAGAGACCGGCGGCGACAACGGTGACAGTGCGGCGGTGCTGACGGTGGAGGAACGCGCGCGGCTGCGCGAGCTGGCCGACTACGTGAAGACGCTGGCGCCTGTCATGACGATCGAGCACACCGACCACTCGGCGTTCACCGTGACCGACGGTCGGGGGCGCCCGCACCTCTTTCCGACCGACGGCACCAAGACGCCGCAGGCGCTCGCCACCACGTCGGCCGACGCCGTCACGAAATGGGACGGCCCGCACATGGTCACCGTCTACACGATCGGGCCGATCCGCAATCTCGTGTTCACCTACATCCTCGTGCCGGCGACCAGGCAGATGGCGCTGCGCATCCAACTGGAGGAGTCCGGGCGCTCTCGCGCGGACGTCCCGGAACTGAAGCTCGTGTACAAGCTCACATCCGCTGCGCCGAAGGCGCCTTCCGGTCCCTCACACTAATCGATGGCCAATATCCTCCAGCGTCTTCCCGTCGGCCAGAAGGTCGGCATCGCGTTTTCCGGCGGCCTCGACACGAGCGCGGCGCTTCACTGGATGCGGGCCAAGGGCGCGATCCCGTACGCCTACACCGCGAACCTCGGTCAGCCCGACGAGGCCGACTACGACGAGATTCCGCGCAAGGCGCTGCAGTACGGCGCCGAGAAGGCGCGGCTCGTGGACTGCCGAGCGCAGATGGTCGCCGAAGGCATCGCGGCGCTCCAAAGCGGCGCGTTCCACATCTCCACCGCCGGCGTTCCCTACTTCAACACCACGCCGCTCGGCCGCGCCGTCACCGGCACCATGCTCGTCGTCGCCATGAAGGAAGACGACGTACACATCTGGGGCGACGGCAGCACGTTCAAGGGCAACGACATCGAACGGTTCTACCGGTACGGGTTGCTCGCGAACCCGAACCTCCGCATCTACAAACCGTGGCTCGATCAGCAGTTCATCGACGAGCTCGGCGGCCGCACAGAGATGTCGGAGTACATGAACGCGGCGGGTTTCGCGTACCGCATGAGCACGGAGAAGGCGTACTCGACCGACTCGAACATTCTCGGCGCCACGCACGAAGCCAAGGACCTCGAGTTCCTGAACAAGGGCATCACGATCGTGCAGCCGATCATGGGCGTCGCGTCGTGGCGCGAAGACGTCGCGGTGAGGCCCGAAACGGTCTCCATCCGTTTCGACGAGGGCCGGCCGGTCGCGCTGAACGACAAAGCATTCGACGACCAGGTCGAGTTGATGCTCGAGGCGAACGCCATCGGCGGGCGCCACGGTCTCGGCATGTCCGACCAGATCGAAAACAGGATCATCGAGGCCAAGAGCCGCGGCATCTACGAGGCGCCCGGCATGGCGCTGCTCTTCATCGGCTACGAGCGCCTGATCACGGGCATTCACAACGAGGACACGATCGAGCAGTACCGCGAGAGTGGCCGTCGTCTTGGCCGACTGCTGTATCAGGGTCGCTGGTTCGATCCGCAGGCGCTGATGCTGCGCGAATCGGCGCAGCGCTGGGTGGCGCGCGCGGTCACCGGCGAAGTCACCGTTCAGCTCCGCCGCGGCAACGACTACTCGATCCTCAACACCGAAAGCCCGAACCTTACCTACAAACCGGAACGGCTGACGATGGAGAAGGGTGAGAGCGTGTTTTCACCACAGGATCGGATCGGGCAGTTGACGATGAGGAACCTCGACATCAGCGACACGCGAGAGAAGCTGCTCACCTACGTGAAGACCGGGCTGATCGCGCCGTCACTGGGGTCGTCGATGCCGATGCTGACCGACGGCGAGCACACAGACCAACACGACCCGAAGAAGAAGTAGCCATGCCGATCGAGGTCAACGCGCTGGGGCAAGCCGTGGGATTCGCGGTGGGCGGCTGGACGCCTCCGGCCCATCCCCCGCGAGAGCCGATGGCCGGCCGCACCTGCCGCACGGAGCCGCTTGATGGCGATCGCCATGCGGCGGATCTTCATGCGGCGAATCTGCTCGACAGGGACGGCGGGAACTGGACGTACCTCCCCTACGGTCCGTTCGCCACGCTGGACTCTTACCGCGTCTGGCTGGCGAGCGTCGCCAACGCCACGGACCCCCAGTTCCACGCCGTCATCGATCTCGCGACGGGTCGGGCGGTCGGCGTCGCCAGCTATCTCCGGATCGATCCGGCGGCTGGGGCCATCGAGGTCGGCCACATCAACTACTCACCCACGCTCCAGCGCACCGTCGCCTCGACCGAAGCGATGTACTTGATGATGAAGCGTGCCTTCGAGCTCGGGTATCGCCGGTACGAGTGGAAGTGTAACGCGCTGAACGCGCCCTCGCGCGCCGCCGCGCAACGGCTCGGGTTTTCGTACGAAGGAGTGTTTCGTCAGGCGCGCGTGGACAAGGGGCGCAACCGCGACACGGCCTGGTACGCCGCGGTCGACCGCGAATGGCCTGCACTCGACGCGGCGTTTCGGCGCTGGCTCGATCCGTCGAACTTCGATCAGCGCGGTCAGCAGCGCACGTCGCTCAGCACACTGACGGGACCGATTCTCGTCGCGCGAGGATAGACGGAGGTCACGGAGACGGAGATCACGGAGGGAACGGATTCACACGGAGAAACGGAGCAACGGAGAAAGAACAACAGAGAAGAGTGTCTCTTCTCTGTTTGTCCTCCGATGCTCTGTTTCTCCGTGTGATCCCGTTGCCTCCGTCCCCTCCGTTCACTCCGGTTGGAAGGCTTGGATCATGCACCGCATGCTTGCTCCCATCGTGTTCGTCCTGACTATGCAACAGACTGCCCTGCCGGTACCGACCTTCGCAGTCGATCCCACGTGGCCGAAGCCGCTGCCCAACCACTGGCTGGTGGGCGCGGTTGTCGGTGTCGCCGTCGATGCGCGCGATCACGTCTGGATCACGCACCGCCCGTCCACGCTGCAACCGAACGAAACGCGCTCGTTCTGGAAAGCGGCGCCGCCGGTGCTCGAGTTCGATCAGGAAGGTACGCTCGTGTCGTCCTGGGGCGGGCCCGGCGCGGGCTACGAGTGGCCGCAGCTCGAGCACGGCATCCACGTCGATGCCCAGGACAACGTGTGGCTGGGCGGTGGAGGCGACAAGGACGCGCACATTCTGAAGTTCACGCGTCAGGGTAAGTTCCTGCTGCAGATCGGGCACCAAGGCCAAGGTCAGGGCAGCAACGACACGCAGAACCTCGGCGCCGCGGCGCACATGGTCGTCGATCCCGCGGCCAACGAGCTCTATGTCGCCGACGGCTACGTCAACCACCGCATCATCGTCTTTGACGCGACCACCGGCGCGTACAAGCGCCATTGGGGCGCGTACGGGAAGAAGCCCGACGATTCGTATTTCAAGAATGCCGGCGAGGTGCTGCCCGGTCCGTTCAGCGGCAGAGTGCAGAACGAGAACAAGCCGAGCCAGTACGATCCCAACGGTCCTCCCCCGCCGCAATTCCGCATCGTCCACGCGGTGCGGATTTCGCGCGATGGCCTCGTCTACGTCTGCGACCGGACGAACGACCGCCTGCAGGTGTTCAGGAAAGACGGCACGTTCGTGCAGGAAGCCTTCATCGCGAAGGAGACGTTCGGCAGCGGATCCGTGTGGGACATCGGTTTCTCAACCGATCCCGAGCAGACGTTCGCGACCGTCATCGACGGCACGAATCAGCAGGTGTACGTGCTGCGGCGGAAGACACTCGAGGTCGTGAGCACGTTCGGCGGCGCCGGCCACTGGGCGGGCCAGTTCTACGGCGCGCACAACCTCGCGGTCGATTCGAAGGGCAACCTGTTCGTCACCGAGACGTACGAGGGAAAGCGCGTCCAGAAGTTCACCTACACGGGTCTGGGATCGCCTCAGTGAATCGCTCTACAAAGAATGTTTGAACAAGCCTTCAAGAATATCGACGACGTCCTCTGGAAAGAGGCGGGCTGCACGACGGAGCTCGACTACACGGAGCAAACGTCGTGGCTGCTGTTCCTGAAATACCTCGACGGACTGGAGCAGGACCTCGCCGATGAGGCCGCGCTCGAGCGGAAGAAGTACAGCTACATCCTCAATACGCCCTACCGCTGGGAAAGCTGGGCGGCCCCCAAGGGCAAGGACGGCAAGCTCGACCACAACAAGGCGCTGACCGGCGACGACCTCCGCGACTTCGTCAACAACAAACTCTTCCCTTACCTGCACGGATTCAAACAGAAGGCCAGCGGGCCGAACACGATCGAATACAAGATCGGAGAAATCTTCGGAGAGATCAAGAACAAGATCCAGAGCGGCTACAACATGCGCGAGATCATCGACCACATCGATGAGCTGCGCTTCCGCTCGCAGGCCGAGAAGCACGAGCTCTCGCACCTCTACGAAGCCAAGATCAGGAACATGGGCAACGCCGGGCGCAACGGCGGCGAATACTACACGCCGCGCCCGCTGATCCGCGCCATCGTGCGGGTGGTGCAGCCCAGGCTCGGCGAACGCATCTACGACGGTGCGGTCGGCTCGGCAGGCTTCTTGTGCGAGGCGTACGAATACCTGAAAGAGGCCCATCCCAAGCGCACCACCGCGCAGGACCGCACCCTCCAGGAGCGCACCTTCTACGGCAAGGAGAAGAAGTCGCTCGCCTACGTCATCGCGATCATGAACATGATCCTGCACGGTATCGAGGCGCCGAACATCCTCCACACCAACACGCTCTCCGAGAACCTCGCTGATATTCAGGAAAGAGACCGCTACGACGTGGTGCTGGCCAACCCGCCGTTTGGCGGCAAGGAGCGCAAGGAGGTCCAGCAGAACTTCCCCATCCGCACCGGCGAGACGGCGTTCCTCTTCCTCCAGCATTTCATCAAGATGATCAAGGCCGGCGGTCGCGGCGGCGTCGTCATCAAGAACACCTTTCTCTCCAACACCGACAACGCCTCGGTGAGCCTGCGCAAGCTGCTGCTGGAGAGCTGCAACCTGCACACCGTGCTCGACTGCCCCGGCGGCACGTTCCAGGGTGCGGGCGTGAAAACCGTGGTGCTCTTCTTCGAGAAGGGCGCGCCCACCCGCAAGATCTGGTTCTACCAACTCGACCCTGGCCGCAACCTCGGCAAGACCAACCCGCTGAACGACGCCGACCTCGCCGAGTTCGTAAAGCTGCACAAGACCTTCGCCGACTCGCCCAAGAGCTGGAGCGTGGACGCCAAGAGCATCGACAAGGCGACCTTCGACCTCTCCGTGAAGAACCCCAACGGCGGCGAGGAAGTGATCCACCGCAGCCCGCAGGCGATCATGGACGAAATCGCCGCGCTGGATGCCGAGAGCGCGGGGGTGCTGCAAGCCATCCGGGGGCTGTTGTGAAACTGGCGAAAGCATTCGTCCACGACATCCGCGAGCTGATCGTTTCGGCCCGTGCCACCGTGGCGCGGGGCGTGGACCTCGTACAGGTCCATACCAATTTCGAAATCGGCCGACGCATCGTTGAGCAGGAGCAGAAGGGCAAGGGTCGGGCCGCTTATGGGAAAGCGGTGATCAAGGCCCTCGCGGAGAGGCTGACAGCCGAGTTCGGCAGCGGCTTCTCGGCACGAAATCTCGCCTACACACGGACGTTTTACCTGCGGTATCAGGGCCGGTCCCGCATTTTGCAGACAGTGTCTGCAAAATTGGCCGGAACCAGGAAATTGCAATCGCTGTCTGCAAAACCTTCGTCGGATCACAAGAATCAGACACCCCACCCCTTCACACTGAGCTGGTCTCACTACGTTTTCCTGCTCGGTATTAGGAATCCCGACGAGCGCAGCTTCTACGAGATCGAGGCGGCCCGGCAGGATTGGACCGTCCGTGAACTCAAACGCCAGTTCGACAGCAGCCTCTATGAACGACTGGCCCTGAGCCGGGACAAGAAAGGCATACGCCGATTGGCGCTGGACGGGCAAATTATCAGCCGCCCGAAAGACCTGCTCAAGGAACCGCTGGTGCTGATCGATCTCAAGATCGGCCAGGTCGCCCATCAAGACCTTGGCCAGATGCAGATGTACGTCAACTACTTCGACCGCCACGTCAGAACGAGAGCCGAGCACGCCACCATCGGCATTGTCCTGTGTAAGAAAAAGAACGAAGCGCTGGTCGAAATCACCTTGCCCCGTGATGCCAATATCCATGCACGGGAATATCAGCTCTACCTGCCGAGCAAGGAAGAACTGCAACACAAGATGCAGGAATGGGCCGAGGAGCTGAGCGACATCAAGGCGCTGCTATGAAGAACGGGTGGCCGTCAACGCATCTCGGCGACCTCTGCGATGTTCTCGACTACAAGCGAAAGCCGATAACCAAGCGAGATAGGGTTGCGGGCCATTTTCCCTACTACGGCGCGACCGGGGTCCTAGACAAGGTCGCTGACTATCTCTTCGACGAAAAGCTGGTGCTGGTCGGCGAAGACGGCGCGAAATGGGCATCTGGCGAAAATACTGCGTTCGCTGTGGAAGGCAAATGCTGGGTGAACAACCATGCGCATGTTCTCAGGCCACACCGCGACCGCGTGTTGGACAATTGGCTGATCTATTTCCTCAACCATTCCGACCTGTCGGAGTCTGTCTCAGGACTGACTGTTCCGAAACTGAACCAGGGGAATCTTCGCGATATTCCGATTCCAGTCCCCCCGCTCACCGAACAGCGGCGGATCGTCGGCATTCTCGACGATGCGTTTCAGGGCATCGCCACCGCCAAAGCCAACGCGGAAAAGAACCGCCGAAACGCCCGCGCCCTATTCGAAAGCTATCTCCAATCCGTCGTCACCCAGCGCGGCGAGCGGTGGGTGGAGAAGCCGATTTCAGAGTTGTGCGACATCAAGCACGGCTTCGCCTTCAAGAGTGAGTTCTTCACGCCAGAAGGCGACTACGTCCTCTTGACACCAGGCAACTTCTACGAATCCGGCGGCTATCGCGACCGTGGCGAGAAACAGAAATACTACACCGGTGAGATCCCACGCGATTATGTGCTCAGCGAGGGCGACTTGCTGGTGGCGATGACCGAACAAGCGGCAGGTTTGCTTGGCAGCACCATTCTCATTCCCGAATCAGGCAGGTTTCTCCATAATCAACGGCTTGCCCTCATCACCAAGAAGGCGGGCGTGCCCTGGACAAACGAGTTTTTCTTCCACGTATTCAACACCCAAGCCGTGCGCAAGGAGATTCATGACGGCGCTTCTGGTGTGAAGGTGCGCCACACTTCGCCGACCAAGATCGGCGAGGTAGTCGTCGCTTTTCCGACGTTGCTTTCCGAACAGAAGCAGATCGTCGCTACACTCGACGCGCTGACTGAGGACACCCAACGCCTCGAATCCATCTACCGGCAGAAGCTCGCCGCGCTTGAGGCGTTGAAGAAGTCGCTGCTGCATCAAGCCTTCGCCGGGCAACTCTAGGAAACACCCATGCCCGACAACGCGCTGCCGCAATCCAGCCTCATCCTCTACCAGACGGAAGACGGCCGCACGCGCATCCAGTGCCGGTTCGAGAACGACACGATCTGGCTGACGCAGGGCGAACTGAGCCAGGACGCAACTATCCGGAAAATCCGGATGGTTGCGGCAACTATTCGACAATTTCGAATAGTTCGATCCGAGGGCGAGGTGTTCAAGGGGAGGGGACAATTTGTCCTCCCCCTTGGCCTCACGGCCGCGACTGCGGGGGCAGCATGAGCAACGACTCCAAGGCGCTCACCCCGGGTGGGCAGTTCCTTGTTTACCAGACGCAGGACGGCAAACTGAAGATCGACGTGCGTTTCGAGGGCGAAACCGTCTGGCTCACCCAGCAGCACATGGCAGAACTGTTCCAGACCACCAAGCAGAACGTCAGCCTGCACATCCAGAACGCCTTTTCTGAGAGGGAGTTAGCCGAGACTTCAGTTGTCAAGGAATCCTTGACAACTGCAGCTGACGGAAAGAATTACGCGACCAAGTTCTACAATCTCGACGTCATCATCTCAGTCGGATACCGTGTGAAGTCGCTCCGGGGCACGCAATTCCGGATGTGGGCTACACAGCGCCTGCGCGAATACATCGTCAAGGGGTTCGTCCTCGACGATGAGCGGCTGAAGAACCCGGATCAGCCGTTTGATTACTTCGAGGAACTGACGCGCCGGATTCAGGACATCCGGACCTCCGAGCGGCGGTTCTATCAGAAAATCACCGACATCTACGCCACCAGCATCGACTACGACCCCACGCAGGACATCAGCATCCGCTTCTTCCAGACGGTCCAGAACAAAGTGCACTGGGCGATTACCGGCCAGACCGCCGCCGAGATCGTTCACGACCGGGTGGACGCGGCCAAACCCAACCTCGGGCTGACAAACTGGCGCGGCGCGACGATTCGCAAGCAGGATGTGGCCGTCGCGAAGAACTACCTCGCCGAGCCGGAACTGGCGGCGCTCAACAACCTCGTGGAGCAATACCTGATCTTTGCCCAAGGACAGGCCATGCGGCGCGTTCCCATGCACATGGTCGATTGGATCAAGAAGCTGGACGGGTTTCTGACGCTGAACGAGCGTGGCATCCTCACGCACGCCGGGCGCATTTCCCACGACATGGCTCAGGTCAAAGCGGAGCTGGAATACGACAAGTTCAAGGCCCTCACCTCTGGCGACGCCCGCCCCGTGGATGCCGATTTCGAACAAGCCGCGAGTATGCTCCAGAAGCTGCCGAAGAAAAGACCGGCCAAGCGCCCCAAGTCATGAACGAAGCCGAGACCCGAGCCGAGCACATCGATCCCGCCCTCGCGGCCGCAGGCTGGGGCGTCGTCGAGGGCAGCCGGATCCTGCGCGAGTATTCGATCACGCCCGGCCGTATCGAAGGCCACGGTCGGCGCGGCACGTCGCACCACGCCGACTACGTGCTGGTCTATCGCAACCACAAGCTCGTGGTGAACGAGGCCAAAGCGTGGGACAGGCCGCTGACCGAAGGCGTGGCGCAAGCGAAGGACTACGCGGCGAAGATGGCCGTGCGGTTCGCGTATGCCACCAACGGGCAAGGCATCTACGGCGTGGACATGGAGACCGGCAAGGAAGGCCAACTGGCCGCCTACCCCACGCCGGACGAACTCTGGGCGATGACCTTCGCCAAGGTGAACGCGTGGCGTGACCGCTTCGCCGCCGTGCCGTTTCCCGACAAGAGTGGAAGCTGGGTCATCCGGTTCTATCAGGAGATCGCGGTGAACCGGGCGCTGGACGCCATCGCCGCAGGGAAGGACCGCATCCTGCTCACGCTTGCGACGGGAACAGGCAAGACCTCCATTGCATTTCAGATCGCGTGGAAACTGTTCCAGGCCCGCTGGAATCTGGTGGAACGGAACGCGAATCGCGAACCCACGCGGCGGCCGCGCATCCTGTTTCTCGCGGATCGAAACACGTTGGCCACACAAGCCTTCAACGACTTCACGTCGTTCGCGGCATTTGAAGATAACGCGCTGGCGCGCATCAAGCCGGAAGATATCCGCAAGAAGGGGCGTGTGCCGACAAATGCCAGCCTGTTCTTCACCATCTTTCAGACCTTCATGAGCGGCCCGCCGAAGGACGGCACGCCGTCGCCCTACTTCGGCGAATACCCGCCAGACTTCTTCGACTTCATCGTCATCGACGAGTGCCATCGCGGCGGCGCGAACGACGAGAGCAACTGGCGCGGCATCCTCGAGTACTTCGCCCCGGCCGTGCAGCTCGGCCTCACCGCCACGCCCAAGCGCAAGGACAACGTGGACACCTACGCCTACTTCGGCGAGCCGGTCTACACGTACTCGCTGAAGGAAGGCATCAACGACGGGTTCCTGACACCGTTCAAGGTGAAGCAGATTTCGACGACGCTCGACGAATACGTTTACACGCCGGACGACACGTTGATCGAGGGTGAGATCGAGAGCGGCAAGCGCTACGAGGAGAAAGACTTCAACACGATCATCGAGATCAAGGAGCGTGAAGCCAACCGCGTGAGGATCTTCATGGAGGAGATCGACCAGCGCGAGAAGACGCTGGTGTTCTGCGCCACCCAGGATCACGCCCTGGCCGTGCGCGATCTCATCAACCAGATGAAGACGAGCACGGCCCCGAACTACTGCCAGCGGGTCACCGCCAACGACGGCGAGCTCGGCGAGCAGCACCTGCGCGAGTTCCAGGACAACGAGAAGACGATCCCGACGATCCTGACCACATCACAAAAACTATCCACCGGCGTGGACGCTCGCAACATCCGCAACATTGTCCTGATGCGACCGATCAACTCGATGATTGAGTTCAAACAGATCATCGGACGCGGCACGCGGCTCTACGACGGCAAGGACTACTTCACGATCTACGACTTCGTGAAAGCGCATCATCATTTCGGCGACACGGAATGGGATGGTGAACCGGACGAACCTGAGCCGACGGTGCCCGGCTATGAGCTGCGCCCTCCGAGTCCGCCAAACATGGTGCGTGAGTCAGTGGAGGAGTACGGCAGCCGCCGGAAGGTCAAGGTGAAGCTCGCTGACGGCAAGGCGCGGACCATCCAGCACATGATGTGCACGACCTTCTGGCATGCCGACGGCACGCCCATGTCCGCGCAACAGTTCATGGAACTGCTCTTCGGCAGGCTGCCTGAGTTCTTCAAGGACGAGGCCGAGCTGCGGGCTCTCTGGAGCGTGCCCGAGACGCGGAAAAAGCTCCTGCAGGGTCTCGCAGAGAAGGGCTTCGGCGGTGAGCAACTGGCCGAGATGCAGAAGATCATCGACGCCGAGAAGAGCGATCTGTTCGACGTGCTGGCGCACGTGGCCTACGCCTTGCCGCCCGTCACCCGCGAGGAACGCGCTGCAAGGGCCAAGATCGTCATCAGCACGCAATTCACCAGCAAACAGCGGGTCTTTCTCGACTTCGTCCTATCGCACTACGTCAGCGTCGGCGTGGAAGAGCTCGATCAGGACAAGCTCACGCCCTTGTTGCGGCTGAAGTATCACAACTCCATCGCCGACGCCCTGGCCGATCTGGGGAGGGCGGAAGAGATTGGGCGGGTCTTCGCAGGCTTCCAGAAGTACCTGTATCAGCACCAAGCCGCGGCATGACAAACAGAACGCGTCGAACGGCCCACGCGCGGCTCGAGCCTTCGCGCTACGAACGCTTGAAATCCGTCACGGAACGAGCACACGGATCACGCCATCGCGCTTGTTGAGCACGAACATCTGCCCCTGCGGCCCAACGCCGAGCCGCAGGTCGGCGCGCGTCGCGGGAGGCTTGCCTTGTGATGTGTTCTTCTCCTGGATGAGCTGGAGCAACGTCTTCGACGAGCCCTTGTCGTTGAACAGAATCCGGTGAATCGGATCCTGCCCGCCTTTCGGCAAGTTGTCGGCGTCGACGTAGAAGATCTCGCCGCTCGGGTTGTCACCG
>Ga0315281_10011112_pt1 | contig 12348 bp, 9 predicted proteins | sample YL17G07_0_MG_FD_204540 | JGI IMG/M metagenome (GOLD analysis project Ga0315281, IMG submission 204540) | Sediment microbial communities from Yellowstone Lake, YNP, Wyoming, USA - YL17G07_0 | ecosystem: Environmental > Aquatic > Freshwater > Lake > Sediment | place: USA: Wyoming | collected... | reverse complement strand
TTGCTGTCCAACTCGCGCCGTTATAAGGACTGTTGCAGGTATAGCCTCCATCAGAACAATGAAATTTGCTCCATGTCGTCCCATTATAATTACCGCTGCAATACCAATTTCTGGCTACATACCCTTTACAGTAACTATCATGTATCCCCGTAGTATTATCTTGACAAAATCCTTGAGAGCTGTATCCCACATTTACACTAATTGAATAAAGTTTCGGTTGATTTCCATCTGAATCGTAACACCAAGATCCATCCGTTGCCTGATAAAAAACAGAATCTCCTGTTAACGGAGGATGTGACAATAATTGAGGTGTCGGTGTAGGAGTAGGAGTTGGTGTAGCAGACGATGAGGCAATGGGTGTTGGGGAAGGAAAGAAAAAAGAAACTATTGATTGAACAACAGAACCGGAACTCCCTGATGAGCCACTAGGAACATAACCAGTGTCAGTTGTACAAGTGGAAGGTTCGGAACACCAATAACAATCTTTTGATATTCCGTTTGTTGCAGGACAACCTTGTCTAATTGCACCATTCTGATTATATTTTGTATTAACGTCATGATTTTGAGATGCAGAATTAGGATTAAAACAAATAATCGGATTGTTGTTGCAGGTTGAGATATATATTTTATTTAGAGTATTTTTTACTGAATTAAAGCTTTGTTTCAATTCACCATTATTGATAAGACTATCCAAGCAACTTGGAGCTTTGTCTAGGGTTGTACCTGTTCCAATCTCGCTTAGACAATTTGTATCATCCACCCAGAGCATTGCATTATGAGTTGCGTAAAATCTGATATTTGCATCGGCAAATTCAATCGCAGTATTTTTAATACTTGCGTCGCTTGTTTTTTTAAGCTGTTCGAAGGGGTCAATTGTTGCAACTAGTGCTGATGCTAAAGTTCCAAGAACTCCGATTACAACCAAAAGCTCTATAAGAGTAAAGCCGGCGTTTTTTATTAACTTCTTATTAAGCACACCTAATTAAAATGTAGGCCGAATATATTACAAAGTCAAGTTCTTCCCGGAAAATTTGGTTTTGAAATGTTTATTTTTAACTCTTTACAAATTAATTTTAGCGAAATAGAATATAACGATTCTTATGATAGGACCCGAAAACCCTGCCTTTCAAAATAAATGGCGGGGTTTTGAAATTACCCCGACAGCATCAGATAGAGATATTGCTCCCAAAACTATCGTTTCGGAAACAATGAACATGATGGGAGGCATTTTTGCAGGTACAATAACTACAGAAATATCAAAAGATTTTTTAGAATATTATACTTTTCCGTTTTTAAGAAAAGCAGCCGGTGGAGCGGGATTAGTATTTGATCGAAAACTTTTATTTATAAAAGACACTAATCCCGATGTAAACGAAGCTGCAGATTTTACTAATGTAGTTTTTGGTTGGATGCATCATTATGCAAGTTCTAATTATTTACCAAACGGCTTTTCAAAAAATGGGGTATTAAAAGCTCCCTCAAATAGAGGAGAATTTATTGCAAGAGTTATAGAAATCGGCGAAACACTTCCAGACATGCTGGATGGTAGGTTTAGGGGAAGTAATCTTTGGGGAAACATAGGAGCACTTAGAACATTAACTTTTTTTGAAGTAGGCAGAGTTATTCCATTAAAATTTCCAGAAACAAACAGGCAAGCTATGGAAAGGCTTTTGGAAGGAATTGATTTCTCACTTTAAGCAAACTATTTAATTAACCCCAGAAAATTTGGATTTAACTACGATAGTGATATAATACCAAAATGGAAAAAAATAGAGCATCTGTTATTGCAAAGAGTGAGCATTTCGTGTGGCACTCAAGAAAAACCTTATATTTTGGACAGGCTAAATCCAGATTCAATGAATTACACCCAGATCCCAAAAGGGTCGATTCTAAAAGAAAAAATGATGCAGAAAAAACTATCTTTGAGATTCTAAGAAATAAATCCCCCAAGCTGGTAGAAGAAATTGAAATTAAACATATAACCGGAGAGCAGTAATCCCCGCGGAAAATTTGGATTTGTGCGTAAGTAGTTTACAACCATATTACAACTAAATTTTGTCACTTGACAACATGTTGACAACTAAAAAACGCCACTTGACAACTTTAAAGAACTCAGGTAAAATATCTCCATGGATGCCAGAAAAACAATATTGCAAGTTGCAAAAGAAAACAAAACTTTTAAGACGGCAGATGTCGTAAAAAAACTTGAAGGAAATATATCTCGTCAATACATTAGTGCTTTAATTAGCCATATGGTTCGAGAGGGACAACTCCTAAAAGGAGGTAGTACGGCTAGTGCATTTTATGCACTACCAGAAAACTCAGAATTAATAGTGGAAACAATTAGCTTAAGATTTGACACAGATAAGATTGAAGAGCATACAGTTTATAACACGCTAAGAGATAGATATAACTTAGTAAGAGGATTACCAGATAATATTCAAAGCATTTTGTTTTATGCATTTACCGAAATGCTTAACAATGCAATTGAACACTCTAAATCGAAAAATATTGAAATCGAAATAAGAAAAGATAAAAATAATCTAACATTTATAGTAAATGACTTTGGCATAGGAGTATTTAAAAATGTTATGAGGCAAAGAAAATTAAAATCTGAGATAGAAGCTATGCAAGATTTATTGAAAGGAAAAACTACAACGCAACCTCACTCTCATTCTGGAGAAGGCATATTCTTTACTTCAAAGATCGCAGACTTGTTTAGATTAGAAAGTTTTGAATACACATTAAGAGTAGATAATAATATTAAGGATGTTTTTTTTGAAGAATTAAAGCCTTCTAAGAATGGAACCAGAGTTTTATTTACAATCTCTATGCATTCTAAAAAGCATTTAAGCGACATCTTTAATAGGTTTGTTACCAACCCAGGAGAACCAGGATTCAATAAAACAGAGATTTTAGTTCGACTATTTACCCAAGGCACTATTTACATTTCACGCTCTCAGGCAAGAAGAATACTTTCAGGATTAGAAAAATATGAGACAATTGTCTTGGATTACGATAAAGTTAGCACTGTTGGCCAAGCGTTTGCTGATGAAATTTATAGAGTATTTAAGAATAATCATACAAATATTAAAATCGAATCGAGAAATATGATCGAACCTGTGAAATTTATGATTGAAAGAGCCCAAGAAAATAAATTTAAGATTTCGTAATTTTCCCCTAGAAATTCTTCTCTATATTTGTTAAACTAAGTTGTTATGGCAAAGAAAACTGCAGAAGAAAAGATAGAAAAAAATGATTATTCAGCAGCGCAGATTCAAGTCTTAGAAGGCTTGGAACCTGTTAGAAAAAGGCCCGGAATGTACATCGGCTCAACAGATGTAATTGGACTTCATGAATCCTTAAGAGAGGTAATCGATAATTCCGTTGACGAAGCTTTGGGAGGTTTTGCAAAAAATGTCTGGATTGTTTTAAACGAAGACGGCTCTGCAACAGTTGCAGACGACGGACGCGGAATTCCTGTTGACATAATGCCTCAATTTAAAAAGAGCGCTTTGGAAGTTGTTATGACAAAACTTCATGCCGGCGGAAAATTCGGCGGAAGTGCATATAAGATTTCCGGGGGACTTCATGGAGTAGGAGCATCGGTTGTAAACGCTTTGTCCGAATGGCTTTTTGCAGAAATAACAAGAGATGGAAAAATTTACACACAGAATTACGCTAGGGGATTGGTAAAATCGGAATTAAAGACAGTTACAACTTCACAATTTAGCCATGATTTTATTCACGGAAGACATTCGGGCACTTTAATTTCGTTTCTACCCGACAAACAAATTTTCCAGGAAACAAACTTTGATTTTGAAACAATTAAAAAAGCACTTCGGGAAAGAGCATATTTAGTACCAAGTTTATATTTTCATTTGTTTGACAAGAGAAAAGGTCAGGAGAAAGAAATTAATTTTTATTTCGAAGGCGGAATTACAGCTTTAGTTTCCAAGATTAATGAAAACAAAGACCCAATTCATAAAGCAATTACCGTCCATAAAATGGATAAAGAAGTAGACGTAGAAGTTGCTTTGCAATATAACGGGGGATATTCGGAAAATGTCGAAAGCTATGTAAATGTTATTAACACTGTAAACGGCGGAACGCATTTAACAGGTTTCCGGATGGCTTTAACCCGCGCAATTAACGACTACGGCAAGAAAATCGGCAGTTTTAAAGAAGACGAAGAGGGGATTACGGGAGACGATACCAGAGAAGGATTAACCGCAGTAGTTTATGTAAAAATGCCCCAAGATAAAATTCAATTCGAAGGACAGACAAAAGGAAAATTGGGAAACGCGGAAATTCAACCGGTTGTGCAAAGTATTGTTAAAGAAGGGCTTTCAACTTACTTTGAAGAAAACCCTGCAGACGGAAGAAGAATTCTGGAAAAAGTTTACTTAGCGGCAAAAGCAAGACTCGCGGCAAAAGCAGCCAAAGAAGCAATTTTAAGAAAAGGCGCTTTGGAGGGCTCAACTTTACCCGGAAAACTAGCAGACTGCCAAGAGAAAGATCCGAGCGTTTCCGAATTATATTTAGTTGAGGGAGATTCTGCAGGAGGAAGCGCAAAACAAGGAAGAGATAGAAAATTCCAAGCTATTTTACCATTGAAAGGAAAAATTTTAAACACCGAAAGAGCAAGACTTGATAAAATAATCGAACATGAAGAGGTTAAAAATTTAATTATTGCTCTAGGAATGGGAATAGGGGAGACAATTAAATTTGAAAAACTAAGATACCACAGGATTATTATTATGACCGATGCCGATGTAGACGGAGAACATATCGAAACTTTAATTTTGACATTTTTCTTTAGACATTTGCCGGAAATCATTAGACAAGGTTATCTTTATATTGCCCAGCCACCGCTTTTTAAAATAACGTCAGGAAAAGACATGCAATATGCATATTCCGATGACGAAAGAGACAAGATTATAAAAAGCATGGGCGCTACAAATTCCAGAAATATTATCAATTTGCAAAGGTATAAAGGTCTCGGAGAAATGAACCCCGAACAGCTTTGGGAAACAACCATGAATCCTGCCAACAGAATTTTAAAACAGGTTAGAATTGATGACGCGGAAGAAGCAGACGCAACTTTTACTATGCTTATGGGAGACGAAGTTCCCCCGCGAAAACACTTTATTCAAAGTAACGCAAAGCAGGCAAACCTTGATATTTAATGTTTAAAGACCCAATACTTCTAAAACTCCACAAGCAATATGGACCCCATGAATTTGAAGATAGAAGTAAGAAATTGTACGAGGAATTAATCGAATCAATTATCGGCCAACAGTTATCAAATAAAGCAGCCGATACTATATATAAGAGATTCCTCAAACTATTCAGTGATGGCAAATTTCCGGTTACTGAAAAACTTTTAAAAACCGATGACGAAAAATTAAGAAGCGCGGGAATGAGTTATTCAAAAGCATCCTACATAAAAAATATCGCGCAAGCATTTAGAGACAAAACACTAGATGTTAAAAAATTAAAAACAATGTCTGATGAAGAAGTAAAAAAAGAACTGACAAAAATAAAAGGAGTAGGGAATTGGACTGCAGAAATGACACTGATTTTTACCTTAAAAAGGGAAGATGTTTTTTCTTTGGGAGACGCGGGATTAAGACGAGCAATTAAAAATTTATATAAAATTGAAAAGGATGCGGATATCTTAAAACTTGCCGAAACCTGGAAACCCAAGAGAAGTTATGCATGTTGGTACTTATGGCGAAGTTTAGAAAATGATTAAAAAGCTGCTTGAAAAATAGGCTAATTTTACTTATAATGATTGTGTTGATATGAACTTATCTTTTATTTTGGACCACAAACTTATTGTTTCCGTTGCCGCGGGAATTCTCTCTATTTTATACGCAGTCTTTTTAAGCTACAGAGTTTTGTCACATGAACGGGGCGACAAAAAAATGAATGATATTTCCGATGCAATTGAAGAAGGTGCAACCGCATACATGAAAAGACAATATACCGTAGTTGCCGTAATCGGACTGGTTATTTTTGCCATTCTTTATTTTGTTTTTAACCCGATTACCGCTATCGGCTTTGCAGTCGGAGCGATTTTTAGTACCATTGCGGGCGTTATCGGAATGTCTATTGCCGTTAGAAGTAATATCAGAACCGCACAAGCCGCCAAAAAAGGTTTGGCCGCGGCCTTTAATCTCGCTTTTCAGGGCGGAGCAGTAACAGGACTAATGGTAGCAGGACTTGCACTTTTGGCAGTTTCAGGATTTTATTGGGTTTTAGAAAGATATGCACCGGGAAATCTTCAGCCATTAATTGCCTTAGGTTTCGGAGGAAGTTTAATTTCGGTTTTTGCGCGTTTAGGCGGAGGCATCTTTACAAAATCTGCAGATGTAGGAACAGATATGGTTGGAAAAATTGAAAAAGGAATTCCGGAAGACGATCCAAGAAATCCGGGAGTTATTGCAGATTTGGTAGGGGATAATGTCGGAGACGACGCCGGAATGGCAGCGGATTTATTTGAAACCTATGTAATTACCGCAGTGGCTGCAATGATTTTGGGACAATTAACTTTTCCAAATAATCAGGCGGTTTTATTCTATCCTATGTTAATCGGAGCAATTTCCATTGTTTCTTCAATTGTCGGGACTTGGTTTGTCAGACTGCGCGGAACAGGAATAATGAACGCTTTATACCAAGGCTTAATTGCCTCTCTTGTTGTTTCTTTGGGCGGATTCTATGTTTTAACAACTGCGGTTTTTCCAAACGGCATCGGCAATATTCCAACCCTAAATCTTTTTTACACATCTATAATCGGCTTGGTTGTGACAATCGGCATGGTGGTAATTACCGAATATTTTACTTCCAAAAAATTCTCCCCTGTTAGAACAATAGCCAATGCATCATCAACCGGCCACGGAACAAATGTAATCGCGGGCCTGGCAGTTTCGATGAAATCTACTATGGCTCCGATTCTTTTGATTGCAGGAGCAATTTTAGTTTCCTTTAACTTGGCAGGACTTTACGGAATCGCAATCGCCGCTATGAGCATGCTCTCACTCGCCGGAATTATTGTTGCAATTGATGCATTCGGACCGATAACCGATAACGCAGGGGGAATCGCAGAGATGGCCGGCATGGATAAAAAAGTAAGAGACATCACAGATCCACTGGACGCAGTCGGAAACACCACAAAAGCAGTTACCAAGGCATATGCAATAGGAAGTGCGGGACTTGCAGCACTAGTATTATTTGCAAGCTATACACAGGAATTAACCAAAAGCGGAAAAGTATTAGACATGGCGGCATTTTCGCTTTCCGATCCGAAAGTAATTATCGGACTATTTATCGGCGGAGCATTGCCTTACTTTTTTGCAGCTTTAGCAATGGAAGCAGTCGGAAAAGCCAGCGTTGCGGTAGTTGACGAAGTAAGAAGACAATTCAGAGAAATTAAAGGCCTTATGGAGGGCAAAGCCAAACCCGAATACGCAAAAGCAGTTGATATTGTAACCCGTGCAGCGATTAAAGAAATGATAATGCCTACCGCAATTACGGTTTTAGCGCCGATTGTTGTAGGTTTTGGTTTAGGTCCAAAAGCTCTCGGAGGAATGTTAGTAGGAGCCATTGTAACGGGTTTATTCTTGGGAATTTCCATGACCACGGGTGGAGCGGCTTGGGATAATACTAAAAAATACATCGAAGAAGGTAATCTTGGCGGTAAAGGAAGTTTTGCCCACCAAGCAGCAGTTACGGGAGATACGGTAGGTGACCCTTACAAAGATACCGCAGGACCTGCAATTAACCCGATGATTAAGGTTTTGAACATTGTCGCTCTCTTAATCGCATCCTTCTTGGTTTAATTTAGAAATTAAGAATTAGAAATTAGAAATTTTTGCTATGGCAGATATTGGTAAACTTTTAAATACGGAAATTTCCCACGAAATGAAACGGGCATATTTAGATTATGCAATGTCGGTTATCGTTTCCCGCGCGCTTCCTGATGTAAGAGACGGTTTAAAACCTGTTCACAGAAGAATCCTTTTTGCAATGCACGAAATGGGTTTAACCCACAACACAAAGCATAAAAAGTCTGCAACCGTTGTCGGAGAAGTCATGGGTAAGTACCATCCCCACGGAGATGTTCCGATTTACGATTCATTGGTTAGAATGGCGCAGGATTTTGCCATGCGCTATCCGTTAATCGACGGACAAGGGAACTTTGGTTCAATGGACGGCGATCCGCCGGCTGCTATGCGTTATACCGAAGCAAGAATGGCTGCAATTACTACAGAGATGCTTTTGGACATGGAAAAAGAAACTGTTGATTATCTTCCTAACTTTGATTCAACTCTACAGGAACCGGTATTTCTACCAAGTCTTTTGCCGAATCTTTTGCTTATGGGCAGTGAAGGAATCGCTGTCGGAATGGCCACAAAAATTCCTCCGCATAATTTATCCGAAGTAGTTGACGCAATAATGTTTATTATTACCAAGACAAAGGTAACGCTTGAACCTTTTACACTTACTTCCACAGCTTCAATTGACGAGCTTTTGGAATTTATAAAAGGCCCTGATTTTCCAACAGCCGGTGCAATTTATGACATTAACGAAATAAAAAACGTTTACACAACAGGAAAGGGAAGAGTATTAATAAGGGGAAAAGCGGAGATAGAGGACATTGGTCAGGGAAAATCGGCAATTATTATTACAGAACTTCCATACCAGGTAAATAAAGCACTTTTAGTTGCAAGAATTGCAGACTTGGCAAAAGAGAAAAAAATTGACGGAATATCCGATTTACGAGACGAGTCCGACCGGCACGGAATAAGAGTCGTTGTTGAGCTAAAAAGAGACGCCGCTCCTAAAAAAGTCCTGAATAATTTATTCAAACACACTGCGCTTCAAACAACTTTTTCCGCCAACGTTGTGGCCTTAGTTGACGGTACTCCGCAAACCCTTAACCTTAAAACAATTTTAGAAGAATTTTTAAAACACAGATATTTGGTGGTTAAAAAAAGAAGCGAATTTGAATTAAGACAAGCAAAAGCAAGATTGCATATTTTGGAAGGATTAAAAATTGCAGTAGAGAATATAGACGCAGTTATAAAAACAATCAGGGAATCCAAAACCCAGGAAGATGCAAAAAATAATTTAATGGAAAAGTTCAAGCTGTCGGAAATCCAGGCAACAGCCATTTTAGATATACAATTAAGACGCCTTGCGGCTTTGGAAAGACAAAAAATAGAAGACGAGTATCAAATGGTTAAGGAAACAATTGCTTATCTTGAAGATTTACTTGCTCATCCGGCAAAAATTCTTATTGTTATTAAAGAAGAATTAACAAAACTTAAAGCAAAATACGGCGACGAAAGAAGAACAAAAGTTTATAAAAGCAAGGTCGGAGAATTTTCCGATGAAGATTTAATCCCCAATGAGCCGACAGTAATCACTTTAACCGATACTGGTTATGTTAAACGCCAAAGCTTATTAAGTTTTAAAACACAGCAAAGGGGCGGCAAGGGAATAAGAGGAATGACAACTAAAGACGAAGACAGTATTGCCCATATCCGCTATTCCGAAACACACGACAATCTTCTTTTCTTTACCAATAAAGGCAAGGTTTATCAATTAAAAGCCTATGAAATTGCGGAGTCACAAAGAACAAGTAAGGGTACGGCAATTGTCAACTTGTTAAATATTGAAGCAGGCGAAAAAGTTGAATCGTTTATAAATTACAGAAAAGACATTAAAGGCTCTTACATCTTTTTAACAACCAGAATCGGAACTGTTAAAAAATCCAAGATTTCCGATTTTGAAAATATCCGAAGAAGTGGAATTTTAGCAATTAAACTCGATAAAAAAGATGAGCTTGTCTGGAGCAAGCTTACAAATGGAGAAGACGATATATTAATCGTTACAAAAAACGGTAAGTCAATAAGATTCTCCGAAAAAGCAGTTAGACCGACAGGCAGAAACACAATGGGAGTAAGGGGAATTAAAATTGCACCTGAAGATCGTGTTATACAAATGGACATTATCGTTAAAGGAGATAAATCCGAATTTCTAACCATAATGGAAAATGGACTCGGCAAAAAATCACCTGTTAATAATTTTCCAAAACAGGGTAGGGGAGGACAAGGTGTAAAAGTTGCTCAAATTACAACAAAAACCGGAAAAGTAGCAGCCGCACAAATAATTCCCGCCAACAGCCATGAATTAATAATCACTTCTAAAAAGGGTCAGATTGTTCAGATTGATATTTCCTCTATTCCAAGCTTATCAAGAGCCACGCAAGGAGTAATTCTAATGCGCTTCTCCAATCAAAACGACCATGTTGCTTCGGCAACTTGTATAGAAAAGGTGGAATTGAAAGTTGACGAAAAGACTCCCGTTAAAGCTTAATAACATGATAGTAAATGGCCGTGAAATCGCAAATCAAATCCTCGAAAGTCTAAAAGCAGAAGTTGCAGAACTAAAGGGAAAAGGCATAATTCCAACGCTCGCGATAATTTTAATAGGCGATGAAAAATCTTCAATTGCATATATAAAACAAAAGGAATTAAAAGCCAAAGAAATAGGTGCACAAATTGAAATATTCCGCTTTGATAAATTGGTAAAAAATGCTGAAATTGAAGCACTTATTAAAAAACTGGATGGGGATATAAAAATTCACGGAATAATATTGCAGCGGCCCGTGCCAAAGCATATTGAGATTGACAGGCTTGAAGATTTTATTTCTTCCGAAAAAGAAGTTGACGGATTCGGAAGTCATCCTATTTTTCCTGTTCCGGTTGCCGAAGCAGTGCTCATGATACTTGAAGATATATATCTAAAACAAAATGCTAAAAATTTATTTTCCGATTGGCTTAAGTCAAAGAAAATGGTTGTTTTGGGAACAGGCGAAACAGCAGGACAGCCGATTACAAATTATTTTAAAGACTATGGCGTTGAACCGCTTGTTATAGATTCCAAAACTGAAAATAAAGATTCTCTGACAAAAGAAGCGGATATTATAATTTCCGCGGTAGGAAAAACAATTATTAATTATTCGAACATTAAAAAGGGCGTTATTCTTATCGGAGTAGGCATGCACATTGAAGACGGCAAATTATGCGGAGATTATAAGGAAGATGAGATTAAGAAAACTGCTTCATTTTATACCCCAACACCTGGGGGAGTAGGACCGGTTAACGTTGCTATGCTGTTAAAAAATCTGGTAGAATCCGCCGAAGATAATTTAACTATTTAAACCATCTGACAAAAATTCCTGTTGAAAGAAGTCTGTCCGAATCCTTTTCCTGTAAAGCCAATTCCCCATACTCAAAAGTTCCTCCCAAGCCGCCTAAATAATCTTTTAGAACATTTAAAAGCATTATTGAAGACGAAGAAATTGCATAAGCATTAACAATCACAAACAGGGGATTGTCGGATAAGATATTTTTGCATGTTTCCATTAGCTTCGGAAATGATTCATTAAATTCCCATCTTTCACCTTCGGGTCCGTGACCGTAAATTGGCGGATCCATAATAATGGCTTCATACTTTACATTTCTTTTTACTTCTCTTTGCGTAAATTTTAAAGCATCATCCAATATCCAACGGATAGGTTTTTGCATTAATCCCGAAGCTTCTTGATTTTCCCTTGCCCAAGAAATTGCAGGATGAGAAGCATCAAGATGCGTTACTTTTGCCCCGTTTGCCGCACAAACCAGTGAAGAAACTCCTGTATAACCAAACAAATTTAAAACATTAATTTCTCTTCCTGCTCCTTTTATTTTTTCTGTGATAAAATCCCATTGCAAAGATTGTTCCGGAAAAACACCCGTATGCTTAAAAGGCGTTAGTTTACAGAAAAAAGATAAATCTTTATAAGAAATCTGCCATTTTTCAGGCACCTTATTTTTATTAACCCATTTTCCCTTACTTCCAAATGATTCATAAACCGCATCTGCTTTATCCCAAAAATTATTATCTTTTTTCGGCTTCCAAATAACTTGAGGATCAGGCCTAACCAATATAAACTTACCAAACCGCTCCAGTCTTTGGCCGTTACCGCTGTCTATTAGTTCGTAATCTTTAAAGCCTTGGGTTGAAAGAATATTCATTTTAATTTTTCTTTAAGAAAGTCCTTAAATTCAGTAATGCTTTTTTCATTATAAATAGAAATTGTTGAAACTTCTTTATTAATTTTTTTTAATTTGTTGATATTTTTTTCCAGAGTTTTTTCATCCGTAAGATCTGTTTTTGTTAAAAGGATTATTTCGGGCTTAGCTATTAAAACTTTACCGTACTCCTCAAATTCATTTCTGACTGTTTTATATGCCTTAACAACGTCTTGTGTGGAAGAATCTATACAATGGATGA
>Ga0315281_10011109_pt1 | contig 12350 bp, 11 predicted proteins | sample YL17G07_0_MG_FD_204540 | JGI IMG/M metagenome (GOLD analysis project Ga0315281, IMG submission 204540) | Sediment microbial communities from Yellowstone Lake, YNP, Wyoming, USA - YL17G07_0 | ecosystem: Environmental > Aquatic > Freshwater > Lake > Sediment | place: USA: Wyoming | collected... | reverse complement strand
AACTCCTATTACGGTCCCATTCCATGGATCGCCGGTCCCTTGTTCCCTTCTCCCTGGCTCTCCTCATCCCAACAACCTCTTGCCCAGATACTCCCCCTCCTACCACCCCCTGATTCTTCATTGCTGTCATCCAATGGTGTAGGTTGACATTACAGAGCGGTTAGCGAGTATTAACCACTGAGTGAAGAAAGTCTTGAGGTTCCATGTCCAAGAAAAAGGGGATACCAGAGAAATTTCAAATATGGATTGATGTTCGAAAACGATACCATCTTTCACATGCTCATATCCAGATGGCAAGAGAACTGGGGATGAATCCTAAGAAGTTCGGGAAAATCGCGAATGAAAAGCAAGAACCCTGGAAAGCACCGCTGCCTGCCTTCATTGAACATATTTATCTCAAACGTTTCGGCAGAGATATACCTGCTGACGTGAAATCCATCGAGGAAGTCTTCAGAGCAAAGGAGAAAAAGAAAGAAGAGCAACGAAAGAAAAAAGAACTGCAAAAAGAGGCTGATTCGTCAGATCGAAAAACAAACTCATTTGCATTATACATGACGACATAAATCTTTGCCGGTTTGTCATTCCGGGCTCGACCCGGAATCCAGTGTTTTCCTGGATTCCCGCTTTCGCGGGAATGACGTCCTCTGTTGTGATTAATGACGCTGTGTATAGAAAAGGCTTGACCTGACAGACGGTGTCAGGAATGCCGGATGCGAAGCTTTCACCTACTTGTCTTCGCTCTAAGGCCCTTCTCGAGGTCAACGATTACGGATAGAAATCGTGCTGTTCCGATCCAATAAATGAAAATCATATTGAAACATTTTCGGTGTCCTAAAAACAGAAGATCAATAGCAGATATCTGCACTTTTCAAGAATGTTATTTTACGATGAGTAGGTGTTCTATTTTTTGGAGCGGTTTGAAAAACTTTTTACGAACGACTCATTTGCCTCTAATAGGTAAGAGATCCCATCGGACAATTGAGACATCCTTCCTAAAAACGGACTTCCTTTGGCCACAAACAGGGACCTTTTAATCACACCCCCTTTCATCGCCTCAAAAGCATGTCCCAAGAAAGGGACAACCGATTGATGTATTTATTTAACAAAGTGATAGACGGTTAGCTGTTTTAATGCTGTTTTAATGCTGTTTTAATGCTTGACACATAATAATTATTTTGTTATGCATTCTTGTATACTATCCTGTGCTCTAAAAGGAGGAACCAGATGACAGAACGTCATGTAGTCTTGGTCAGAGTCGAATCAATCCGCGGTAAATGCATGAGGGGCCACTTTCCAGGGGAGGAGTGGAGAATTGTCCATAAGACTCCGGAAGGAATTTGTATGGGGGCATTTGGCTCAATGCTTCCTGCTATCAGAACGCTTCAATTTGGAGGAACATTTCCTTGGCAAAAAGAGCCGAATGTTACCAAAATAGGCTGTATTGATCCAGTAAACACAGTGACTTTCCGGATCGAGCGTCTTGAGGAAACATGTCCCCCATAGAAAGAAACCAAAAGGATTTAATCTCCCTTACTGTGAAGGGAAAAGTTAATGATCTCAAAAAAGAATAATATCTTTATCAGAGAATCAGTTTATAACAGTCTTAAGAGAAACATCACCTTAGGGGAATTGAAGCCAGGGGAGAGGCTTCTCGAATGGGAACTCGCTGATCGCTTTCGAGTTTCCCGTACTCCTATTCGTGAAGCCATGCGTCAACTCCAGAGTGAAGGTCTTGTGAAGGTTGAACCCCTGAAAGGGGCAACTGTGACCAAGCTCTCCGTCGAAGAAGTGAAAGAGATCTTTTGGATTCGAAATGTTTTGGAAAGTTATAGTACAGAGTTGGCTGTGAAAAATTTTGGAAGTCGGGAAAAAGAAAAATTGAAAGAGTTCCGGCGTCTATTTAATAAGTATGCCAGAAGTGGGGATTATTTGGATTGGCTGGAAACAAATGTACAGTTTCATCTTTTTATTGCGAAAAATAGTGGGAACTCCAATCTCCACGTACTCTTAAGAGAATTGAGAAACCGAGTGCACAGATATCAGTTTATAGCAGCCACAAGTCCTGACATCATCATTCGATACACCAAAGAACATGAAAAAATTATTGAGGCGGCACTAGAAGGAAATCCAAAATTGGCAAGAAAGAACATGGAGAAGCATCTCAAGAGTGTCCACAATATACTGACAGACTTTCTTAAAAAATTTCCAATGATGTGACCTTATTGGAGGAAGGCAATAGAGGCTATGATCTTTTTAATATTGAAAAGATAACATATAAAAGAGGAGGTGCCGATGAAGGAGAAGTGGGTTGATCTGATGGAGGATGATGTTGTGCTCTCCTATCAACGGGAGGTAAGGTTTCCCCGATTTCCACAGGATGAGTACGAACGAAGGATTTCTAAAATCCAGGAACTTATGGTGAGATATGGTATCGATGCACTGTTGTTATTCGCCCCTGAGAATATTTATTACTACACAGGGTTTAAGAAGGAGAATTTCGCGGTAGAAAAGAGGTGGCGAAGAGGTGCTGTAATTCCCCAAAAAGGTGGAGTCGTAATGTTAATGGGAAATGAAGTTTTCTTCAACGCAGCTCTTACCTCATGGGTAAAAGACATTCGTCCCTGGGGGGGACCGGTAGAATTGGGACGCCCACAGAATTTTATAGAGGCATATGTCCAACTAATTAAACAACTTGATTTGCACCACAGAGCTTTGGGCATGGAGATTTGGGAAGATTCCCCTGCGATTCAGGTCGATCTGACCTATTTTGAATATGACCAGCTAAGAAGAGCATTGCCAGAGGCCAAAATCACCGATGCAGGAAACCTGATATGGGAACAGAGAATGGTGAAGACCCCCTTCGAAATAGGGGTCATCAGGGAATTATCCTCCATCACAAATAAAGGATTCAAAGCAGGTTTGGAGGCTATCCGGGAAGGGGTTACAGAACGGGATATTATCAGGGAGATGTTCAAGGTAATGATCAATGCAGGGCTGGATAATGAACCCATGTTGAATAGGATCCCTCTCAAAGGTCCCGGCCACTATCACGCAGCCATTATGGGCCCTCACGATACCGTTTTGAAAAAAGGGGATATGCTGCAATTTGATGGGGGCCCTTGCCATAAGGGCTACTGGAGTGACGTTCAAAGAAATGCCTGCGTTGGGGAGCCACCACCTTTAGAAAGGAAATTATATGATGCATCATTGGAAGCCCAGCAAGCGGCTATCCGCATTATAAAACCAGGCATTCGGGCGAAGGATATCCATAAAGTGGCTACAGATAAACTACTGAGTATTGATCCTACCATAGATGTCAACCGCTGTGTATTTGTAGGGCATGGACTTGGGCTTCACACGCATGAACCTCCCTATCTCATCCCCGAAGGAAAGCAAGCTGATACCCTAATTCGAGAAGGAATGTATCTTGCTGTGGAGGTCAGTGCCTTTGATGCACCAGAATTTAGGGTTATTGGTGGTTTTCCTGAAGATAATATTCTTGTTACAAAGGACGGTTATGAAATTCTAACCAAGGACGTACCAAATCATCTGTGGATTGGGTGAACTCGCATAGGTTAAGGCAAATAGTTAATTTAAATTGTTTCGGAACAAGGAGGTTAGATGATGATGGAGGATACGGATAAAAAAATTCTTTCTTTTCATAAAGGGAAAAAGCTTCCTCACTTTCCCAAAGAAGAATATGAAACGAGATTGGCGAAAGCTAAAGAGCTTATGGGAAAATACGACATCGATGCTCTTCTACTCTTCTCTCCGGAGAATCTTTATTATTATACCGGCTTCAAGAAGGAAAATTTCGCGATAGAAAAAAGATGGCGTAGGGGAGCGATCATACCAAAGGTGGGGAACCCTGTTATGTTGATGGGAAATGAAGTTTTTTTTAATGCCATCGCGAGTTCATGGGTCGAGGATATCCGGGGGTGGGGAGGAAAACCAGAGTTTGGACGACCTCAGGATTTTATGGAAACTTTCACGAAGATAATTAAGGATCTCGATTTATACAAAAAGACTCTGGGAATGGAACTCTGGGAGAGGACGACAGCCATTGAGGTCGATTTAACGTGGATTGAGTTCGACGACCTCAAACGCCGACTGCCAGAAGCAAAGATTGTTGACGCCGGGGAGATGATCTGGGAACAGAGGATGGTGAAGACAGAACATGAAATCAAAATAATTAAAGAACTTGCCTCTATTGTGAATAAAGGCTTCAAGGCGGGTCTAAACGCTGTGCGAGAAGGGACATCAGAAAGAGAAATTATAAACGCCATTTATCAAACAATGATCTCAGAGGGATTGCTGTGGAATCAACCGATGTGGGGAAGGATACCTATTCGCGGACCGGGACATTATCATGCTGGGATTATGGGTCCTCAAAGAACAGTCCTAAAGAAAGGAGACATGTTGATGTTTGATGGAGGTCCGTGCCACATGGGCTACTGGAGTGACATCCAAAGAAATGCATGCGTTGGGGAACCTCCCCCGCTCCAAAGGAAACTATATGATGCTGCGCTCGAAGGATTAGATGCAGCTCTTTCAGCAATCAAGCCTGGAATTCGAGCAGGGGATGTTTACTGGGCCGCTTCTGAGCGAATGAGTAAAATAGACAAAAGATTCAGTATCATACGAAATGTTTTTGCTGGTCACGGACTAGGTTTGCATACCCATGAACCACCTTATCTTGATCCTCGAGGAGATCAGGCTGATATCATCATAAAGGAAGGGATGTACTTGGCCGTAGAGATTAGCGCCTTGGACCTCCCGGAGTTCAAGGTCATAGGCGGGTTTCCAGAAGATGATATACTGGTCACCAGGGACGGTTATCAAAACTTAACCAAAGATATTCCCCGAAGTCTCTGGATCGCTTAAATTCGATCTCATAAAAAGGAGGTAAAAAATGAATAAATATGGTCTAGGACAAAAAACAAAGACCTTCTTTTACATTTTCGGATTAATCTGCTTGTCTCTCTTTCCATTTGAAGAATCTATAACTTACGCACAGCAGACATTAATCGTCGGGATGTTTGCTGAACCCTCGCGATTGGACGGCCGAAGTAACTCGGCAGCAGCTCATTTTCTTCCAACCTCTGTTGAGTTGTTGATTTGGCCCGATTATGACTTAAAGTTTAGACCCAAACTAGCAACCTCCTGGGAGGTGTCACCAGACGGGAAGAAGTACACTCTTAAGCTGAGAAAAGGAGTGAAGTTTCACTGTGGATATCCCTTCAACGCAGAGGCAGTAAAATTGAATCTTGAAGGCGCTCTCGGGAGATTGGAGGGATGGGTAAAGGGGGGCGAGTCTGGAATGATCGATCTGATTGATGAGGTTAAAGCAGCAGATGAATATACGGTCGAGATCACGTTAAAGGAACCTTCAGGGGCATTTCTCTATAATGCCAACGCCTCGTATGGAGTGACCTCCATAATCTGCCCTTCTTGTCTTAAGAAATATGGGAAGGATGATTTCGGAATTAAACACCTCTGCGGGACCGGTCCCTTTAAGTTTGGAGGGTGGGTAAGAGGAAGCACCGTCACATTTTTGAAGAATAAGGACTATTGGGATGGCGAGCCAAAGCTCGACAAAATCATATATAAGATTATCAAGGATGATAGTGCTCGCCTGATGGCCTTAGAGAGTGGGGAAATCGACCTGGATATGGATTTGCCTTCCCACGAGATTAGCCGACTTAGAAAGGATCCAAATTTGGATGTTTATATAGCTGAGAGCGCTAGGACCCTCTATTTTTTCATGAATACGAAGAAAGGGCCTACGGCAGACAAGAAAGTCCGCCAAGCATTTGCCCATGCGATTAATATCCAAGAAATAGTTAAGAATGTAGTGGGAGACATTGGGCAGGTACCTACAGGTTGCATGTTTAGCAAGGTTTTCGGAGCAAACAAGGAACTGGCCAAATTCATCCCTCAGTATAACGTTGCAAAAGCGAAACAACTTCTGTCGGAAGCAGGATGGAAAGATGCGGGCGACGGTGTGGTCAGAAAAGACGGGAAACCGTTACAGGTCACAATCGTTTCCATGGATCACCGTACCCCTAAGGACCGCGACGTGGCTGAGGCAATACAAAATTATTTGAAAAAGATTGGTGTAGACTGTAAGATGCAAATCGTCGAGTGGGCCTATTTTACTACAGGATTAAGGGATACATCGTTTGACATGTATACCTATGCCTGGAGAGGTATTACCGGAGATGCAGACTATATTCTGGGATCCCAATTAAGAGCGGGTTATCGTTGGAATGGAACGGGATATGATAACCCAAAAGTTCAAGAGTTGATTGTTTTGGGGCGAAGAGAATCGGATACTAAAAAGAGGTTACAAATCTATTTCGATCTCCAGAAAATTTCTTTAGAGGATGCTGTATGGGTCCCGATCTTTCACGAGAATGTAACGGTTGGGACACGAAAATATGTTAAAGGCTTTAAAGTTCACCCAAGCGGCCGTCCTTATTTCCACAAAGTATCTATAGAAAAATGAATTATATTAGTGCGTTTAAGGAGAGCAGCCCTGTGAGAGAGGGGTTCTTGAAACCCTTCTCTCTTACCCACACATGAGCAGGTGCGGAGACGCCATGTTTAAGTACTCCTTAAAAAGAATCTCTGCCTTACTACTCGTTCTTCTTATCGTCTCCCTCATCATATTTTTGATCATGCATTTTGCCCCTGGAGATCCAGCCGCTCTTTCTCTTGGCATCACGGCAACTCCGGAGGATATAGAAAGGGTGAAGAAAGAAATGGGGCTTGATGACCCCCTGATAACGCAATATATCAAATTTTTGAAAAACGCTTTTAGAGGGGACTTCGGCACCTCTTACTATACAAAGCAACCTGTATTGTCAGAATTGATGGCCTTATTCCCTGCGACAGCAGAACTGGCTGTTGCCAGCATCATCATTGCATTGTCGATTGGGATCGTCACTGGCATCATCTCAGCCTTGAAACAGAATTCCATCTTTGACCACCTCAGCATGGTTATTGCCTTATTGGGAGTATCGATGCCTGTCTTCTGGATCGGGCTGATTCTATTATGGATTTTTTCCATTAAATTCGGATGGACTCCAATTTCTGGACGCCTGAGCGTCCAAATCGATTTGAGATCAATCACAGGGCTGTTTATCTTCGATAGTATCATCACAGGAAATCTCACGGCACTTAAAGATACCCTCCGCCATATCGCTTTGCCGGCCTTTACATTATCTACGATTTCTACAGGTATTATTGCAAGATTCACTCGCTCGAGCATGCTGGAAGTAATTCGCCAAGATTACATTCGAACGGCAAGGGCGAAAGGGGTTGGGGAGATGGCCGTTGTATTTAAGCATGCTCTCAAAAATACCTTGATCCCGGTGGTGACGGTAGTGGGTCTTCAGTTTGGGTTGCTGTTGGGAGGGGCTGTTGTGACGGAGACCGTATTCTCCTGGCCAGGGATCGGGAATATCATTGTCATCTCCATATTAAGGAGAGACTATCCAATGGTTCAAGGTGCGTTACTTCTCATCTCGTTTATATATGTGGCTATCAACCTACTCGTGGATATTTCTTATGCTTACATTGATCCGAGAATAAGATATGAATAGGACTTTTCTAACCATCCTTACGAAATTAGCTTTATCTTGGCGCGCATTAAGAAAGAATAGGCTGGCCACCGTCGGCGCTTACATGGTTCTAACTCTGGTGATGATTGGCATCCTTGCACCGTGGTTAGCTCCACATGATCCGATTGAACAAAATTTGGGGAAACCTCGCCGACCTCCGAGTTTGGAATATCCCATGGGTACAGACGAATTTGGCCGATGTATTCTATCGAGAATTCTCTATGGATCGAGAATATCACTCACCATAGGGGTAACATCGATCGGCATGGCTATGGTCGTTGGGGTCTTCCTGGGCCTCGTCGCCGGGTATTATGGAGGATTGTTAGATGGCTTTATTATGAGGATTGTCGATATCATGCTTGCCTTCCCATATTTTTTGTTAGCGATTGCTATTGTCATACTGCTAGGCCCTGGATTTTTTAATATCATAATCACCATCGCCATTTATTCTGTCCCTACCTTTACAAGAGTGGTCAGAGGACTTGTGTTATCTCAGAAACAAAAAGAATATATTGAGGCAGCTAAGGCTTTTGGCGAAAACAATTCGAATATCATATTCCGTTACTTGTTGCCGAACTGTATTCCTTCGATCATTGTCTACGGTACCCTAAGGATCGGATCGGCCATCCTGGTCTCCTCCATCTTGGGATTCTTAGGGTTAGGAATCACCCCACCCACTCCAGAATGGGGAGTGATGCTAAGCAGCGGGAGGGCTTATTTTAGGGCAGCACCTCATATCGTTTTCTTCCCAGGATTTGCCATTATGGTGGCTGTCCTGGGATTTAACCTCATTGGAGATGGCCTACGAGATGTTTTTGATCCACGTCTCAGGGAGGAAGTCATTAAGTGAAGGAAGTTCTCCTGGAAATAATAAATCTAAAAACTTTTTTCTACACTTCGACGGGCATTGTAAAGGCTGTGGATGGGGTAAATTTAAGAATACATAAAGATGAAATTTTAGGGTTGGTCGGAGAGTCAGGATGCGGAAAATCGATGACTGCTTATTCTATTATTAGATTGGTCCCATCGCCACCAGGAAGGATTGTTGAAGGAAAGGTTCTTTTTGAAGGCGAAGATTTGTTGAAAAAGAGCGAAAGGGAGATGAGAAGAATTCGTGGTGGTAAGATATCTATGATATTTCAGGATCCAACGTCTTCATTGAATCCAGTTTATAAAGTTGGAGAACAGATCTTCGAAAGCATAAAACTCCACCAAAATCTGGATCGAAAAACTATTAAAAAAAGAACGTTGGAAATGATGGAAGCCGTTAGAATTCCTGAACCGGAAATTCGATCTGAGGCTTATCCTCATCAGTTTAGCGGTGGAATGAGGCAAAGAGTTCTCATCGCAATGGCTGTTTCATGCAACCCCACCCTCATTCTGGCCGATGAACCCACTACCGCCTTAGACGTTACCATCCAGGCACAAATTCTTGAGCTTTTGGGGGAATTAAGAGAAAAACTTCGAACGTCCATCCTCTTTATCACACACGATTTAGGGGTTGTAGCTGAAATCTGTGATCGAGTGGCAGTTATGTATTGTGGCAAGATTGTTGAATATGCAAGCGTTGTCACCCTTTTTAAGAATCCTGCTCACCCTTACACAAAAGGATTATTAGCGGCCGTCCCAAAAATCACGGGGTCAGGAGGAAAACTTCCGACCATACAGGGAAGCGTTCCAGTATCAACCGATATTTCCGGGTGCAAATTCTATTCAAGATGTAATCAAGCCAAGGATATTTGTTCGGAAAATGAGCCTCCGAGCAGCGAGATCGACCGAGAACATATTGTTTCTTGCTTTCTACACAATTAACATTTGCCCACTACAAATGGAAAACAAAAAGACTCTACTCAAAGTGATGGATTTGAAAAAATATTTTCAAGTTGAAGGGCATTTATATAGAAAGAAAGGATTCGTCCATGCAGTTGATGGCGTGACATTCGAAATCGAACGCGGACAAACCTTGGGGGTGGCTGGCGAATCGGGTTGCGGGAAAACCACCGTTGGTAAATTGATTTTAAGGCTGATTGAACCTGATTCAGGTGAGATCTACTTTGACGGATTGAGAATACAAGACCTAGATCCCAAGGAGATGAGAAAGTTAAGATGTGATATGAGTATCGTTTTTCAGGACTCCCAATCTTCTTTTAATCCAAGAATGACTTTAAATGACATTATCGGGAGGCCCTTAGAGGTTTTTGAATTTGTCAAAGGACCTGAAAAAAGCGAAAAGGTGAAGGACTTACTTAAAAAGGTTGGGATGAACCCTGCATCCATTGATAGATATCCTCATGAACTGAGCGGCGGCCAACAACAAAGAGTTGGTATCGCCCGCGCTCTGGCGCTGAAGCCAAGATTTATCGTTTTAGATGAACCTACCTCAGCTCTCGATGTTTCCGTTCAGGCGCAGATCCTAAATTTGCTAAAAGACCTTCAGATTTTGTACGGTCTGAGCTATCTGTTCATTTCCCACAATCTCACTGCTGTAAGCTTCCTAAGCCATGCCATTGCTATCATGTATTTAGGGAAGATTGTCGAGATAGGTCCTACAGCAGAATTATTTCAATCACCTCATCACCCCTACACTCAGGCGCTTATTGCTGCCATTCCTGTTCCTGACCCGGAGTATCGGAAAACAGCCAAAGCGATTCGCGGAGATGTTCCAAGCTCCATCTTCCCACCTGACGGCTGCCGATTCCACACACGTTGCCAAATCAGACGCTCCATGTGTAAGGAGGCGGAACCGAAATTCCATGATTTGGGAGGCGGCCACTACGTTGCTTGCCATTTGGAAAGTACATAATAAGATTAGTATAGAAGTCAAAGAGCACCAAATCTGCTCTGAGGCTATGAGTAGTTCAAACGTAAATCTGATTCTTAGACCTCTAACTACCTAAAGTGACCATCCCATATTTACAATGAGAACCCTGCTTGAACATGGCGATAGGATTTGGGAGAAAAGATGTTAAATCTTTTTGAATCAAACAATTATAATCAATGTAGGAAGCCCCTTTGTAATCAGAGGGCTTGCAATTCAAATCACAAGATTGTCCTTATTTCCTCTAAATTCTTTTTGTCCGCCCTAGTCTTTTCCTTCTGCCAATTGACTATGGACATCTTATTAACTCCTACCCTGTTTGCCAGTTTTTTTTAATAAACCTCCCTCTAATCTCCACTTTCTTATACGTTCCCCTAAGGTTCTGTCAGATTGCAGGGACATTGGGAGGGTAATAACCAAATGATGGGAGTTTTGTAATTTGAAGCTGCACGGTTGCCCATGCGGGTTCCAAATACAGCCCTCTAAGCTAAATACATAATATGAGGATCAAATAGATATGATCCCATAATAGACGGGAGATCCTCTCTGGCTTTTTAATTTTTGATCTTCCCTTACTTTTACGGGCGGTGTCACCGTAATGTAACTGTTGCTATATATTAACTTCGTTTACCTCTCTGAAATCTAATAAATGGGGTATGAACCCAGGATTTATTATGATAAACAATGCCGGGTTTATTCAAATTGACAATCAGGAAGAAACAAATAAGGTGGCGATAAAGAATATCGAACTCTAAACTACGAATAGCTTGCCAAGATGTTTCCCCGCCAAATGGCTTCGATATGAAAACCAGACCAAAACCCCGGATTCGATCCGTTGATTACCACTTGGAATATTGCATGGAGGCAAAGTTTTCAAAAATGAGGAGGAAGAAGCTGACACAAGGTTTGAAGGTTTTCGTCAGATCAAACCTTTGCAACTCATAATGTGAGGGGGCAAACTGGAGGAATTTTATCCTAAAGGTTCTCACTTTGAACATATTCGTATTGGTTAGGCTGCTGACTAGATTTCTCATTGCCATTTTGAATTGTATAGCCGATTGATTCACAACCCTTAAGTCGTTTCTTATACATTCGCATTAATGTCGGAATATGAATGTCAACATAATCGTAAACCTGCACCACTTGCTTATTATCGTGAAGTCGGTGCAGACGGCCTACATATTGCTGGAGCGTGCCCCACCAAGAGATAGGCATAGCTAAAAATAATGTGTCCAGTCTGGCATCGTCAAAACCCTCGCCAATATAGCGCCCCGTGGCGAGAGGGGTCTGTTCAAAAGAGTTAGGTATGATTTTGATGTTTTGAAACTAACTATCGCCCTATCTATTGTTTACAAACCAAACCGAATAGTTACTTCTCCTGAGGGGACTTTCTCATCTGCTCGCTGACCCATTGCTGAAGATTGGCAAAGGACTTGATGGTTGAAGAGCCCTCGATGGTTTTAACGGCAATCTCCTGTACCTGCTGGTAGGCCTTTTCCAATTGTTGGGAGAGTTTAGAAATCTGTTCGTTCTGTTCTTTTACACTTTTTTCAAGAGATTCAATTCGGGTAGTAAGAACATTTCGCTCCCCGACAAACTCTTTTCTCTGCAACTCCTCTCTATTTTTAGCTTCCAGATTCAACTTTTCTGTTGTCTCTTTGATGGCTTTGGCAACAGCGGTTTCCATCTCTTTGGGAAAGACACTGGCCTTTTTCCTTAGCTCATTCAATTCATCTTCCCGTCCGGCAATGGCTTTTTCTCTTTCCTTTAACTCACTTTCCATCTGCTCTTTTTTGATCTGGATTTCCTTTTCCAATTTCGACTTTTCATCTTCAAATTTATCCTTGGTTAACTTTTGCTCTCTTTTAAAAGAATATTCGTAATCGTCTTTCTCTCTTTCGCGCCTC
>Ga0315281_10011108_pt1 | contig 12351 bp, 11 predicted proteins | sample YL17G07_0_MG_FD_204540 | JGI IMG/M metagenome (GOLD analysis project Ga0315281, IMG submission 204540) | Sediment microbial communities from Yellowstone Lake, YNP, Wyoming, USA - YL17G07_0 | ecosystem: Environmental > Aquatic > Freshwater > Lake > Sediment | place: USA: Wyoming | collected... | reverse complement strand
TACGACCCCTGGTGGAACCCCGCCGTGGAGAATCAAGCCACCGACCGCGCGCATCGCATCGGCCAGGACAAATCCGTGTTCGTTTATAAACTCATTACCACCGGCACCGTCGAAGAAAAAATCCTCGCCTTGCAAGCGCGCAAAAAAGAATTGGCTGACAACTTGTTTAGCGACGAAGGCAAAGGCGCCAGCGCATTGACCCCGGCGGATCTCAGTGCGTTGTTTGAACCGCTCAAGTAACTACGCAAACAATCTAGACAAGATCGTTACCCCCTGTAGGAAGGCCGATCAATTGATCAGTTTTCGGTTAATACTGCTAAAGCCGAAACTGCTATCTGAACTTTTTCAGCCGCCTCAATGAGATTTCGCAGCATCGTTGCATCCGCATCGAAATGCCCTTCGTACTCCGCAACATTTCGTACTTCGTGCGCCTTGGCAAGTACTCGCCAAACATCATTAGCCATGCCAAGGGTGTGTGGCAAAATCTGAAATACCAAGTACCGATTTTCTGATCGATAACCATGCCACCGCAGCGCTGCCAGTGAGAAGGCATGGGCGGCGTTGTAGGCCAGATCGAACCGGCTGGATAACGCCAGCGACGGATTACGTGCATCAACCAACCGCTCACTACCGGAAATCAACAACCCTTTCAGTTCACCGGCAGTACCGGGCTCGATCGCCAGCTTGCCAATGCGGGCGAGATTCGCAAGTTCCTTTGGCTGATCAGGCAAGATCCTTCTCCGTACCGATTAGGAACAACTTGGATTGTGCACTTACCTTTACAACAAAGGCATTGCCTTCTTTCCGCTTCTTGCGCCAGTTCGCCGGGGTATAGACCGTAGGATTAATCGTGCGTCCGAGTTTCATCTCGGCGGATTGCAATGCAGCAAATACATCGGCGTAATCCACACTGTCTGAAAGCACCAGCACGTCGATATCACTGGTCGCGGTATCGCTGCGCTTGGCAACCGAACCAAACACAAACGCTGCTGTAATCCGTTTCGCCAACGGTGCCAGCGCCTCGCGCAACGGCTCAGCCAGACCGACGGTCTTCTGTACAATCGCACACAGCTCGGCAAAAATCGGTGACGTTGGACTCGCCTGAAAATGCTTTTGTGTTCCTACCCGCGTGACCGTCACCAGTCCACTGTCAGCAAGCCGTGCCAGCTCGCGTTGCACAGCACCGGAGCCGCCTCCGGCAAGCTTGATCAACTCCGTAGCAAAAAAACTGCGCTTTGGCTGACCGAATAAATACGCCAGTACCCGCTGCTGGGTGGTGGAAAACAGTGCGTCGGCCAAGCTGGTGCGTTGCTGAACCGTCGAAATCCGGGATTTTGGCTTTGTACCCATATTGGGCATATTAGTACCCAATTTGGGTATGTGCAAGTGGGCTTGTCCATTTTGTTTATCTTGGTGCTTCACCCGCTGTGGCGGGGCGGATTGTCAAGTTACGCAGCCTTGGTGCGTCGCTTCTTTGCTGCAGGGACAGCCGTTTCAGCCGTGAGCTTCAGTCCCAGTGCCTTGATTACTTTCATTACGGTGGCGAATTCCGGATTGCCGTCGGCGGACAATGCCTTGTACAAACCTTCACGGCTGATACCCGTATCGCGGGCCAGTTGCGCCATCCCGCGTGCACGGGCGATATCACCCAAGGCGGCAATAACCAGCGCGGGGTCGCCCTCCTCAAGACAGGCTTCCAGATAAAGCGCCATTTCTTTATCGGACTTGAGATAATCAATGACATCCCACTTTTTCAGTTTGATTTTGCTCATGGGTTAATCGTAAACCATAGTTAACACTTGTTCTAAGCATCGTTATGGGACGGATATCAAATATTTGTTACCCGCAAATGCGTTATCAATCGGGTATTTATGTTACGGACAAGTGATCAGTACTGGAAGGTGGTGCACGAAGGTCTGCGTGACAAGTACAAATGAGACTACATTACGTGGATAGAGCAAGAGATGATATTGAGCTCGCCTTTGCATAGTACGAAAGGCAGAGACGAGGTCGGGTCTATTCTTGATTTAGCAATCAGGGTATTATTCCAGCATGATTAATTGGCAGTTGTTTGCAATTTTATGATATCAAATAAATTAATATATGGATTTCGGCTCGTACTGCGTTTAGCCGGAACGACGAATCGGGGTTCAATGTCGAGTTTTGCAACAAGCCGCTGGGCTTAGATGCTGCTTTAATCGTATTTTGCGCGGCTCCTCTATCAAGTGTCCGCCAATTCTGCCGCTATCTGTGACATGCAACGCGCCCAAGCTCACGAACAAACCGTCGTTATCAGCCATACCGCCATCGACCGGTTCCTGTCCTATTGCACCCAACGCAAGGTGCCCAAGAAGGGACTGATCCTGCGCACCGGTACGCCGGCTGATCACCTGTATTACCTGGTGCAAGGCTCGGCATCGGTCATTGATTGTGACGAGGATGGCAACGAGATTATCCTGGCCTATCTCAACGCCGGGGATTTCATCGGTGAGATCGGCATGTTTTACAAGGTCAAGAACCACACCGCCAATATTCGCGCGCGCTCCGCCTGTGTCCTGGCCGAGATCGAATTTCAGACCCTGCAACAACTTTTCAAAACCGAGTTACACGAGGAACATGCACACATCCTGATGGCCGTGGGCTTGCAACTCTCGCAGCGCTTATTGCAAACCAGCCGACGCGTTACGCGCATGGCCTTTATGGATGTCGCCGGCCGAATTGCACGGACCTTGATCGAGTTATGTTCCGAACCCGATGCCATCCCGTCCGAACCGGGGGTGCAATTGCATGTCTCGCGGCAGGAGATTGCGCGGATTGTCGGTTGCAAACGTGAAACCGTGGGCCGGGTCTTTAAACAAATGCAGGAAGATGGTGTGTTACTCACCGACGGCATGGACATTGTGGTGCTCAATGCCATGTTGAATAAAGACATCACGAACTGATCACAAGCTCATCGCGTTTTTTAAATACTAAATCCCGCACCACATGTCCCTGACGCTGACCGCGTTGTTCGTACTTGGTCAGTGGCCGATAGCCAGGCCGTTCACTAAAATTGCCACGCCCCGCCAGATTCTCCAGCCATGGATGTTGGTCAAGCACATTGAGCATCTGCTTGGCGTAGTCTTCCCAATCGGTGGCCAAATGCAGGATGCCATTGCCACGTAACTTGCGCACCAGCAAATCGACAAAGGCCGGTTGGATCAAACGGCGTTTCTGATGCCGTTGTTTGGGCCAGGGATCCGGAAAAAAGATCAGGATGGCATCCCACACCTTGTCGGCAATCTGATTGCCCAACACCTCGGTCACATCGGCGCACATCACCCGCAGATTGGTTAACGACAATTTTTCCACCTGAGTACAGACATTCGCCACCCCCGGCCGATGCACATCGATGCCCAGATAGTTCCGTTGCGGATTGTGTTGCGCCATGTCCAGCAGCGCCACCCCATTTCCAAAACCGATCTCTAATATATAGGGAGCATCGCGGCCAAAACACGCGGCCAAGTCAATCGCCCCCTGCGCCGGGTCTATGCCATACTTGGGCAGCAACACCACCAGCGCTTGCCGTAGATTGGCTGACATCCGGCCTTGCCGGCGCACGAAGGAACGCACGCTGCGAAGGGGTAAGGGTGAATCTTTTATGCGCATAAAAAAACAAACAGTTGGTTTTTGTTACGGAGTAGAATTGACAAGCCAAACAAAGCGATTAATCATGAATTCCATAGTATCCGGCCCGGCCAGTCAATGTCGATGAATAGAATAACACAGTTTTTCTCGCAACTTGGTCAGACCCTGTCGCAGCTCAATACCACTGAAAATTGGTCGCAGCTGGGATTGATCGCCGTGATCCTGCTTTGCGCCTGGACCATTATCCGTATTGCCGGCCGGATCATGACCAAGCGCACCATCGGCCAGCAAACCCGGATGCGGCCATTAGCGCCTCGCCCACTGCAGCGTGTGTTGATCCCCTTGTTCAGTTTGCTGCTGCTGGCGGGCGCCTATTTATTCTTTAGCCTCACCCACGAACCGGCCGATCTGCTGTATATCGCCAACGTCATGCTGCTCACCCTCACGGGCCTGCGTTCGTTGCAGTACTGGTTACGCAAACATTTTACGGACTCCGCCACCCTCAAGGCATGGGAGAGATTCATCAGCATGGTGGTGTGGATCGCCGTCATCTTCTATCTCTCCGATCTGCTGCCTGCGCTCTTGGCATTTCTCGACAGCCTGGCGATCAAGATCGGCGATATCCGTATTTCACTGCTCTCGGCCATTAATCTGGTGTTACTGATTGCGGTTCTGTTTACGTTTGCGATCTGGTTATCCGCCTTTCTCGAACGCCGTCTCAAAGAATATACGCATCTCTCCTCCAACGTCAGGGCGGTGCTCACCAAGGTCACCCGCTATTTCCTGATTGCCTTGTCGATCATCATCGCCTTAAATGCCGTCGGCATCGATCTCACCGCACTCACCGTATTTGGTGGCGCACTGGGTGTCGGTCTTGGTTTTGGTCTGCAACGCATCGCCAGCAATTTCATCAGTGGCTTCTTGTTGTTGTTCGACCGTTCCATTCAACCCGGCGATCTGGTGCGCATCGGTGATCGCCTGGGTCAAGTACAGGAATTACGCGCGCGCTATCTGGTGGTGCGCGATTATGACGGTGTCTCCACCTTAATCCCCAACGAAAATCTGATTACCTCCGAGGTGATCAATTGGAGTTACGGTGACAGCAAGATTCGCCTCAAGGTACCGGTTGAAATCAGTTACGACAACGACCCGGAAAAAGCCTTGGCGCTACTCCTGCAAATTGCCACGCGGCACCCGCGCATCCTCGATGACCCGCCAGCCATGGCGTTGATGTTGCAATACGCCGCCAACGGCATTCAACTGGAAATCAGTTTTTGGATCGATGACCCGCAAAATGGCATGGGTAGTTTACGTTCTGAGATCAACATCGCCATCTGGCATGAGTTCAAGGCGAACAACATTAAATTCCCCTCGCCACAACACGATATCCACATCAAGGAACTCCCGGCGGGGGTTCATTTACGCAGTAATGAACCTGGCTAGCAGGCTGCTAGCAGACGCCTTGTCCCATTTTAACGTTAAGGAGTTTTAACATGATCTCAGCAAAGAAATTCTGGCAGGAGTGGCGCGGCTTTTTTATTTTTATGCTGCTGATGTTTTTGTTTCGCTCGGCGGTTGCCGATTGGTATGAAGTGCCGACCGGTTCGATGAAACCGACGATCATCGAGGGTGATCGCATCTTCGTCAACAAACTGGCCTATAAACTGCGTGTACCGTTTACCTTGATCCCGATTGCCTCCTGGGATGCACCCAAACACAATGACATCGTGGTATTTGACTCACCTGTGGAAGCGCAGCGTTTGATCAAACGCGTGGTTGGCCTGCCCGGGGATAAGATTGAAATTATCAATAATCAATTGTATGTCAATAATGTCGTCGCCCAGTACCACACCGCAGATCAGACGCCGGTGTTAAAATATTGGGAGGACAGCAATGACAAACCTGAATTGTTAAATGAAACCTTTGACGGCAAGGAACACCGCATTACCATCCTGCCCCGGCGCGACAGCCCCGCACGAAACTTCGGACCGTATGTCGTCCCCGCGCAGCACTATTTTATGATGGGCGACAATCGCGACAATAGCGCCGACTCCCGTTACATCGGCCCGGTTGATCAAAAATACATCCTCGGTCGCGCCAACTCGGTGATCCTCTCCTTCAGCCACAGTGAACGTTATCTGCAAGCGTTACAGTGACGCGAATATTCTCCCAAGGTTACCCGTCACTACGCTATTCATGGCATGACCGGTTATTTAAACGACGCCAGCTCCGCCTCGCGATACACCGTATGCGCGTTACGACGCGCCAGTTCGTCGTAATTCTCCAAGCCGGCAAACCTCGATTGATCCAGGCGGTCGATGGCATCAATCATATCGATATTTTCCGCGAGCATTTTCTGCATGTGGCTGTGCAAGAGCACCAGGTAATCGCGCGTGGGGAATTCAAAGGCGGTGAGTTTGCCCGGGTTGCCGTGACCGGGGACAAACGTGGCATCGCCAAAGCGGCGTAATTCATCGAATACTTTAATCCAGGATTGCACATTACCGCCGTCGATCGTCGCCAGCAAACGGCCGGAATACAAAATATCCCCGCCATACACCACCTTGTCCTGCACCACTTCCACCACCAAGGGACTCGGCGTGTGCGCCGCGCCGAATTGATACAGCTTCAATGTCACACCGCCCAACTCCACGGTGTCATTGGCGGTTATCACCCGCGTCGGTGCATTGGGAATGTTGACACTGCCTGCAGGTAACTTCAACGCACTCTCAACGCCCGCTGCAAACATGCCAGCCATCTCGGCCATGCGCTGCGCCTCCGCACTGGAGGTGATGATCGCCGCACCGTGGCGGCGAAACACCTCGTTACCCAAGAAGCGATCCGGTTGCGAATTACTGTTGATCGCAAACTTAATCGGTTTCTTAGTGATCGTCTTGATCTTTGTGATCATCTCTTTGGCCATCGCCTCGGTATAACCGGTTTCGATCACCGCCACCGCCTCCTTGCCCACCACAAAGACCATGTTCATGCGATAACCACGGTTGCTTGTGTTGGCCGGACCATGCGGGCCGATCCACGCGTAGACATGTGGCGACACTTGTGTGGGTGCCGGTAAAATATCGGCGGCGTTGACGGTAATGAGACATGACACGCCGAGGGTGCTCAGTAATAGTTGTCGTGTAACACCCAATGATGAAATAGCACGAAGAAACCGCTGATCAAATACTGTTTTGTCATTTCGACCAACGGCAGAAATCTGTTTATCTGCAATTGGATACGATAGTGGATAAGACATGGATTTCTCCCGTTGGTCGAAATGACAATTAATTAGAGTTCTGTTAATTTTGCTAGCACCGTATTGTCCACTTTGAAAAATTAAAAAAACGTCCCGTCGATCGGTGATGACGCGCTGGCGTATTGGCGGCGTGGCATGCGTCCCGCAAGAAAGGCCTCGCGTCCGGCCTCAATGGCCTTTTTCATCGCTGAGGCCATCAGCACCGGATTCCTTGCCGCAGCGATAGCGGTGTTCATCAATACCCCGGCGCAACCCAATTCCATGGCGATCGCCGCATCCGAGGCGGTACCCACACCGGCGTCAACGATCACCGGTACGGTTAGTTCTTCAATGATGAAACGAATATTGTACGGATTGCGTATCCCCAAACCCGAACCGATCGGTGCAGCCAGCGGCATCACGGCGACACAACCCATGGCCTCCAGTTCTTTGGCAATCAGCAAATCATCGCTGGTATACACCATCACCTTAAAATTATCTTTGATCAATTCCGCCGCCGCGATGAGTGTCTGCCGCACGTCCGGGAACAAGGTTTTTTGATCGCCGAGCACTTCGAGCTTCACTAAGTCATGACCATCGAGTAATTCGCGGGCGAGTTTGCAAGTACGCACCGCCTCCGCTGCGGTGTAACAACCGGCGGTATTGGGCAGGATCGTGTATTTGCTGGTGGGTAACACATCCAATAAGTTCGGCTCATTGGGGTTCTGACCGATGTTGCTGCGCCGTACCGCCACCGTGACGATCTGCGCGCCGCTGGCTTCGCTGGCCAGGCGTGTTTCTTCCAGGTCTTTGTATTTGCCGCTGCCCACCAGTAAACGTGAGTGATAACTCACGCCGGCGATGATTAATGGATCATGCATAAGTTCTTACCTTCATAACGATTAAATAAAAATACTAGCATCCTGTTGAAAAAAGCGTTACTCAATGAAAATTATTTAAACCGACTAACGTCGCCTGCCAGTAACCTATTGTATTACTGGATTCCGGCTCGCACTGCGTTTGGCCGGAACGACGAGACGCGAGCAAACTTCACGTTTTTCAACAGGCCGCTAGACAGCATTGTGATGAAAACGCGAGTTAATTCCGTGTTGTCAAGCTGAGCGCACGAAGTAACAAGCACCCCGGGATTCCTTTCACCCGCCGCCCACCGCATGCACCACCTCAATACGATCCCCGGACGAAAAGGTATGCGTCGCATAGTTGCTGCGCGGCACAATCTGTTGATTGACCTCCATGGCGATGCGTCGTCCCGTCAGACCCAGGGTTTCCACCAATTGCGCGGCGGTCAGCCCCGCCGCTACCGTCCGGGTTTCACCATTAATAATGATATTCATAACCCCTAGCCTATCGGTGTGGGCTTGCACCCGTCAAATGGCTTTGTCATTATCGGCGTGTTTATCCTAAGGGGGAAATGCTTCATGGACATCCATTCACCGATTATTGATGCAACGCAGGCCCACACTCTCGATGGTCTGTTCCGGCAACGTATCCGCCGCACGCCCGCCTGGCCGGCCTTTCGTTTCTTTGACCGTGAGCAAAATAGCTGGCAATCCCTGCACTGGCAAGCCATGGGGGAACGGGTAGGCCGTTGGCTGGCTGCCCTGGCTCAAACCAAGTTGCGGCCAGGTGATCGCCTCGCCATCTTGTTGCGCAATGGTCCTGACTGGATTGCCATCGAACAAGCCGCACTCGGCTATGGACTGGTGGTGGTGCCGCTCTATCTGGATGACCGTCCCGACAATATCAGTTTTGTCCTGCAAGACGCCGGGGTAAAACTCCTGGTGGTGCCCGATGTGAGTTATTGGGATAAATTGCGTGAAGTCTGCAACAAACCCTTGCCCGATCTCGCGCATGTTGTCCTGTGCGAGGGGCAGCAAGCACCCACTTCACCGTGGGAACACCTGCAATTGCATTGCGCCTCGACCTGGCTGCCTGCGACGCCCGCTCCGCTGCAAGATCGCAACGGCGATCCCCATGCCCTGGCCACCATCGTCTACACCTCCGGCACCACCGGCAGGCCCAAGGGCGTGATGCTCAGTCACCACAATATCTTGTATGTGGCCGAAGGTGCCTGCAGCGCATTGGGCGTTCGACCACAGTTACGCCTGCTATCATTTTTACCCCTATCCCACATGTTTGAACGCACGGCGGGCTATTACGTCCCCATGATGTATGGTCTGGAGGTGTGTTACGCACGCTCGATTCAGTTACTCGCCGACGATCTGCTCGCCATTCAACCCCACGTGTTAATCGCGGTGCCCCGCATCTTTGAACGCTTTTATGAACGACTCCAGGATCAATTGGCGAAGCGCTCGACGCTGGCCAAGCTGATATTTAATCTGACGGTTCACATCGGCTGGAAACGCTTTTTGGCCCAGCAAAACCGTGGCCCAGCCAGTCCTTTATTTATGCTGTGGCCTTGGCTGCAAAAGCGCGTGGCCGCGCCAGTGGCTAATCGCTTTGGCGGTGAGTTGCTCATGGCGATCAGCGGCGGCGCGCCGCTGCCCCCCGCCATTGCCCGTCTCTTTATCGGCTTAGGCGTCAATGTCCTGCAAGGCTACGGTATGACGGAGTGCAGCCCGGTGGTCAGCGTGAATCGTACCCACGCCAACGATCACTGCAGTGTCGGTAAACCGTTGGACAAAACCGTCGTCCGCATTGGCGAGAATGATGAACTCCAAGTGAAAAGTCCGGGGGTCATGCTCGGGTATTGGAACAACCACAAGGCCACCCACGACACCATCATTGAAGAAGGGTGGCTGCGTACCGGTGACAAAGCGCGTATCGAAAACGACTTCATTTATATTACCGGACGAATCAAGGATATCTTGGTGATGTCCAACGGCGAAAAAGTACCGCCCGTGGACATGGAAGAGGCCATCACACTGGACCCGCTGTTTACCCAAGCCCTGGTGATTGGAGAGGCGCGTTCTTTCCTCGCTGTGCTGGTGGTGCTCAGCGCCGAACATTGGTTCAAGTTCGCCCAAGCCCAAGGCGTGAACCCGCAAGACCCCGAGGCGCTCAATGATCCGACGATTAATAAGGCCCTGTTGGAACGCGTCTGCAAGGCGTTGCGCGGATTTCCCGGCTACGCAAAAGTGCGCCGCCTCACCGCGCTGCTCGAACCCTGGACCATCGAAAACGGCCTGCTCACACCGACCTTAAAGACCAAGCGCCAGAAAATCGTGGAACAACACGCGGAACAGGTGGAATCGATGTATGGCTGAGAGCGGCCGAGCAAGAAGAGATAGGGTTCGTGCCGATGATTCGAATTAGACAAGACGCGTGCTATTGTCCACTGACCGCCCTTACCCTGCAAAACCGGTAACCACAGACAATACCGATAAGCAGTGATTGCGTTCACCCAACCGTACTTTACAATAGCAACCCTCGGCGGGCGTAGTTCAATGGTAGAACTGTAGCTTCCCAAGCTACTAGCGTGGGTTCGATTCCCATCGCCCGCTCCAGATTCCGGGACCGTAATGATAAGATACACGCCGATCAATTTTACGTTGCGTGGGTTGACACGCCACATCCCTGTGGCGTGCCCTGCGGGCGACCTACGGTCGTCCAATTTCGCTCCCGGCGAAATTGTCGATTCCCATCGCCCGCTCCAGATTCCGGGACCGTAATGATAAGATACACGCCGATCAATTTTACGTTGCGCGGGTTGACACGCCACATCCCTGTGGCGTGCCCTGCGGGCGACCTACGGTCGTCCAATTTTGCTCCCGGCGAAATTGTCGATTCCCATCGCCCGCTCCAATTCCGAGATTAACCATGAAGCGATTTATCAAGATTTTTCTTTACAGTCTCCTGGCCCTGGCGATGTTACTCATCGTCGCGATCATCGCCTTGCCGATGATCATCGATCCCAATGATTATAAAGATCAGATCATCACACTGGTGAAGGATAAAACCGGTCGTGATTTGGAACTCACCGGCAAGATCGAATTATCGCTGTTTCCCTGGTTGGGTTTTACCTTGGGTGAGATGCAGCTACATAACCCGCCGGGATTTAAAGACACGACGTTTGTCAAAATCACGCATGCCAAGGCGCGCATTAAATTATTGTCGATCTTCTCTGACCCGATAGAAATCGGCCAACTCGAATTACACGGCCTGCAAGTGCATTTACAAAAAAACAGTCATGGCCTAACCAATTGGGAAGATTTAATCAAACCGAAAGCAGATAGCGCCAAAACCCCTGAGCAACAAGCGCCAACCAGTGACAAGCAACCTGCAGTGAAACGTAAACGCGTTACGATCGAAGGCGTTCAGCTGCAAGATGCCAGCCTTGTGTGGGACGACCATCAGAGCCAACAACACCTGGTGATCACCGGTATCCAGTTACAAGCCGGGCCGCTCAAGGATCAACAGGCCTTTCCCTTGCAGTTGCAGATGGCGTTCAGCAAGATCGAGCCGGCGCTGCAAGGCACGCTTGCCCTGCAGGGCAACGTCAGCCTCAACCCAGAGCAGCAACAGTATCAGTTTTCTGCCGTACAATTGGACGCCTTACTGAAAGGCCCAACACTGCCCAAGGGGCAAGCGAAACTGCAATTGCAAACACCGCAACTACACATCGACCTTCGCCAGCAACAAGTGATGATTAAAAACTTTGCGCTGGATGTGGATGAGATCAAGGCCAGCGGTCATGTCGAAGTGGCGTCGTTCGCCCAACCGCAGATCCGCTTCGGTCTGGATATCAGCGCACTGAATTTGAATCCCTATTTACCCAAGCCCGCCGCTGGGAAAACCACACCGACCACCACCCCCAAGGCCGAGCCGATCAAACTGGCGCTACCGGCTGATCTGAATATTCAAGGCACACTGAATATTAATGAGTTGCAGCTGCACCGCTTTAACTTCAGCAAGATCAGTGTGCCGCTGAGTGTCAAAGACCAACGTCTTCACTTGCAACCCTCGCTGCACTTGTATGAAGGTGAATATCACGGTGATCTGCAACTCAATGCGCAGGTCCAGCCATTGCGCCTCATCATGCAACATGAATTACGCGGGGTGGCCTTTGCGCCTTTGGTGCAGGCCATCACCGATAAAGATGTGGTCAGCGGCAAGGCGGAGCTGGATGCGAAGTTGACCACGCAGGGGCTGAGCATGGAGGAATGGGTAAAATCTCTCAACGGCGACGCGCGTCTGCGTATCACGCAAGTGCAATTAAAAAACCTGGAACTCAAAAGCTGGATCCTGGGTCGCTGGTATGAAAAACTCAATCTGGCTAAACCCAAGGAAGAACTCAAAGACCTGACCGTCTTTAATGACGTGCGCGCTAGTCTGCAGATTCAAAATGGCATTGTCAGCAACAAGGATTTATTGGCCACGGCCGAACGCGTGCAGCTGACCGGGCAAGGCCAAGTCAATCTGGTTGCGGAAAATATCGACTATACTGTCAATTACATCCCCAAGACCTCGTATGTGTTTTCCCTGGCCGGCAACGAGGTTGACTTAAA
>Ga0315281_10011107_pt1 | contig 12352 bp, 10 predicted proteins | sample YL17G07_0_MG_FD_204540 | JGI IMG/M metagenome (GOLD analysis project Ga0315281, IMG submission 204540) | Sediment microbial communities from Yellowstone Lake, YNP, Wyoming, USA - YL17G07_0 | ecosystem: Environmental > Aquatic > Freshwater > Lake > Sediment | place: USA: Wyoming | collected... | reverse complement strand
GCCGATCACCTGGCGCGCCAATCGCTTGTGGATGCTGTTGACCGCCGTGCTGTTACTGGCCTCGATTCTCAGCATGGGCGAGGTGAGCGAGTTCCTGTACTTCCAGTTCTGAGGACAACATGCGCGGCAACATCTTCAAGGATTATGTGCGCGGCCTGGCGGCGTTTGCTGGCGGCACACTGTTGCTCGTCATCGGTATCAATGCGCTGGTCAATCCATTCAATTTGTACGCCGGCCTGCGCCTTAGCGGCTTCAACGATTACAAGTATGAGCTGGCCAGACATTCGCGTTTGAGCAAAGCGGCGGAACTGCGACGCCAGCGCCCGGAGTGTCTGATCCTGGGCTCGTCTCGTGCCCAGGCCGGGCTTGATCCGGACCAGCCGGCCTGGACACACTGCCGTGTTTATAACCTTGCGCATGCCGGTGGCACCCTGTACGAGTCGATGCGCTATTTCCAGCAGGCGGCGGCAATCCAGCGGCCGCGCGAAGTTGTGCTGGCTCTCGATCTGTTTATGTTCAATGCATACCGGCCGCCGCAGCCCGGATTCTCGGAAGAGCGTCTGATGGTGAGCATCGACGGCGCACCGAACCCCGCCTGGCCGCGTGTTTTTGCCTACGATGTGTTTTCGAACCTGCTTTCGTGGGATGCCCTCAAGGCGAGCTGGAAGACCGCAGTCCCCGCCCATCGGCGCCAGCGGCGCGGTGCGGAGGACGGTTTCTGGGAGTACGAACGCTTTCGTCTGGAACAGGCGCCACGCCGTGGCCAGCGCGATGCCTTTCGGCGCAACGAAGAGGCATTTCTGACCACGCACTGGTTCCCTGCGCCACAGCGGCGATTCACAACTCACGACCCGGTGAGCGGTGCGGATGCCTACGACTCCATGCGCATTATTCTGAGAATCGCTCACCGCGAGGGCGTGCGCCTGCACCTGCTGGTTTCGCCGGCGCATGCCCGTCAATGGGAGACGTTGCGCCAAGCCGGGTTGTGGCAGGAATTCGAGGACTGGAAGCGCATGCTTGTGCACGTTAACAACGAAGAAGCGCGCCGCGCCGGGCGCGCGCCATTTTCTCTGTGGGACTTCAGCGGTTTCAATACCTACACCACCGAGGATGTCCCTGCCGAGAGTGACCGCGCGGGCGCAATGCGCTGGTATTGGGAGTCCTCTCATTTTCGCAAGGAACTGGGCGACATAGTGCTCAATCGCGTGCTCGGACAGAACGCAACGGGACACAAGGTTGCGGTCGATTTCGGTGTGCGTCTCGATGCCCGCAACCTTGACGCGCACCTCGCGGGGATGCGCGTGGCGCAACTCCGCTGGCAACAGACCCATGCGCAAGACGTGGCGGAGATCGCCGGGATTGTGCGCCGCACCGCAGCGTGGCGTACGCCTTAAGCAATCGACCCGGTCGTCATGCGGGTCCGCCACGCTTTTTCATTTTGAGAGAGGACGAATGCATCCCTCATTGTTTGGCGCGCAGCCGCCCCAGAATTTCCTTTACCGGTGCGGAAAATCCAATCGTATGCAATCGCCTGGGATCGAGCCAAACGGTTGGCGCGGTTTCATGTAATGTTGCCGCGTCCACGAGCTTTGCCGGCAGTGGCGTGATATCGAGGTGAAAGTGGCTGAAGCTATGGCGCAGCCTCGGCCAGGGCATACCCGTTTGTATGCGCAGACCGAGTGACTCGCTGCAGTAGCGTGTGGCGCGTGCGGTCGAACCGCACTCCGGAAAACTCCACAGCCCGCCCCACAACCCGACCGGCGGCCGTTGCGTGAGCAGCACGCGCCCACGTGTATCGCGGATCATCAGCATGACGGTTTTCCTGACTGGCAGGATTTTACGAGGCATGCGCACCGGAAAATCTTCCGGCCGGCCGGCAGCGTTTGCCCGGCAGTCGCCGGTGAGCGGGCATAGCCGGCATGCAGGCTTGTGCGTCCGACAAACAGTCGCGCCGAGATCCATGATGGCCTGGCTGTAGTCAGCAACGCGCGTTTTGGGTGTGTAACGACCGGCAAGCACCCAGAGTGTGCTTTCGGTGTCGCGCTGCGAGATCGGGGTTTCGATCGCGTGCAGGCGTGTGAGCACGCGCTTCACGTTGCCATCGAGAATCGGCTGGCGCTGGTCGAAGGCGAACGCCAGTATCGCGCCGGCGGTGGAGCGGCCGATGCCGGGCAGTGCCGACACCGCTTCAATGTCGTGCGGGAATTGGCCGCCGTGCTCGCGCACGATCTGCTCGGACGCTTTCTTCAGGTTGCGCGCGCGGGCGTAGTAGCCCAGGCCAGTCCAGTGGTGCAGCACGCTGTCGAGTTTGGCACGCGCCAGTATCTGCACAGTCGGGAACCGTTTCAGGAAGCGTTCATAGTACGGAATAACCGTGCTCACCTGGGTTTGCTGGAGCATGATCTCCGACACCCAGATGCGGTACGGGTCGCGCGATTTTTGCCAGGGCAAGTCCTTGCGGCCGTGTCGGTCGAACCAGACGAGCAAGCGGCGGCGCAGCGCGCGTGCATCAATATGAAAGGACGAGCGTAGCGGGGACTTGCTATTGGCCGCCCGCCGCGTCATGCCTACTTGCGCTTCTTCTGCAGTAGCTGGTCCAAACCCCCTTGAATTTTTTTCTCGAGTTGCTTGCCCGCTTCCTGCTTGAGCAACTCGCTGAAGTCGACGTTGTAGCTGGGCGCGGCAAAGGTGCCGGCGACGATCACCGGCACAGTGGTGCCGCGTTGCCCAACGCCTTCGGCGACCGTGACCTTGAGACGGTAGTCCAGAATCTCGCGCGCCAGGTCAGCCGTGCCACGGCCGGTGGCGCGCAGCTTGGCGCTGTCCAGCACGAGATCGTCATTCTGCGCGACGCCGTTCACCACGCGCACATTGGCGGTGAGCGATTTGAATACCGTGGCATCGCTCTGTGCAGTCTTCGAGGCGACCGGTTTGCCGCGCGCCGCGTCACGCAGGGCGCGCGCCTGCTCGATAAGCTTGACCAGATCCACGCCTTCGATCTTGCCGTCGCGGAACGCAACGCCGGCCGTGCCGTTCAGACTCTTTTTGATCTGATCCGCATCGAATCCCTGCGCTGTCAGCTTGAGGCCGATGTTGCCGGTGCCGGTGTAGTGATCGAATAGCTGCATGTCTTTGAGCAGCGGACCGACCTGCACCTGCTCCAGCTTTTCGTCGAGTTTCAGTTGCGGTGTTTTGCCGCGCACGTCCAGCACGGTTTCGCCGCGGTAGCTGCCGCCGTAGAGTTTCGCCTGATTCGGGCCGAAGGCAATGAGGCCATTCCTGGCGTTGAGCTGAAGGTGCGCGTCTTTCGAGCGCAGGCCGAACGCCTTCATCTCCTGAATGCGGAATTTGCCTTTCACGTCCAGGCCGCGCAGGCTCGAGAGCGGCAGTTCCACCGGCGGTTCGGCAACGGGCGCCGATGCGCTCGGCGTGCCGCCTGCTGGCGGATTGCCTGTTGGTTTGCTTGCCGGTTTGTCCGCAGCGAGATAGCGGTCGAGGTCGATCTTGTCGAGTGCGAGATCGAAGCGCAGCGCCGGACTGGCGAAGTTATGAATTTCCATGGAACCGGTGAGGCGGCTGTCGTCCACTTTGAGGTCGAGCTTCGCCAGCGTGAGCGCATCCGGCGAAGCGGTTACCCGGCTTTGCAGCGCGGCCTTGATGGGTGCGGCCTTGTCGCGGACCAGTTCGAAGCCCAGGCGCAGGTCGAGCGGTTCGCCGGAAACAAATTTCCCGGTCGAAAGTTCCAGGTTGCGTACGGCGAGGGTGCTGCCGGCAGCGGCATCGTGCCATTTGATGTTGGCGCGCCGGACGTCGAGCCGGCCGACACTGAGACCTTCGAGAGAAGGTTTGCCGGATTCCTTCTTCTCCGGATCGGGTTTCGCGGGTCTGGCCTCTTTCGCCGCGAGGTCTTCCCAGTTGTTTTTGCCGGCGGCATTCTTGGCGAGGTTCAAATGGAGGCCGTGCAGAAACACCGTGTCCACGGCGATCCGGCCACTGAGCAGCGGCAGAAACTCGACGCGCACGCCGGCGGCATCGATTTTTGCGAACGGTTCTTTGCCGAAACCCGGTGCGTTCGAGAGTTCCAGCCCGCCGGCCTCGACCCCGAGACGCGGAAAAAACGACCAGCCGATCTTCTTTTCAATTTTCAGATCGCGCCCGGTTTTTTCTTTCACCAGGTGGATGACCTCGTCCCTGTACTGGTTGGGGTCGAACACGAACGAAACGACCAGCGCGGTGACAATCAGCAGGCTCCCCAATACGGCCAGGGTCAGCCCCAGGATCTTCAAGGTCTTTTTCATAGGGTCTCCGGAGAAGAATGGAGCGGGCGATGGGAATCGAACCCACGTCTCTAGCTTGGGAAGCTAGGGTAATACCATTATACGACGCCCGCGCAGGCTGCATTTTACGGCCATGGACGCTAGAATGGTAAACCATTTTTTTGCAACGGCGCGCAGCATGAAAATCACGGTTAACGGACAAGAACGCTCGCTCGCTGCCCCGTTGACGGTCGGCGTGCTGCTCGATGCGCTCGGCATGGCCGACCAGCGGGTAGCGGTCGAAGTGAACCAGGAGATCGTGCCGCGCAGCCGGCACGCGCAATTCCAGCTCAACGACCAGGATCGCGTGGAAGTGGTGAACGCGATTGGCGGCGGTTGATGAAAGCAGGCCTGTACAAAGTCCATTGCGCCAATAACGGCGCCTGGGAATATAGCCATATCCAATGAACGCGCCCGTGAACCACGCCCCCGATACACTGGTGATCGCCGGTAAGACCTACCGTTCGCGCCTGCTGGTCGGCACCGGCAAATACAAGGACATGGAAGAAACCCGGCGCGCGGTCGAGGCGAGCGGCGCGCAGATCATTACGGTCGCCATCCGCCGTACCAATCTTGGTCAGAACCCGAACGAACCGAATCTTCTCGATGTGTTGCCGCCGTCGCAATACACCTACCTGCCCAACACCGCCGGTTGCTACAGCGCCGATGATGCGATACGCACCTGCCGGCTGGCGCGCGAACTGCTCGATGGTCACGACCTGGTGAAACTCGAAGTGCTGGGCGACGAGCAGACGCTGTACCCGGATATTCCGGCTACGCTCAAGGCTGCGGAGATCCTGATTAAGGACGGCTTCAAGGTGATGGTGTACACCAACGATGACCCGATCATGGCCAAGCGTTTCGCGCAGATGGGTTGCGTGGCGGTCATGCCGCTGGCCGCGCCGATCGGTTCGGGGCTCGGCATCCGCAATCCGTACAACATCCGTTTTATTGTTGAGGAAGCAAAGGTCCCGATTATTGTCGACGCCGGCGTCGGTACCGCCAGCGACGCCGCCATTGCCATGGAACTGGGTTGCGCCGGCGTGCTCATGAATACCGCCATCGCGGCGGCACAAAACCCGGTGCTCATGGCGAGCGCCATGAAGAAGGCGATCGAGGCCGGACGCGAGGCGTTTCGCGCCGGGCGCATGCCGCGCAAGCAATACGGTTCGCCGTCCTCGCCGCTTGGCGGGACTTTTTTCTGATAACTAGAAACTCAATGCGAAGACGCAGAGAGAAACTTTTCTTCTTGCGTTTCTCTGCGTTGAGTTGTTGATTATGTCAGTCCCCCAGAAACACCACCGCGCGATCCGCAGCTTCGTGCGCCGCGAGGGGCGCATCACCGAGGCGCAGCGGCGCGCGCTCAATGAACTGCTGCCACGCTACGGCGTGCCGGAAGACAACGTACTGCTCGATTTCGTTACGCTGTTCGGGCGGGACACACCGGTGCATCTTGAAATCGGCTTCGGCAACGGCGAGGCGCTCGCGGCGATGGCGGCGGCGCATCCGCAGAACAACTATCTCGGCATTGAGGTGCATCGCCCCGGCGTAGGCGTGCTGTTGCGCCGGCTCAGTGCCGACAGCATTGCGAACGTGCGTGTCATCAGCGCCGACGCCAAGGATGTTCTCGAGCAGCGCATTCCGGACGGCGCACTCGATGCTGTCTCAATTTTCTTTCCCGATCCCTGGCCAAAAAATCGGCATCACAAACGCCGTCTGGTGCAGCCAGTTTTTATCGAGTTGCTACGACGCAAGCTCAAGATCGGCGGACAGATCAGCCTTGCCACCGACTGGGAAGACTATGCGCAGCACATGCTCGCGGTGTTGTCGGTGGCCGTGGGTTTTGAGAACAGTGCGGGTGCGAACCGGTTTGCGCTGCGTCCCGTGGCACGCCCACTCACCAAATTCGAACGCCGCGGGCAACGCTTGGGCCACAGTGTCTGGGACTTGATGTTCCGGCGCCTGTTTTGATGGCACGGACGGAACCCTGGCCACGCCCAAAATGGTGCCGGGCATGGGTTCAGCCGCTGCCGTTTGCTGTCAGGCCCGTCCTGGTTTATCCATCATCGGCCCAATCCGCGATTGTTTTCCGTTACTTGGCGACGGTTTCAAACTGGCACGCACAATGCACGGTTATTTAAGGAGTTAGTTCAAAACACCCTTATCGAGACCCATGCGAAACCTATCCCCGCAGTCCGTTCCGGCGTCCCGGCCGCAGAGCACTGCCCCGGTTGAAGCACTGCCGTGTCCGATCGTGGCCGGGGCGGCGCGGCCTTCGACACCGGTTCTGGTTGTTGAGTCCTCGGCCACCCATCAGCATGTACTGCGGCGCGTGCTAACCGGACGCTATCCAGAACTCGCATTTTTCCGCAAGCCAGTCGAGGCCATGGAAATGTTGCGGCGCGGCGCCACACCATGCCGCTTTGGAGCGATACTCCTGGCGCTGGACATCGTTCCACAACCGAATACGGACGAACTGCTGGCGTTGCTGTGTACGCCGGAATACCTCGACGTCGTGGTCCTGGTTCTGACGCACGTGGCGGAACCGACCACGGTCGCGTGGACATCACGGCGCGCGCGCAGCGCCGTTCTGCTGTGGCGCGACTTTACCGACAGCGCTGATTGCCTCGATAAGCTGTTGGTGCCTGCGCCGCAGGTCGATGCCGAGGCGAGCGCGCCGGAAGCCGATCCGATCCGTGTCTTGCTGGTGGACGACTCGCGCACCGTGCGCGCCTCGTATGCGCGACTGCTGGCCGCGCAGGGTTACCTTGTCGAAGTCGCTGCCCACGCCACCGAGGCCATGACGAAGGCGCAGGAGCAACCGTTCGACATTGCGATCATTGATTATTTCATGCCGGGCGAGAACGGCGACGTCTTGTGCCAGCGCCTGCGCGCCGACCCGCGCACCGCCAGCATGACCACGGCGATTCTGACTGGCACCTATCTCGACCAGGTGATCCAGGACAGTCTCAAGGCCGGCGCGGTCGAGTGCATGTTCAAGAACGAAGCGCAGGAACTGTTCGTCGCACGCCTCGCCGCCATGAGCCGCGCAGTGCGCAGCCGCCAGTCAATCGAGGGCGAACGCAGCCGCCTGGCCGGCATTCTCGCCTCGGTCGGCGACGGCGTGTATGGCGTGAATCGCGCCGGCCAGATCACCTTCGTCAACCCAGCGGTGCGCCGCATCCTCGGCTACCCGGAAGATGCACTGCTCGTCGGCCAGGCGGCGCACCGCCTGTTCCACTACGCGTACGAGGACGGGCGCGCCAATCCGGAGGACGCCTGTCTGCTGCAGAAGGCCTATGCCAAGGGCGATGAGCTGCGTTCGTGGGAGACGGTGTTCTGGCATCAAAACGGCGCGGCAGTGCCGGTGGCGTGTACGGTTTTCCCGTTGCGCATCGACGGCCGGCTGGAGGGTTCGGTGGTCGCGTTCCGCGATGTGTCCGAACGTCGCGCCCTCGAACAGGAACTCCTGTGGCAGGCGAACCACGATCCGCTTACCAAACTCTATAATCGCCGGTACTTCGAGAGGCATCTGGAAGAGGAGGTGGCGCGTTGCCGGCGCGACGGCACCAGCGCGCTGCTCTATCTCGATCTGGATCGCTTCAAATACATCAACGACATCGCCGGCCACGCCGCCGGCGACCAGTTACTGGTCGAGATCAGCCAACAGATGCGCGAGCGCCTGCGCGATGCCGATCTGCTGGCGCGTCTCGGTGGCGACGAATTTGCCATCATTCTGCGCAACGTCGCGGACGACAGCGTGCTGCAAACCGCCGAAAGCTTCCGCGAGATTCTCGAGCACTACACCTTTGTCTACGGCGGCAGTCAGTACCGCATCTATGGCAGCATCGGTGTGGCGCTCATTGGTTCCAACACCCAGTCTTCCGGCGAGGTGTTGGCGAACGCCGACATCGCCTGCCACCTCGCCAAGAACAAGGGGCGCAACCAGACGCATGTCTACGAGCCGGGCGGTGACGCCAAGCTCGCCATGAACGTCGACCTCGGCTGGTCGGCGCGTCTGCAACAGGCGTTGAAGAGCGACCGGTTCGTGATTCACTACCAGCCGATTGTGCCCCTGCGCGGCCTCGACTTGGCAACGCTGCCGGACGAGGGCGATATGTTTCCGAGCTGTGGCAGCAGGTTCGTGGAGAACGGCGTGTCCCACTGCGAGGCGCTGATACGGCTCAACGACGACGCGGGGGTGGTTCAGCCGAATGCCTTCTTGCCGACCGCCGAGCGTTTCGGTCTCATGCCACAGATCGATCTGTGGGTCATCCGTCACGTGATCGCCCATCTCGCCGGACTGCAACGCATCGGCGCGCGCGCGTGCATCTCGGTCAATCTTTCCGGTCACACGCTCGCGGACGAGCGCCTGGTTCCGGAGGTCATGGGGCTGTTGGCCAGCCACCGGGTGGACCCGGGTTCGCTCATCTTCGAGATTACCGAGACCAACGCCATCGCCAACATTGAGGCGGCGACACGTCTGATCGGCCAACTGCGCGAGCACGGTTGCCGCTTCGCCCTGGATGACTTCGGCAGCGGCTTCAGTTCCTTCCACCATCTCAAACATCTGCCGGTGGATTTCGTCAAGATCGATGGCCAGTTCGTGAGCGGCATGGCGCAGAATCCGGCTGACCGCGCGATCGTCATGTCGATCAACGACATTGCACATTCCTTCGGCAAGCGCACCGTGGCCGAGTTCGTTGAGAACCGCGCGATATTGGAGCTGCTGGTCGAGTGCGGCGTGGACTACGCGCAGGGCCACCACATCTCCCCGCCGCGCGCCAACGTGGTGTAGGTGTCTTAAGCGGAGAAACTGCCCTGTTTGTCCAGTGAAGGAAGCCTCATTCACTGCCACGGGTCAGGGCCGGAAACAGGACAAATCGTCGGCGAAGCTGACCGTGCCGGCATAGGTTTTGCGGATCGCCGCCAGCGTTTCTTCTTCCTTTCCCAGAGTGCGGAGCATGCGATGCGAGAGCACGAGATGCTTCGCCTTGGCGGCCCGCGCGATGTTACCGATGACCGACGGCGGCATGTGCAGGGCGCGCTCCACGCCGCCCGCGCCTTCCGGCACGGCGTTGTGCGCCACGAATAAATCGGCGCCGGCGGTCAGCGTTGACAAGCCATCCCCAAAGCCGTTTGTGTCTCCGCTGAAAACAATGGTTTTGCCACCAGCTTCAACACGGAATGCGAGCGCCGGGAGCGGGCCATGCGCCACCGCCACGGCCTGCACGCGTGCGCGCTCATTGTTGAACACCGCCAGAATCACGGGTTCCTTGCGACGCGCTGCGCCAATCTTCGGCGCCGGTTCGCGCACGTCGCGCGGCTCAAGTTTGTAATGGCTCTTGTCGAGTGGCGAGATAAATCCGCCGAGGTAGCGGTACGCGCCGCGTGTGCCGTCAAACAATGCGCGCACGAAGGCCACGGTGGACGGCATCAACTGGTTTCCGCCCGGGCCGTAGAGGGGCAGTGCGCGTGTGCGGTCTTCGAACCAGGATGACTTGATAAGGGCCGGCAGGTCGGCGCTGTGGTCGGCATGCAGGTGGGTGAAAAGCATGACATCGAGATCCGTCATCTGCGCGCCGCTTTCGCCGAAGCGCAGCGCGGAACCGCCGCCGGCATCCACCAGTACGCGTGCCTTGCCGTCGATCCAGATGAGGTAGCTGCTTGAGGCGCGTTTCGTCTGCAACTCCGGGCCGCCCGAGCCCAGCACCTGCAAGCTGACGCCGGTGGTGTCGCACTGTGCGTGTGCCAAGGGCGCGACCGCCATGGATGACGGAAGTGTGGACGACTGCATGGATGCAGGAGGTACGAGTCCAAGGATGGACGAGGTAGTGCGAAGCAGGATGCCAGAGCCGAGAGCAACGCCGGGAGCGGTTGCCGAAAACGCAAGAGCAGTTTCTCCGCCGAAGGCCAGCACTACAGCGACGATCAGCAGGCGGCGCATCACAGGGCCTTGCTCCGGCGGATGTGGTCGAGACGTACTTCCACCATTTCGCCGCAGGCGAGACGCAGGATCAGATATTCCTCGCCGTGCGCGGTGCGCAGGTTGAGCGGCGTTATCACCTGATCGTAGATCACATTGCCGATCTGCCAGGTGAGGCGCATCCTGGCAGCGTGCAGGATCGCGATTTCATACTGGTCGTAGTTCGCGCAGGCGATTGGCTTGTAGTCGGTCTCAATCCGGTCGTTGTTCATGGGTTTCTGTTCTTGTCTCTCGGCTTGACCCAAGTCTAACAATCCCGTCGTGGCGATGCTTGCCTTGCCGTCGGTGCCCGGCTATCATGAGAACAAAAGGAGAACATATGCTCACTGACCGGGAACGCCAAGTGTACGACTTCGTGCGCGCCTACACCCGCCGCCACGGCGTGCCGCCCAAGCTGCGCGAGATCGGCGCGCATCTCGGCGTCGGCTCGCGCGGCACGGTGCACCGCTATCTGCGCGCCATCGAGGAGGCGGGGTTGATCGCCATCACCCCAGACCGGGCGCGCGGTGTCCGTCTGGTGAACAAGGGTGCGTCCCGCACCGTATTGCCGGTGCTTGGACGCATCGCCGCTGGCCTGCCGATCGAGGCGATCCCGGATGAGACCGAGATCGACCTGTCCGAGTTTTTCATGGGGCCGAACCGTTTTGTGTTGCGTGTGGACGGCGAGTCCATGATCGAAGCCGGTATCCTGCACGGCGACATGGTGATCGTGGAAAGCCGCAACAGCGCGCGCAACGGCGAGATTGTGGTGGCGCTGATCGACAACCAGGAGGCGACGCTCAAGACCTTCCGGCGCAATCCGGACGGCTCGATTACCCTGCGCCCGGCGAACCACAGCATGGCGCCGATGCGTTTCGCCGCCGAGCGCGTCGCCATCCAGGGTGTCGTGGTCGGACAGATGCGGTCTTATCGTTAGGGAGGTTCTGAACAAGCTGTCATTTCGAGCGGAGCGAGAAATCTGATGGCGTGAGAGTCCAACGTCATCATGGTGTTTCAGATTTCTCCCTTCGGTCGAAATGACAGTAAGAACTTAATCAGAGCTTCCTTAGTGGTTGCCCCTGTTGGTGCTTATGGAGCACCAACCCTTAGCGCTAAAAGGTGGGTCTGTCATGACTGCATCGACCCGCAATCCGAAAGGCGGAAAATCTGCCCCTGCATTTGTCCCCGTAGGGACGGCTTCGCGCTCCGCACTTCCGCCATCCATGGCGGTCGGCCGGAACACGGCTCCTGCGGTTCCGGCACTTCCGCCATCCATGGCGGTCGCCGGCGCCGGTTGCTACTGGCCGCGTGCCATTCTGCACATCGACATGAACGCGTTTTTCGCGTCGGTCGAGCAGCGTGATTTTCCCGAACTGCGTGACAAACCGATCGGGGTCACGAATGGCATAGCCGGTACCACGTTGATCACCTGTTCGTACCAAGCCCGTGCCCGCGGCGTGAAAGGCGGTATGAAAATATATGAGGCACGCAAGCTGTGCCCGGACCTCATCCAGCGCCCGGCGCGGCCGAACGTGTACGCCGCCGTGTCCACCCGCATCATGCATGCGCTTGTCGCCATCACCCCGGACATCGAGGTATTCAGCGTGGACGAGGCGTTTCTCGACGTGACCCATTGTCAGCGCCTGCATGGCTCGCCGGAACACATGGCAGGCATGACCCAGCGCCTGGTGCGGGAGGTGAGCGATGGCCTGCCGTGCTCAGTGGGTGTGGCCGCCACCAAGCTCACCGCCAAGTACGCCTCGGACGTGAAGAAACCGGAGGGCATCACCGTCATCCCGCCGTGGGAAACGCGCGCGCGTCTGCAGGACGTGCCGGTCGAGAAAATCTGCGGCATCGGACCGCGCATCGCGGCGTTCCTCGCCCAGCACGGCGCGCGCACCTGCGGCGAGGTGGCGGCGCTGCCGATGAACGTGCTGGCGCGCCGCTACGGCATCACCGGCAAACATCTGTGGCTCGCCTGCCAGGGGCGCGATACCGGCGCGGTGGTGCAGGACATCGCGCCGCCGAGGAGCATCGGGCATGGCAAGGTGTTGCCACCGCACACCACCAG
>Ga0315281_10011106_pt1 | contig 12352 bp, 8 predicted proteins | sample YL17G07_0_MG_FD_204540 | JGI IMG/M metagenome (GOLD analysis project Ga0315281, IMG submission 204540) | Sediment microbial communities from Yellowstone Lake, YNP, Wyoming, USA - YL17G07_0 | ecosystem: Environmental > Aquatic > Freshwater > Lake > Sediment | place: USA: Wyoming | collected... | reverse complement strand
GGCACTCTTGCGATTCTTGTTCATGGCGGCTCCTCCTCATTTGAGGGTTGATTGCACGCCCATCCTACCGGATGGACGGGGAGCCGCCTTCCTCTTTTTGAATTTCAACTGTGCGCGGGACATTGCCTCTGGCGGTACCACTTGTTGAAGTCGCTCTTCGCAAGCTTGATCCAGCTTCGCGCGTAGGTGTGCAGGTGCCGGTACTCCTGTGGCGTAAACTCGTCCCGCCGCGCCTTGTCCGAGATCAGTCTGCCCTTCGGCACCTGGCTTTCGCGGATGTAGCGTTTCTGCGCCGCGAAGTTCATCACGGCCCGGTACGTCATCATTTCCTGCCGGATCGTGCCGTCCTTGGCGGGGGTTCCTCCCATGCTCCTGCCGTTCTGCTTGCGCCAGATCGGATAGTTCCGCCATTTGTCGTCGCCGACATGGGTAATCTGGATGCCTCCCATGTAGGGAACGAGATGCAGGCGGATATAGCCGTCAATGACTACCCAGCGCCCCTTGGTGATCTGGCCGATGTCGGCCATGGCTTTTTGGTACTGGCTGTACTCGGTCGCCACGTCCTCGAAGGACTTCTCGAAGATGGGAACCTCGTGTTTGACTCGGAACCGGATGTCGGCGTCGTGGTCGTACGCCTTTTCCTTGGCCTCGTTGATGTCGGAGGTCTTGAGGGAAACGGTCTTGTACCGATCTTCTTTGGGGACTTTGATGCGGCAGTACCAGTTATGGTGCTTCACGTCGGCCCGGCGGAAGATGATGAGGCCGGGTTTTAGCTCTTGGGTGTCGGTGAGGAAGGCCATATTGCCCTTCTTTCTGTGCAGCTTCTGTGCAAATATCGTTGCTAAGCCCCTGATTCGTCGTATCTGTGCGGGGGCCGTTTAGAAGAAGCGTAGACAAAAAGATGTGCAATGTCAAATAGATACTATAGTTGCCTTCTCCTCCCCGAAGTTGGGGTAGGAGAGGGGCCGGGGGTGAGGTGGGGCGCGGCAGTGCTCCCCTCTCCTCCCCCGAAGTTGGGGGTAGGAGAGGGGCCGGGGGTGAGGTGGGGCGGGTTGTTGGAGCGGGGCCGGGGGTGAGGTGGGGGCGCCCCTACTTCCACTCCGTGTGGAAGGTGCCGGGCCGGTCCAGCCGCTCGTAGGTGTGGGCGCCGAAGAGGTCGCGCTGGGCCTGCACCAGGTTGGCGGGGAGGCGGGCGGAGCGGTAGGCGTCGAAGTAGGCCAGGGACGCGCCCATGGCCGGCAGGGCGATGCCCGCCTGCACACCCAGGGAGACCACCCGCCGCCAGGCGGTCATGCGGCTGGTGAGGGCCTCCTTGAAGAACGGGTCGAGCAGCAGGTTGGTCAGGCCGGGCTCGCGGGCGTAGGCCTCCTGGATGCTCTTGAGGAACTTCGCGCGGATGATGCAGCCGCCCTTCCAGATGCGGGCCAGGTCTCCCATGGGCAGGTTCCACTGGAACTCGGTGGACGCGCCCCGCAGCAGCGCCATGCCCTGGGCGTAGCTGCACGTCTTGGCGCAATAGAGGGCGGCGCGGACGGCGTCCACCCAGGCTTTCTTGTCCATGCCGGTGTTCACGGCCGGGGCGGCGGGCAGCGCGGCGGCGGCGTGGGCGCGTTCGGCGTGGGCGGCGGAGATCAGCCGGGCGTCCACGGCCGCGGTGATGGTGGGGATGGCGACGCCGCGGTCCATGGCGTCCTGGACGGTCCACTTGCCGGTGCCCTTCATGGAGGCGCTGTCCTTGATGGCGTCCACCAGCATCCGACCGGGGCCGGCCTCGGGGTCCGGCTGGCGGAAGATGCGGCCCGTGATCTCGATCAGGAAGGACTCCAGCTCGCCGCGGTTCCACTCGGCGAAGGTGTCGGCCAGCTCCGCGTTGGAGAGGCCGCCCACGCGCCGCAGCAGGTCATAGGCCTCGGCGATCAACTGCATGTCGCCGTACTCGATGCCGTTGTGCACCATCTTGACGTAATGGCCCGCGCCGCCGGGGCCAATGTGGGTGACGCACGGCCCGTCGTCCACCTGGGCGGCGATGCGCTCCAGCAGGGGCGCCAGGCGGCGGTAGCCGTCCAGCGGCCCGCCGGGCATCAGGCTGGGGCCCTTGAGCGCGCCTTCCTCGCCGCCGCTCACGCCCATGCCGGTGAAGTGGAAGCCCTGGGCGGCCATGGCCGCCTCGCGGCGCTCGGTGTCGCGGTAGAAGGAGTTGCCGCACTCGACGACGACGTCGCCCCGCTCCAGCACCTTGCCCAGCTCGGCCAGCACGCTTTCCACCGGCTTGCCGGCGGGCACCAGGATGAAGACGCGGCGCGGCCGCTCCAGCTTGGCGGCCAGGTCCTTGAAGTCCTGGGCCGGGACCAACTGCTTGCCCTTGCCGGGGCCGGAGAAGAACTTGTCCATCTGGGCGCGGCTGGCGTCGTAGCCCACGCCCTTGGCGCCGTTGCGCTCCAGGTTCTGCAAGAGGTTGGCGCCCATCACCCCCAGCCCGATCATCGCCAGATCATAGCCTGCCATGGTGTTCTCCCGTGGGTCATAGGGTTTCCGCCGCGTCGCTTGCGCTGGGTTGCCGCACTGGGCTACCGCGCCCGGATGCCGCCGGCGGCGGCCGCGTCGAGCATCAGGGTTGCCTCCACCCGCTCGTCGCGGAGGAAGAACTGGGCGGGCAGGCGCTCCGGGTCCAGCCGCCCGTCCAGCACCTCGCCGACGATGGCGGACTTCTCCGCTCCGGCGACCAGGAACAGAAGTTCCCGCGCCCCCCGCAGCACGGGCACCGTGAGCGTCAGGCGTTGCAGCTTGCCGTCCGGGGCCGGCGTGTCCACGCAGAGGCGCACGGTCTCCCGCAGCGCCGCCTGGCGGGGAAAGAGCGAGGCGGTGTGCCCGTCCTCGCCCAGGCCCAGGATGGCCACGTCCAGCCGCCCGCCGGGGCCGAGCAATTCGTCCAACGCCTGCCCATAGCGGCGGGCGGCGGCGGCGGGGTCCGGGTCCTCGCCTTCCATGCGCCGCACCTGGGGCGGGGCCGCCAGGTGGGCGAGCAGTTCCTCCTGCACCATGCGGTGGTTGGATTGCGGCGCGGTGGGCGGCACGCAGCGCTCGTCGCCGAAGAGCAGCACCACCCGGCCCCAATCCAGCGTGCTCGTGCGCGCCCAGCGGCGGTACACGGCCCGGGGGGTGGATCCGCCCGCCAGCGAGACCAGGAAGCGGCCGCGGTCGCGCAAGGCGACGTGTCCCAGGGCCTCCAGCCGGTCCACCGCGGCGGCCGCCAGGGCCTCCGCGTCCCGGGTCCGCTCGATTCTCAAGCTCATCGGTTCCACGCCTCCGTTTCCATCAGGCCGGTTGCCACGGCCAGTGCATCGCCATACACGGCGTCCGCCTCGCCCGATCCCAGCGCGGCCACGACCAGCTCGGAATCCTCCCAACCGTGCAGGGCCACTTTGTGGTGCCGGTGGTGGGGACTGTCCAGGGCCACGTGCTCCTGGTCCACCTGGTCCAGCGTGTAGCGTTCGTTCCCGGCCTGGATGGCCAGGCTCAGGATGCCGTCGTAGTCGAACCCGGCGAAGTCCCCCCGGGTGGTCATTTCCACGGGGAAGGAGCGGTTGCCGCGCCGCACCCGCCAGCGGTGTCCGGCCGGCGCGGCCTCGGCCTTGAACTCCCGGTAGCCGCAGCGGGAGAGGAGCCAGCCCAGCAGCAGGACGCCCTCATTGCGGCCGTCCGGGGTGGTCTCCACCCGGATGCCCTCCAGCGCCTGGAGCTTCTCCGCCTGGCCGGGCGGGTCGAAGAGCTTGGCGATCAGGTAGCGGGCGGGGGTGAGGCGCATCCACCCCAGGTCGGCGAAGCTGAGGCGCGCCTTGCGCACCACCTCCAGCAGGCGCATCAGGTCTCCCTCGCCGGTGAGGAAGTGGCTGTCCACCACGATGCGGTCGGAGTCCGCGATCAGTTGCTCCAGCAGCGTCCCCTCGCGGGGCAGGGCGTTGAGCCAGAGCAGGGCCATGGGCAGGTCCGGCACGCGCAGGGCGCGCACCAGGGCCGGGAAGTGGAACTCGCCGGCCGCACCGTAGCCGGAGAGGTCAACCTCCTCGGCACAAACGGTGCCCCCGACGCCGGGGCCGGGCAGGCAATGGGTGCGCACACGGGCCTGCACCTCCACGCCGGCCGCGGGGGCCTGGCTGGGGGGCAGGGTCTGCAAGCGGATCACCCGCGACGGGACGGCGGGGATGACCTGCTCCAGCAGCCGCACCACCCGCTCCGGCTCCTCACCGGGCGCGGCCTGGACGGGCACATGCGCCACCAGGTTCCACAAGCAAGCCCGCACGACATGGCTGTTGGCGCCCCCCATGCGCTCCACGGCCTGGCGCCACAGGCCGGAGAAGGCCGCGTCCACCGCGGCGGGGTCCACCGGCGCCTCCCCGGCGAGGATCGTCTGCCGAAGTTCCGCGGCGCTCATGGCTGTCTCCAGGCATGGCCGGCGCCGGCCAGCATCGCGTCCGCCTCCTCCGGTCCCCATGCGCCCGCGGGATAGACGGGGATCTCCCGCTTGCCCTGCGCCTCCCAGGCTTGCAGCACCTGGGTGATGAACTGCCAGGAGGCTTCCGTCTCGTCGTCCCGGATGAAGAGCGTGCTCTCGCCCAGCATCGCGTCCAGGATCAGGCGCTCGTAGGCCTCAGGCGGCTCCTTGCCGAAGGACGTGCCGTAGCGGAACTCCATGTTCACCGGAGCCAGCTCCATCGCCGGGCCGGGAATCTTGGAGCCGAAGTGCAGGGAGATGCCCTCGTCCGGCTGCACGCGGACGGTGAGCACGTTGGGCACCTGGCCGCGGTGGTCGCCCGCGCCAAAGAGCAGGTGCGGCGCGTCGCGAAACCGGATCGAGATGTCCGTCACCTTCTTCGGCATGCGCTTGGCGGTGCGCAGGTAGAACGGCACGCTGCCCCAGCGCCAGTTGTCAATCATCAGCCGCAGCGCGACGTAGGTCTCGCGCACGGAGCCGGGCGCAACCCCCGGCTCCTGGCGGTATCCCGGCACGTGCCGGCCCAGCACGTGTCCGGCGGCGTATTGGGCGCGCACGACGCTCTCGTCCACGCGCTCGGGGACGATGGGCCGCAGGCTGCGCAGCAGCTTCACCTTCTCGTCCCGCACGGAGTCGGAATCCAACGAGACCGGCGGCTCCATCGCGGTCAGGCAGAGGATCTGGAACAGGTGATTCTGCACCATGTCCCGCAGGATGCCCGCCTCCTCGAAGTAGCCGCCCCGGCCCTCCACGCCCACCGACTCCGCCGCGGTGATCTGCACCTGCTCCACGTGGCGCTGGTTCCACAGCGGCTCGAAGATGCCGTTGCCGAAGCGGAAGGCCAGCATGTTCTGCACCGTCTCCTTGCCCAGGTAGTGGTCAATCCGGTAGATCTGCGACTCGCGGAACGCCTGCTTGAGCTTGCGGTTGAGCGCCTGGGCCGACTCCAGGTCGCGCCCGAAGGGCTTCTCCACGATCACGCGCGTCCGGGTCCAGGGCTCGTACGCGCGGGAGACCAGCTTGCTGCCCATCAGGTGTTCCACGATCATCGGGAAGGTGGAAGGCGGCGTGGCGAAGTAGTAGAGCCGGTGGGCGGGAATCCCCAGTTCCTTGTCAATCTCCTCCAGCCGCGCCTTGAGCCGCTTGTAGGCGGCGGGATCGTCGAACTCCTGGGATTGGTAGTACATGGTGCGGGCAAAGCCGCTCCACAGGGCATCGTCCACGGGGCGGCGGCGGGCAAAGGTGTCGCACCCCTGGCGCATCTCGTTGCGGTAGACGTCCTCGTTTTCGTACTCGTTGCGGGCGACGCCCATGATGGCGAAGGTGGCCGGCAGCAGCCGCTCCCGTGCCAGCGTGTAGAGCGCGGGCAGCAGCTTGCGCTTGGCCAGGTCGCCTGAGCCACCGAAGATGATCATCACTTGGGCATCGGGGATGCGTTCCTTCAGCAGCCCTTGGCGCAATGGATTCATGGCACCCCGGATCCGGTCCGGCCGCGCGCCGGACCCATTGTTCAGTGTGAACGAGCACTACCCCCTCCTATGTACCGCGAGCGGCCCCCTGGCGGCAAACTATTCCGCAGGCCGCCCCCGCCGCCGCCCCCGGGCCTTGTGTCAACATAACCGATTGATATAGCGGGCCTACTTGTGCTTCCCGGAGACCGGGCCTCAAGTCTTGGCCGCGACCGCCGATATGCTGTTCAGATGCGCCGCCCTCAGGGGAGCAGTCCCGGGTGCGGCGCCGCGAGACAGAACAGGCAGACCGGTGAATGGGGGAGTGCCCCCTCAAGATACTCCCGCTTCTGCCGAAGACCAGAGTGAGACACGCAGCCGACCCCGGCACAAGACCGGCGAGGCGGACGAGCCACGGAACGAACACCCCAAGGATCGGGGCAGACCGAGCAAGGAAGGAGATACCCCATGGCGATGCGGATCAATCACAACGTGCCCGCGCTCAATGCGCTGCGCAACCTCAACAAGACCGACGCGGAGATGTCCCAGAGTTTGGAACGGCTCTCCTCCGGTCAGAAGGTGAATCGGGCCGCGGACGGCCCGGCGGCGTTGGTGATTTCCGAGCAGATGCGCGGTCAGATCGCATCGGTCAAACAGGCCATCCAGAACTCCGAGGCCTCCATCTCCATGGTGCAGACGGCCGAGGCCTCGATGAACGAGGTGAACAACCTCCTCGTCTCGATGCGGCAGCTGGCCATCCACGCGGCCAACGAGGGCGCCAACGACCGCAAGATGGTCGAGGCGGACCAGGCCGAGGTCGAGAACGCTCTGGATACCGTGGACCGCATCGCCCGCACAAGCCAGTTCGGCACGCGCACCCTGCTCGACGGCAGCAACGGCGCCAACGGCGTGGCCGTGGGCGACGGCCTGCAGTTTGTCTCCGCCAGCCCCAACACCAAGTCCTCCCCGGCCCAAGGCTATGAGGTGAACATCACCCGCGCGGCCACCCGGGCCGAAAAGTCAGGCACCCGGCAGATCGAATTGGAAGACTTGTGGGATGCGGAAAAACAATCGCCCAAGGACTTCAATATCCAGGTCTCGGAAGGCGGCAAGAGCATTGGCTTCTCCCTCGTCAACAAGACCGATGGCGAGGCGGTGACCAAGATGTTGGAGAACCTGGCGCGCACGCCCGAGCAATTCGACAAAGCCCAGGCCATCAAGGATATCCGCAAGATCATCGCCCAGACCCTGCAGCGCAAGGCGGACGAGGGCGCCCTGGACGTTCAGGTCTACCTGAGCAACAAACCCGGGGCCGTGTTCCCTCTGCAGAACCAGGCGTTGACGGTGCAGCACAAGCAATTCGGCAGCAGCCACACGTTCCTGGTGTCCAGCAGCGCGGAGAACATCCTCGGCAAGAAGGCCGGAGCCTTCGAGGGCGCCACGCCGGGCCGGGACGTGGAAGGCACGGTCGACGGCAAGATCGGCGTGGGCAAGGGCGAGGAATTGAATGGCGCGCCCAATACCGCCACCGAGGGCCTGGTGCTGCGCTTCGCCAGCGTCAAGCCGCTGACGGTGAAAGTGGCCAAGGCCGACGCCAAGCCGCTGGAGGAAATGCAGCCCAGCGGGGACATTCCCGCCGGCAGCCGCGCCGTGGCCCGCAAGGAGCTGACGGACGGCGTCGAATACACATGGGAAGTCCCCATCGACGTGAAGAAGGATGTGGAGGGCTACGCCCATGTGAGCCAGAACTCGCTCACCTTCCAGGTGGGTCCGACCCGCGGGCAGCAGGTGAAGGTGTCCCTGCTCGACGCGAAGACGGACCGGCTGGGCACGGGCATCAAGAACGATAGCGGCTTCCGCAGCCTGCGGGAGATCAACGTGACCAGCTCGCAGGGCGCGCAAGACGCCATCAAGTTGATTGACGACGCGATCTCGTCGGTGTCCTCGGTGCGGGCCAATCTGGGGGCGTTCCAGAAGAACACCTTGCAGAGCAACACCAACAGCCTGCGGGTCGCCCACGAGAACCTGACCTCGGCCGAGTCGAGCTTGCGGGACGCGGACATGGCGGAGGAGATGAGCACCTTTACCCGCAACCAGATCATGCTCTCCTCGGGCGTGGCGATGTTGGCGCAGGCCAACCAGACGCCCCAGGCGGTGCTGCAATTGTTGAGCAACCGGGCCGCGTAGGCCCCCCTTTGATGCCCGGCCAAGGAGGCTGGGCGCAGCGTGAACTGTGGTCTGCTTCTTGAACTCTCAGTCAGATGGAGTCCATCCCCGGTAGGGTGGTTAAAAGTAGTCATTATTTCAGTTGGTTCCAAAAGAGCACCGGGAAAATATTTCCCCCAGACGGATACCATGGCTGAGATCAACCCCAACGTCAGGCCCGCGGCACAGGCGAAACCCGCCGCGCAGCCGCAGCCCAAGTCGCGCCCGCTGCCGACGAATGCCGAGGCCAACCGGCTGACCGGCTTGGCCAGCGGGCTGAACACGGACCGCATCATTGACACCATGATGGCCGTGGAAAAGAAGCGGCTGGAGCCAATGCAGAACCAGAAAGTGGACAATCAGGTGCAGCTGGAAGCCCTGGGGCTGGTCAAGACCACCCTGGAGAAGCTTCAGGCCGGGGCCAAGTCGCTGGCCGGCCGGACGATCTGGGACGGCAAGCTGGTGGAGTCCAGCGACGAGGACATCGTCACGGCCACCGGATCGGCGGGGGCGAAGCCCGGCAAGCACACGCTGATCGTGGACCGCCTGGCCTTGAACCATCAGATCGCCTCGCAAGGTTACGAAAACGCCGATACGCAAATCGGGCAGGGCAAGTTCAAGATCACCGTGGGCGAGAACAGCCCGACGACGGTGACCATTGACGCCTCCAACAACACCCTCACCGGCTTGAAGGATGCCATCAACCTCTCCGGGAAAGACGTTCAGGCGACGATCATCAAGACGGGCAATAAAGAGCGGCCCAACCAGTTGGTGCTGACGAGCCAGAAGACCGGCAGCCAGGGGCGGATCAAACTGGAGGTGGACCTGAAGGGCGGCGAGACGCCGGTGTTCGAGAACGAGGTGGAGGCGCCGTCGGAGTGGAAGGGGGTCGGGGCGCCGGAGGCGGCCGCCGGCAAGCCCGGCGCCGGGGGCGCGGGCGCGTCGGACACCGTGGTGCGCGTGGTCGGCGACTACAAAGGCAGCGCGGACCGCACCTTCACGTTCACCGTGGTGCAGTCCGGCCAGATCGGCGGCGACAAGCCGGTGCAATTGCGCTGGAAGGACGACACGGGCCGCAGCGGCCAGGTGCAGCTCGATGCGCTCAACTACGCGCCTGGTCAGCCGGTCGAATTCACCGATGGCCTGGCCCTCGTGCTTAGCAAGGGCGAGGTGCTGGTGGGCGACAGCTTCAACTTCCGCGCCCGCACGCAGCGCACCAGCCTCTCCTGGTGGCTCAGCCCGGAGCAGCGGACGGCGGCATACTCCCAGCCCTCGGGCTGGTCGCGCCAGACGACGCACGGCGCACCGGTGGTCGAAGGGCCCTACACAGGAGAGAAGGGGCAAAAGTTTACCCTCACCGTTCAGAGCGGCGGCCAAGTGGGTTCCTCCCAGGGCATGCAGATCGAGTGGAAGAGCGAGGACGGCGATGTGGGCGTGATCAGCGTCGGCGACGGCTATACGCCAGGCACCAAGCTGGCGCTGACCGACGGCTTGACGCTCTCGCTGAACCCCGGCGTGCTGGCCAAGGGCCAACAATCCACCTTTTCGGTCGAGCCCAAGTCGCAGAGCAGCAAGTGGTGGCTGTCCGACGAGGACCGCGCCGTGGAATCCAAGGTACTGGACATCACCAATTGGACCGGCGTGGAACAACGGGAACTGGGCGAGGTCGGTCCCACGCCCGAATTGCCTCCGGAAATCGGACCGCGCCAGAGCAATGTCAAGGTGACCGTTGCCGGCAAATACGCAGGGGACGAAGCCAAGGTCTACACCTTTACCGCCAGCCGCGACGGGACCATCGGCACGACCAAGGACCTGCGCATCCACTGGGAAGACGAAAAGGGCACCAAGGGCGATCTGACCGTGGGCGAGGACTACACGGTCGGAACCCCGCTGCCGTTCGATGCCGGCCTCAGCGTCGCCTTTGCCGCCGGACGGGTGTTCAAGGACGATCTGTTTACCGTGCGCACGCGCACGGCCACCATCCAAGCGCCCCAAGACGCCCAAGTGCGCTTCGGGGCCACCGAGCTTGGCGGCGGACTGGAGATCACCAGTTCCACAAACGAACTGGAGAACGTGATTGACGGGGTGAAGCTGACCCTGGTGGCTGCGGACCCCAAGCCGGTGAACATCACCATCAAGGGCGATACCAAGCAGGCCGTGACCGCGGTCCTGGACTTCGTCAAGCAGTACAACGATTTGAGCGCGCTGATTATCGAGGCGACGAAATACGACAAGGAAAAGAACGAGGCTGGGCCGTTGCAGGCCAATCGGGAGTTGCCGGAGCTGAGCAACCAGTTGGCCAAGATGCTGACCGATCCGGTCGCGGGCCTGCCCAAGACCTCCAACATGATCTTCAGTCTGGGCGTCAAGCTGGACAACAAGGGCATGCTCACCGCGGACGAGAGCGCCGTCCAGAAGAAGGTGGAGGACAATTTCGCGGCGGTGGCCGACCTGTTCCGGGAAAAAGGCGAATCCACCAACAGCGCGGTCGTCGTGGTGGGCATGTCAGACGCCACCCGCATCAACGCCGAGGGTTACCCGGTGGATGTCCAGCAAATCGCCACGCAGGGCTACTACCTCAGCCCGGCGTTGCCTCCGCGCCTCCAGATTCCCCCGGGCGGCAACCGCTTCCAGGTGACGGTGGATGGCCGGCGCTCGGAGGAGATGGAGCTGGAGCCCAAGGAGTACACGGTTGGCGACTACGCCCGCGCCCTGCAGAACAAGATCACCAACGACAAGCAGGTGGGCGATCGCGGCGTCCGGGTGATGGTGGAAGGCAACCGCATCCGGGTGTTGTCTGGCCGATTTGGCACCACCAGCGGCATCGCGTTTTCCGCGGTGAACGGCGCCCTGACCGCCGGGGTTGGCCTGCTCAATGGGGAGTCGGCGCCCGGGAAGGACGTCGCGGGCACCATCGCCGGCCGGCCGGCGGAAGGCAGCGGGCAACTCCTGAAGTCGAAGGAAGGGGACGACAGTGGCGCCGCTGGATTGCGTCTGCTGGTGAAGCTGAATGAGAACCAGCTCAGCGCGACCGGACCGGAAAGCAAGGTGACGGTTACCCGCGGGGTGGCCAGCCGGATCGCGACCTATCTCGCCGGCTTCGCCGATCCGAACAAGGGGCAGTTCAAGCGCATGACCGACACCCTGCGCAGCCAGATCACCACCATTGATGCCCAACTGAGCCGCATGGAAGAGCGCATCGAAGCGAAACGGCACGGCCTCCAGGAGAAGTTCAGCCGGTTGGAAGTCCAGATGTCCAAGCTGAAATCCCAGCAGAGCTACATGGCCGGGCAACTGGGCGGGGGGGGCGGGGGGGGCGGAAAGGAAGCCGCGATCATGAATGCCTCCCGCAAGAAGTAGGCACAAGGCGTCCCGCGGGTGCAATGCGGCGCCGCGCAGCATAAGGAGACCGAGCGATGTTGAAGGGATACGGAAGATACACCCTGGCCTATCAGAAGGCCGCGGTGAGCACGGTGGATCAGCGCAAGCTGATCTTGATGCTCTACGACGGGGCGATCCGATTTCTCGGCCAGGCGGTGGAGCGGCTCGATGCCGCCGATCACTATGCGGCGCACAGCAGCCTGATCCGCGGCAAGAGCATCATCGCCGAATTGCTGGCCTCGCTGAACCTGGAGCAGGGCGGAGACATTGCCAAGAATTTGCAGCGGCTCTACGCCTTCATGTTCAGCGAGTTGATTGACGCGAACCTGAACCGGGATGCGGCCCGCGTCAAGCGGGTGATCCATCTGCTGAAAGAGTTGCGGGTGGGGTGGCAGGCGATCGAGAATTCGCCGCCGCCGACGGCGGAGCCCAAGCGCCCCGAGGGCGGGCCAAGAGACTCCAGCAAGCACATCACGGTCAAGGGCTGAACCAGAAAGCGCAACAGAGGAATCCGGGAGGAGCGAACATGCAACAGCGCACGCCCTATTCGGCGTACCAGAATGTGAATGTTCACACGGCCGACCAGCGGCAACTGATCGTAATGCTCTACGATGGGCTGATCCGGTTCCTGCAGAAGGCCACCGTGAAGATCGAGGCGCGGGACATAGAAGCGGCCCACAACTACCTGGTGCGCAGCCGGGAGATTCTCTCGGAATTGTTGGCGACCCTCCGGCCGGAAAAGGCCGGCCAGGTCGGCGAGAACCTGAAGCGGCTTTACGTCTACGCCTTTGGCCGCGTCGTGGAGGCGAACCTGACCAAGGATCCC
>Ga0315281_10011105_pt1 | contig 12355 bp, 10 predicted proteins | sample YL17G07_0_MG_FD_204540 | JGI IMG/M metagenome (GOLD analysis project Ga0315281, IMG submission 204540) | Sediment microbial communities from Yellowstone Lake, YNP, Wyoming, USA - YL17G07_0 | ecosystem: Environmental > Aquatic > Freshwater > Lake > Sediment | place: USA: Wyoming | collected... | reverse complement strand
GCATACGGAGATGTCGCACGCTTGCCTGGGTGGTTGCTTCCGATCCTGTTCGCGCCCTTCGCCGGCAGTTTCCTCGGCGTGTTGATCTATCGTGAGCCAGAAGGCCGGCCTATCAGCCTTGCCCGCTCCGCCTGCCCGGCTTGCGATCGGACATTGGCCGCCTCCGATCTGGTGCCGATCGTCAGCTATCTCGTTCTGCGTGGGCGCTGCCGGCAGTGCGGCGCGCCCATCGGGCGGTTCCATCTCGCGGTTGAGCTCGCCGCGCTGGGCGTTGCGATCTGGGCGGCGACCGTGCGCGACGATGCCGCGTGGCTCTGGGTGGATTGCGCGCTGGGCTGGGCGCTGCTGGCGCTGGCCTGGATCGATTGGCGCACCCTGCGCCTGCCGGATTCTTTTTCCCTTCCCTTGCTGCTCGCCGGTCTGGCCGCCACGGTTTTTCTGGAGCCGGCGGAAATCGCCGACCACGCGCTCGGCGCGGCGCTCGGCGCGACGGCCTTCTTCCTGATTGCCGCGTGCTATCGCTGGGCGCGCGGGCAGGAGGGGCTCGGCGGGGGCGATGCCAAGCTGCTCGGCGTTGCCGGTGCATGGCTCGGCAGCGCGGCCCTGCCATGGGTGGTGTTGATCGCGGCGCTGGCCGGCATCGCGCTGGCGCTCGGCCAGCGTGCGCGTGGCCAGGAACTGAGCCGCGCGACGCGCTTGCCCTTCGGCCCATGCCTGGCACTGGCGATCTGGGTGCTGCGCCTTCATGGCGAGCAACTTTCCGATTGGCTCGGCTGATCCCCCGCCGCGCGTTTCCGGCGCGACAGCGGGTATGCTATCGGGACAAGGGCAAAGACTCGGAAAGAGATGGACCAGCAGGGTGTGAGGACCGCGGAAAGCATGGATGCGGCGGGGGCCATGGAACGCCTTGCCGCGCTGCTGCTCGCGCGCGGCGCCTGCGACACGACGACGCTCGACCGCGCCCGCCGCGTCGCGGCCGAGAGCGAGCAACCGCTGGACGCGGTGCTGATCCAGCTCGGCCTGGTGAGCGAGCGCGGCCTAGCAGAGGCTTTTGCGGCGCTTACCGGCCTCACGGTGGCCGCACAGGATGCCTATCCGGACGCGCCGATCCTGCCGGAGCGACTGACCGCGCGCTTCCTGCGCGCGGCGCGCGCGCTACCGGTGGCACTGCGCGACAACACGCTTCTTCTGGCTGTCGCCGATCCGCTGGACCGCTTCACCCCGGCCGCGATCGCCGCCGCCACCGGCTTCACGATTTCCTGCTCGGTGGCGGTGCCGATCGAACTGGAAGCCGCCTTCGACCGGCTCTACCCCGAACAGAAGACCGCCGAAGAAACCCTGACCGAACTGGCGCCCGAGGCCGGCGAACCGCTGGAGGAAGACGCCGAACGGCTGAAGGACCTCGCCAGCGAGGCGCCGGTGATCCGGCTGGTGAACCAGATCATTGGCCGCGCGGTGGAAACCCAGGCCTCCGATATCCATGTCGAACCGTTCGAGGACCGGCTGCGCGTGCGCTACCGCTACGACGGCGTGTTGCATGAATCGGAAAATCCGCCGCAGCGGCTGACCGCGGCGATCGTCTCGCGCATCAAGATCATGGCGCGGCTCGACATCGCCGAGCGCCGCCTGCCGCAGGATGGCCGGATAAAACTCGCGGTGCGCGGCCAGGAAATCGATTTTCGGGTGTCCACCATTCCCTCGCTGCATGGCGAGACGGTGGTGCTGCGGGTGCTGGACCGCAATGCGGTGGCGTTCGACTATGCGCGGCTCGGGCTGTCTCCGGCTGTGGTGGCGCGGCTGTCGGCTTCGCTCGATCTGCCGAACGGCATTCTTCTGGTCACCGGCCCCACCGGCAGTGGAAAGACCACCACGCTGTATACCGGCATGCTGGCACTGAACGCGGTGACGCGAAAAATCGTCACGGTGGAAGATCCCATCGAGTATCAGCTGCGCGGAATCAACCAGATCCAGGTGCGGCCGCAGATCGGGCTGAATTTTGCGTCGCTGCTGCGATCGATCCTGCGTCAGGACCCAGACGTGATCATGGTGGGCGAAATCCGCGATCTGGAAACGGCGCAGATCGCCGTGCAGGCGGCGCTCACCGGGCATCTGGTGCTGTCCACCGTGCATACAAACTCCGCCGCCGCCACCATCACCCGGCTGCGCGACATGGGGCTGGAGGATTATCTTCTGACTGCCGTGCTGCGCGGCGTGCTGGCGCAGCGGCTGGTGCGCCGGCTGTGCACGGACTGCCGGCGCGAAGAAGCAGCGCCACCCGAACTGATTGCCCGGTTTGAACTCGAACGCCGCACCGCGCGCCGCCCGGTCACCTTGTTCCACGCGGTGGGCTGCGCGCAATGCCGCAACACCGGCTATCGCGGCCGCCAGGCGATCGCCGAATTTCTGGTTCCGGACGAAACCGTGGAGCGCCTTATTTTCGCGCGCGCGGAACACGGTGAGATCGAGCGCGCGGCGGTCGCCGCCGGCATGGTGCCGATGTTCGATGCCGGGCTCGACGCGGTGCTGGCCGGCACGACGACGATCGAGGAAGTGGTGCGCAGCATCCGCGCCGAAGCATGAGCATCTGATGCCCGCGTTCCGCTATGTGGCGATCGATCGCTCCGGCGCGCTGCAGCGCGGCGTGATGGACGCGCCCGACGAGGCCGTGGTGGTGGAGCGGCTGCGTCACCAGGGCAGCATCCCCATGCGCGCCGAGCCGGCGGGCGGCAGAAATTTCTTTCGTGACTTTTTCGGTGCCGACCTGTCCCGCATGGCATGGGGCGGCCGGCGCGGGCTGAGCCGGCAGGATGTGGCGAACATGACGCGCGAACTGGCGATCATGCTGGCCGCCGGGCAGGATCTGGACGGCGCGTTGCGCTTCCTGGTGGAAACGGCGCCGAACCGGCGCGTGCGCGCGGCGATGGATACGCTGCGCGCTTCGGTGCGCGACGGCAGCGCGCTGGCCGATGCGCTGGCGCGCCACCCCGAGAATTTTTCCAATCTGTATGTCGGCCTGGTGCGCGCGGGGGAGGCGGGGGGACGGCTGGCCGAAACGCTCGACCGGCTGGCGCTGATGCTGGAACGCCAGCGCGCTTTGTCGGCGACGGTGCAATCGGCGCTGATCTATCCCACGCTGCTGCTGCTGACCGCGATCGGCGCCATCGTGCTGATGCTGACCACGGTGCTGCCGCAATTCGTGCCGCTGTTCGAGCAGAACGGCGCGAAATTGCCCGACAGCACGCGCCTGCTGATCTCCGCCGGAGATTTTGTCGCCACGGACGGAATTTTCGTTCTGGCAGGTCTGGTGCTGGCGGGCCTGGCCGCGAAATTTCTGCTCCGCCGTCCCGGCCCGCGTCTGGCGGCGGATCGCATGGCGCTGCGCCTGCCGCTGGTGGGCGGGCTGCTGCGCGAAGTGCTGGCGGCACGTTTTACGCGCACGCTCGGCACGCTGGTGATCAACGGGGTGCCGCTGATCGCCGCGCTCGGCATCGTGCGCGAGGTGATGGGCAACCACGCCGCCATCGAAGCGGTGGAGCAGGCAACCGTCAGCGCGCGCGGCGGCGCGGGATTGGCGCGGCCCTTGGCGGAGGCAAAAATTTTTCCGACGCGCACCGCCTATCTGCTGCGCCTGGGCGAGGAGAACGCACAGCTCGGCCCGATGGCGTTGCGCGCCGCCGATATCCACGAGGACCGCACGCGGCGGACGGTGGAACGGTTGCTTTCTCTGCTGGTGCCGGCGATCACGGTGCTGATGGGCGTGGCGGTGGCGGCCATTGTCGCGGCACTGCTGCTGGCGATGCTGAGCCTGAATGACCTGGCGGCCTGACAGAATCCACACCCGCGCGGCGGGATTCTCGTTGATCGAGATGATCGTCGTGCTGGTTATTCTCGGCCTTGCGCTTGCACTTATCGTGACGCGCGGCCCACAGCGCAGCCGCGCCCTGGAATTTCGGGCCGCGGCGAACGAGGTGGCGGAAACGCTGCGCCTGGCGCGGGCGCGGGCGATCGCCTCCAACCGGCCCGTGCGCGTGGTGGTGGATACCGAGACACATCGCATGGCCGCGGAAGGCGGCGCCGTGCGCGCGCTGCCGGCGGCGTACGGGATGGCGGTGCAGACCGTCGCCGGCGCGGCCGATGGCCGGCGTGGCGTGATCGGTTTTGCGCCGGATGGCAGTGCCACCGGCGGCCGCATCACGCTGGCCGACGGTGTGCGCCGCGTCTGGATCGAAATCGACTGGCTGACCGGACGCGTGAGCATTACCGATGCCCCGTAATCGTGGACGCCGGAACCTTGAACACGGGAACCCAGGACGCGAGGAACGCGGTTTTACCCTGTTGGAAGTGCTGGTGGCTTTCATCATCGCGGCGCTGGCGCTCGGCGTGCTGTTCCACGGCGCGCTGACCGGGCTGCACGGCGCGCGCGCCGCCGGGCGATATGCGGAGGCGCTGTCGCATGCGCGCTCGCACCTCGCCGCCCTCGGGCAGGGGACCGCGCTGGCGCCGGGCGAAACCGAGGGCGACGATGGCGGCGGCTTTCGTTTTCGCCAGCGCGTCGTCCCAGTGGCGCAGGCAATGCCGGTGGGCGCGGTGACGCTCTACGCCGTTCGGCTCACCCTTTTCTGGAGCGAGGGCGGCACGACACGCAGCGTCGATCTGGTGACGCAGCGCGTCGCCGCCAGCGTGGGCGGACGCTGATGCGCACGCGCCCAAAGGGAGGCACCCAGGCCGGTTTCACGCTGCTGGAAATCCTGGTGGCGCTGGTCGTGCTGGGCTTGCTCATGCTGGCGCTGACGCAGGGGGCGCGCTTCGGCCTGACAGCATGGGAAATGCAGGCGCGCGGCATCGCCACGCGTGACGACCTCGCCGCTGTCGATCGCGCCCTGCGCCGGATGATCGAGCAGATGCACCCCGGCACGCCGGACGAAGAACCGCGCGTCACCGGCCTGCCGGGCGCGCTCAGCTTCCGCACTGCCTTGCCGCTGCCCGCCGGCGCCGTGCCGGCAACATTGGTGGAGGCGGCGCTGGGGGTCGCGGCAACGCGGCACCTGGTGCTGCGCTGGACACCCTATCTGCCCGCCACCCGCCTCGGTCCGCCCATGCCAGCGGTGGAGACGGTGCTGCTGCGCGGGGTGGATCACCTGGAACTGGCCTATTGGCGTACGGCCCGGCGCGGTGACCCGGGCGGCTGGCAACGCGACTGGCGGTTGCGCGAGCTACCGGGCCTCGTGCGGATCCGGATCGTCTTCGCGCCAGGGGACCCGCGCCATTGGCCGGATATCGTCGCGGCGCCGATGCGCGCGCGGCTGGTGCCATGACGTCCCGAAGAGTACTATTTCGAATTCGTAAATAAATGGCATAATTCCGTATAAACACGGCCTTCATCCTGGTTGTGAAGATTGCTATGAAAATAGCGCCAGCCTGTCAGGTTGTAGAAGCATGTCACTTTCGCGTTATCTCATGGCATGTTGCACGTTCCGGTGGTAAAACTTTTTATTAACAGGGGGTCAGCGACAAAAAGGGGACCAACCATGAGGAAACCGACCTGGGCGATCGCAATGGGGTGGGCCAAGCGCGTCCTCCCGGTGCTTCTGGCCCTGCTGCTGTTTGCGACCCCGTCCTTCGGCCAGAGTGGACGAGGGCCGGGCAACGCGCCGCTATCCGGCAATGTCGTCGATCTGACGCCGGGGGCGGTCATTCCCGGCCAATACATCATCGTGCTGCACGATACGGTTGCCGATCCGGCTGCGGTGGCGGATGAGCTGGCCCGTACCCATGGGCTCGGTCTTGGCCACGTCTATTCGCATGCCCTCAAGGGTTTCTCGGCGCGGGTGCCGGCCGGCCGGCTGAATGCGCTCAGCCGCGACCCACGGGTACAATTCATCGAGGCTGACCAGACCGCGCGGACCTTCGCCCAGACCATCCCAACCGGGATCAGGCGGATTTTTGCGCCCAGCAACGCGAATATCGACATCGACGGCCTCGACGATTGGCGCATCGACGTCGGCGTCGCGGTGATCGACACCGGCATCGACAGTCACCCCGATCTCAATGTCTCGTCCTCCCGTAATACCGACTGCACCAGCGGCGCCTGCGTCAACGGATCGGCGCCGGATGGCTACGGCCATGGCACGCATGTGTCAGGCACGATCGGCGCCCTCGACAACGATTTTGGCGTGGTCGGGGTCGCGCCGGGGGTCCGGCTGTGGGGGGTCAAGGTTCTAAGCGACAGCGGCAGCGGCAGCTACTCATGGGTCATCGCGGGGGTTGATTGGGTGACCGCGCGCGCGAGCCAGATCAAGGTCGCCAATATGAGCCTGGGCGGCGGCAGCAGTTCTGCGCTTTGCCTGGCCGTCGCCAATTCGGTGGCCGCCGGCGTCACCCACGTGGTCGCGGCCGGGAATTCCAATGCCGACGCGGCGAATTACAGCCCGGCCAATTGCCCGGCCGCCATCGCGGTTTCGGCGCTCGCTGATGCCGACGGTCTAGCCGGCGGCGTCGGCGGGTCGGCCTGCGGCTACGCGGACGACACGCTGGCCGGTTTCAGCAATTGGAGCGCAACGGTCCCGTTGATCGCAGCACCTGGCGTGTGCATCCTCTCGACCTACAAGGGCGGCGTCTACGCCACCATGAGCGGCACCAGCATGGCCTCGCCGCACGTCACCGGCGCGGCGGCGTTGCTGGCGGCCGACGTCAGTGCCCGCTACACGACGCCGGCGCTGATCCGCACCGCGCTCAACGACAACGGAAACCTCAACTGGACCGACAATTCGGGCGATGGCGTTCAGGAAAAGCTGCTCGATGTCCACAGCGTGAGCGCCTTCAATCCACGGAAGATCGCGGGCTCGGGGGGCAGTTCCGACACCACGCCACCCACGGTAGGGGTCTCGGCGCCCACCGCCGAGGCGACCGTCTCGGGCACGATCCCCGTGCAGATCACGGCGTCGGATGCCGGGACCCCGGCCGGCAATCTGGTCGTGACCTGGAAGGTTGATGGGGGCACCGCTCGCTCCACCGTCTACAACGGCGGCACCGGTAAGTACGAAGCCTCTTGGGATACCACCACGGCCAGCAACGCCGGGCACAACCTCACCGCGACGGCGCTAGACTTGGCGAACAACACGGCCACGTCGCCGGCTGTCAACGTCACCGTGAACAACGGGCCGCCGACGAACGCGACCGGGGTTAGTCTCAAGAACGATGTGGTCGTCTGCACCCTCTCGGGTGGCAAGCAGAAAAACCAAAATCTCGCTGTCTCGCTGACCTTCGAGGACAATCTCGGTGCTCTTGTGGCCGGGGCCGCGGTGTCGGTCAGCATCAGCCGGAATTTGGGCGGGGTCTGGAACGGAACGGGCACGACGGGCACCAATGGAACGGTGACGTTCTCCATCAGCCGCGCCGCCGCGGGGATCTACACGACGCATATCAACTCCGTTGCCGCGCCACTGCCTTGGGACACGTTCCAGCCCAAGAACACTTGCACGAAATGATCCTCGGCCGCCTTCCTGGCGGCAAGGATGGCTAACAAAATCTGAGGCCGGCGCGCTGGTATCTCACGCGCCGGCCTCGGCCATTTTGGGGGCTTTGGCCGCGCGTGACGCGGGGAAGAAATGCAGCGGGGGGCAACGGGGAGATCTGCCCCCGCGGTGCCGCCGGTGATCGCCGCGTCGCTGGTGCGCGCGGTTGGTGCCGTGACGCCTCCTGGGAGCCTGGATCGCAAGATCGCGCCCCCGGGCGGCGATGGCAGCCGCCTTAACGAAGTTTTGATAACGATCAAGCCAGAACTAGGATCAGTTGCAAAATTATGTTAGGCTACATCCTGACATACAGGACCATGCACGCGTTGCGGGTAACCCGCGCGGAGAGGGAAAACCGGCCATGAACAAAGCAAGTCTGGCGAACTCATTCGGCTGGTCCCGGCGGGTCCTCCCGGCGCTTCTGGTTCTTCTGGTTTTCGCGGCCCCCTCCTTCGGCCAGACCGGGCGAGGGCCAGGCACCGCGCAGCCAGCCGGCAATGTCGTCGAGCTGTCGGGGGGCGTGGTCGTCCCCGGGCAGTATATCATCGTGCTGCAGGATACGGTCGCCAACCCGGCTGCGGTGGCGAGCGACCTGGCCCGCATCCATGGGCTCGGGGTTCGCAGTGTCTATGCGCACGCGTTGAAAGGTTTCTCGGCGCAGGTGCCGGACGGCAGGCTGAATGCGCTCGGCCGCGATCCGCGCGTAAAATACATCGAGGCTGACCAGACCGTGCAGGCCTACGGCCAAACCATCCCGACCGGGATCCGGCGCATCGGCGCGCCCAACAATACGCATCTCACGATCAACGGCCTGGACGATCTTCGCATCGATGTCGACGTGGCGGTGATCGACACCGGCATCTCCGACCACCCCGACCTAAATTACGATCACGCTCGTAATGTCGACTGCACCGGTGTCAGTGTCAGCTGCGTTCCTGGGGGGACGGATGGCAACGGCCATGGCACGCATGTGGCGGGCACGATCGGCGCCATCGACAACGGCAGCGGCGTGGTGGGCGTCGCGCCGGGGGCCCGGCTATGGGGGGTCAAGGTTCTGAACGATCAGGGCAGCGGCACCAATGCCGGCGTCATCGCCGGCATCGACTGGGTGACGGTGCAAGCGAGTACGATCAAGGTCGCCAACATGAGCCTGGGCGGCGGCAACAGTACCGCTCTCTGCGACGCCGTCTATGGGTCGGTGGCCGCTGGCGTCACCCATGTGGTCGCGGCCGGGAATTCCAATGCAGACGCGGCGAACTACAGCCCGGCCAATTGCTACAATAAGGCGACTGGCACGGGAGCCATCACGGTCTCAGCGCTTGCGGATTACGACGGCCTGCCGGGCGGCGTCGCCGCATCGAGCTGCTACAGTGACAAGGACGATACGCTGGCCGGATTCAGCAACTGGAGCAAAACGATCCCGCTGATCGCAGCCCCCGGGGTGTGCATCTACTCGACCTGGAAGGGCGGCATCTACAACACGATCAGCGGCACCAGCATGGCCACGCCGCACGTCACCGGCGCGGCAGCATTGCTGGCGGCCAGCGGCATCTCCGACCCGACGATCATCCGCAGCACGCTCAACACTTACGGAACCCTCGACTGGACCGACGACTCGGGTGATGGCTTCCAGGAACGGCTGCTCAATGTCAGCCATGAGGGTGTCTTCAATCCCCACACGGTCCCCGGTTTGAACCCCAGTGGTACCCCCGACACCACGGACCCCACGGTGTCGATCACGTGCTTGACGAGCTGCCCTCCCGTGGCGTCGGGGACCTACTCGGGCACGGTTCCCGTGAAGATTCAGGCGGGGGATAATGTGAGCACCGGCACCAATCTGTTCGTGACCTGGCAGCTTGGCTCGGGTCCCGCTCATGCTGCCACGTGGAACACCACCACCCTACTGTACGAGGGCTCCTGGAATACGACCAAGGTCTTCGATGGCACGTATCTCCTCACCGCGCAGGCGACCGATGGGGCCAACAACATGACCCCCACGCCTGCTGTCACCGTCATTACGGCAAACGGCTTAAATGGGACTTATCCCAATGTTGTTGTCTCGCTTAACTACAGCACCTCAGCGAAAAACCTAAATTTGACGGTGACCCTTCGGGATGACAAGCCGGCCCCGTACCATTTTTTATCCGGAGAGCCAGTGTCGATCGAAATCCGCAATGGCAGCGGACTCTGGCGCGGGACGGGTACAACCGGCTCCAATGGAACGGTGACGTTCACCATCAGAAACGCCCCTACGGGAACGTACACGACGACAGTCACCTCCATTGACGCAGCGCCGTATCTTTGGGACGGGACAACGCCAACTAACAGCTATAAGAAGTAATCCCGGCCGGGCGGCGGCAAGCAGGGCTGACGAACCTCGAGGCCGGCATGCGGTTTATCCCGCGCGCCGGCCTCGGCCTTTTTGGCCGCTGGCCGCGCCGAGTGCGGGAAGACGCGCAGGGCGAGTGAACAGAATCGTTCGCCCATGCGTTATGCCTTGCTCCGCGCCGGATGGCATGGTCCGGTTCAGCTTGATTGCGGCCAGGGGTAAGTCAGGATGACAGGTGGCGGCAGCAACGCCGGGAACAAAAAGCAGGGACCGCCTTCATGCTGAAAGCGTTTCTGCTGTGGTGGGGCCGCCAGCTGCGCGATCTCGTGCCGGCCCGGCTCGGCCTGCAGGACCCGTCGCGCGGCAATTTTCTGCGCGTTGTCGCGCACACCAAGGACGGGACGCCGACAATCGATCTCGTGCTGCGGAACGCCGGGCAGGAACTGGCACTGGGAGAATTTTCGCTCGATCCGGCGGGGCTCGAGGCAGCGCGCGCCACGCTCGCCGCGCATGCGGGGGCGGAAAAACCGCCGCAAGCCGTGCTGCGCCTGACCCCGGACAATTTTCTGGAGCGCGAGGTCGTGCTGCCGCTCGCCGCCGAGCACGAGCCGGAAAACACACTGCGCTACGAGATGGACCGGCTCACCCCGTTCACCGCCGAAGAAATTTTCTGGGCGTGGAGCAAACAGGGGCAGGACCGCGCGCGCGGACGGTTGCTATTGCGCCTGTCGCTGGTGCCGAAGACCGTGGTGCTGCCGGTGATCGCCGCGCTGAAGCGGATCGGCGTGGCGGCGCCGCAACTGGAAATGCCGCACGGCGATGGACCGCCGCGGCTCATTGACATGATGCCGCCCGATCTCGCTTTGTTGCACCGTCGGCGGCTCGGGCTGGCGCTGGCCGGTGGGCTCTGTGCCGTGCTGGCGCTGGTGGCGGTGGCGTTGCCCTTCGTGCAACAGGCGCGGGCCCTGGCCGACCTCGATGCGCGCATCCAGGCGCTGCGTCCGCGCCTGGCGCAGGTGGAGACACTGCGTCGGCGCGTGGCCGGCGACACGGCCGGCGCCGATGTGTTCGCGCGCGAGCGGGTGCAGCTCGGCGATGCCCTGCAGGTTCTGGCGACGGTGACCGAGATCCTGCCCGATGACACGTTCCTCAGCGAGTTCACGCTGAGCCAGGGCAAGCTCGGCATCCGCGGGCAATCCGCCACGGCCGCGCGCCTGATCGCGGCACTGGCCGCCGAGCCCACCCTGCGCAACCCCGCCTTCGCGGCCCCGGTCACCCGGATCGATAGCGGCCAGGCGGAGCTTTTTTCCATCCGCGCCGAGCTCGCGCCCTAGCGATGGAAATCGCACTTCCAAATGGCCGTCAGGGCCGGATGCTGGCGCTGGGGTTTGCGGTGCTGGCGCTCGCCGTGCTGTGGCTCGGCGTGGCGGCGCCGCTGATCAGCTGGCACGCGCAGTTCACAGAAGATCTTTTGCGCAAGCAGACCCTGCTGCGGCGCATGACCGACCTGGCCGCGACCCTGCCAGAATTGCAGCGCGCCGAGGCCACCGCCGCCGCGCGCGGGCCGGCGCCAGCCGCCGTGCTGGAAGGCGCCACGGACGCGATCGCCGGCGCGACGCTGCAAGGCCTGGTGCAGGAGATGGCGGTCCGCGCGGGCGCGAACCTGACCAGCACCGAGGCGTTGCCGGCGGAGCCGCGTGGCGGCTGGCGGCGGATTGGGCTGCGCGTCGCGGTGACGGCGCCCTGGCCGGCGCTGCTGCACCTGCTGCAATCGGTGGAGGACGCGACACCGCGCATGCTGTTGGACGGGCTACAGCTGCGCAGGCTGCCGGTGCGCGCGCGCGCCGCCGCCGTACCGCCGATGGAGGCGTCCTTCACCGTTTTTGCGTTCCGCGTCAGCCCCGACGCACCCCGCGTGGAGACGGGGCGCCCATGAACCGGGCGGCGCCCGTTCTGCTCGCCGGGTTCGCCATCGTGCTGGCGGTGGTGATCGCGCTCGAGATCGGCGCGGGTTTTGGAAACGGGGAACCCGCGCCGCCCATCGCCACACGCTTCGCCGCGCCAGCCGCCGGGGCCGCGAACTCCACCACGTCGCGTTCTGAAACCGCGTCCTGGACCGCGACGGCGCTGGCGCGTCCGCTGTTCAACCCGGAGCGACGGCCGGTGCAGGAGGCGACGACCAGCGCGGTGCTCGTCACCGAAACCCCGCGGCTGACCGGCGTGATGGTGGGCCCATTCGGCAAGCGTGCGATCTTTGCCACGGACGACGATGGCAAGCCGGTGGTGGTCGATGAAGGTGGCATGGTGGGTGGATACGTGGTGCAGGCAATCGAGGACGGAACGGTGACAGTGAACGGTCCAGACGGCCCGCAGACGCTGCGGCCAAGTTTTACCAATGCCCCGCCGCCATTGCCGGCTCCCGGAACGGCTTCCCCCGTGGTGCCGTTCCCGCCGGCTCAGACACCAGGCGGGGCGGTACCCGCGCGTTCTCCCCGGCCGCTGCGATGATTCG
>Ga0315281_10011103_pt1 | contig 12355 bp, 15 predicted proteins | sample YL17G07_0_MG_FD_204540 | JGI IMG/M metagenome (GOLD analysis project Ga0315281, IMG submission 204540) | Sediment microbial communities from Yellowstone Lake, YNP, Wyoming, USA - YL17G07_0 | ecosystem: Environmental > Aquatic > Freshwater > Lake > Sediment | place: USA: Wyoming | collected... | reverse complement strand
AAATTCCTGAGCATTCTCTCACCTCAAAGCGGCGGATCGGAGTCTGACTTGAAAGGCTCCAGCATCTTCTTCAAACCAATTACACCGAAGAATAATTCACCGATCATTTTATCACCTCTTAGCAGCTTTCAGAACTTCCCGCGTGTCGTAATAAAGGCCCGAGTTGAAGAAGCACCAGCCCAGCAGGACTGCATATAGGTTGAAATCCTGTATTCCAAACGACAGGAGATGGCCGAGGTTGAGCAGCAGCCAGGCGAACCCCATGGCAAGCACCGGCAGGACAACAATGAGAATTGTATCCTTGCGGAATATGCTCTCGTGGAATAATAGAGTTGAGAGCGAGAAAACCCAAAACATGAGGATGGTGGCGATGTCAATTAATTCCAAACTCTGGTACTTCTGCGATGGAACTGACAGGCCTATGGAAACAAGGAGTGCCCCAACGAGAAGGAATACAACTCCAACTGTGATTCTCATTCTTTTGTCCACCTCTTATAGAGCTTATTCTCAATTCTCAGCGAATCCAGAATCTTGCCAACTATGAAGTCAACCATGTCCTCAATCTTCTTTGGCTTATGGTAGAATGCAGGCGAAGCGGGCAGTATGACAACTCCGAGTCTTGAGAGCTTTAGCATATTCTCAAGGTGAACAGCATTCACAGGAGTCTCTCTTGGAACAAGTATGAGCTTCCTTCCCTCTTTTAGCATAACATCCGCGCTTCTAATTATTAAGTTGCAGCAGTATCCATTTGCAATTGCAGAGAGAGTCTTCATGGAGCATGGGCACACCACCATTGCATCAAAAAGAGAAGAGCCGGAGGCTGGAGGAGCATCTATATCTGCTTCGTTGTATATTTTTCCGTATCTGCCCAGCTCTGCAAGGACTTTCTTGACATCGTCCACTTCATACTCTATAACCTTTTTCGCATTGTCGCTCACAATTATGCCCAGCTCGTGCCCTTTCAGAGCTTCGGCTAGCCTTATGCCAATCTGGATGCCGGAGGCGCCAGTCAAGGCGAGAATTATTTTCACAAACTAGTTAGGAAAAAGGAGGTTTTTATAGCTATATTCGAAACAAGCGAAACATCGTTAAAATGCGAATATTATTCCAACCGCATTCCTCCGACATGGTCTCTGAGCTTCTTTTGCCGGGCCTGCTCCCTAGAATCCAGCATCTCTTCATACTTCTCTATCATTTTAATGTCATTCTCGTTGAAACTTAGGTCATGCTCAAGCCATTTTATCCTCTGTTTTATTAGCGCATCATGAGAAAGCTTCCCTATGGTCTCCGCCCACTCATTGTTATAAAGGCCTGTCCGCAAGGTTGTGCTGCTCCTGTATTTTGCTTTATCTTCGTCAGTTCTGAGCTGCCTGAGTCCTTCGATTATTTTATTGTCCATCTCAACCATGAGTTTCAGAGTCTCCTTAGCAATGGGGTAGAACTTTCTGGTTTCTTTTGTCGGGTTGCTGTTCAGTATGGTAATCATATATTTTCTTCCTGATCTGAAGTCTGCATTGAGATTCTCCAATTCCGCTATTCTGTGAGGCAGCTCCTTCTTCTCGGCTTCTGCAATTTTTTCCCTAGTCTTTTGGAGCTCTTCCATCCTCTCATGTATGAATTCGCCCTTATCCGCTTTCTTTTGCATATTCTAACTTTGGACTTTCTTCTATTTATAGCTGCTTTGGGAATGCCACTGAACAGTATGCCACAACCTCGTGGTAATCCTTCGTCACATCCCCAGAATTGGCGTACTTCAAGACTCTTGCATCCTTGCCCCCTTTCAGCTTTGAGTAGATAATCGCAGTCATTATCGGGGCATAGCCGCATATGGAGATGCTGTTGGTTTCAACTTCATTCAGGAAAAGCTTTGCATCGAGCTTCTTTATTGCCTCCAGGGCAAGCTCGTCCTTCTGCCTGGCGCTCTGCGCATCCTCGAAATGTGTGAAATCCGAGCTTGCTATGACAAGTATGTCCCGTTTAGCTTCCTGGGATGCCTTAAAAACTGCATGGGCAATGTCCTCGGCCGTTTCATAATTCCCAAGCCCTATACATATGGGCACAAACTTGAAGTTCTTGTAAAGGAACTGCAGGAAAGGCAGCTGAACTTCTATTGAGTGTTCAGCCTCATGGGCGGCCTCGTCAAAATCCAGTATATCGGAATTTTTCTGAATGAGCTTTCCCAGTTCGATGTCATTGCTGGCAACTCCCAGCGGAGTCTCCCAGTCTTCCTTTGAGAGTGCGACTCCGCTCCCCCTTCCCGTGTGGTTCGGCCCCAGTATGACAAAAGCTGGCGGCTGGGAGTAATTCTCAGCTATTTCCTTGTATGCATAGGAGGCAACCCCGCCAGAGTATACATAGCCCGCGTGGGGGGAGACAACTGCAAGTAGTTTCTTCCCATTTCCCGCCTTTGGAATACCAGCCTCCTTCCTGAAGCAATCCTCAACGGATCTTTTAAGCTGCTCAGCTCCGGAAGGATAGAATGCACCTGCAACAGCTGGATAGCGCATATGAAACATCATTTGAAGCGGGAGCTATAAATTGATTATGTGGCTCAGAGGTATACCTGCACCTGGTTTGGGTCTTCCGCACCTTTCGACAGGTCAACAACTGCGTATGCCCCCCGCTCTCCTGGATTTATCACGCCGGATATATCCTTGGCAATATTCTCAGCACCTTCCGGAGTAATGGAAATCCCGTTTTCCATCTTCACAGCAGCCGGCATCTGCTCGAAGAGCCTTCTGTACTTTTCTGTAACAATCCCTCTCCCCTCCTCTCCGTATTGAATTCCGGTTGCTGCCGTAGCCTGCATGGCTACCTCTCCTCCAGCAGTCGACTTTTCAGAGAGGATAACAATGTTGTTGGTGAACTCTTTCTTAAGCCCGAGAACCAGTGCGAAAAGTTTTTGCGTCTCCTCACCCTCAACATTTTCAAGCCTGCCAAGGTAACCGCCAGTGAGAACAACGTAGACTTTCTCTCCGTTAAGCACCCTGCGGACAAAATGCGTTTCAAGAAGCGCACGCTCCAGGTAATCCGGTTTGCCGACAATTACAACTTCACCTTCTTTCGGCAGATGGGCAACTCCGCCTTCTCCAATCATCATTCCTTGCACTGAGACGCCTTCCCGGTCTATTCCTATGCCGAGCTTTCCCGCCTGCTTTTCCTTTTCCAGTATTGCGGAGACATCATCTATAAGTTTCATGACTCCTCTTAAATCCAAATCAAAATTTCGACCTGTTATGCCGCCCAGTATTTCCCTCTCGCTTTTGGGCTTCGGCGGGACCTGCTCGCGTTCGCCCAGCTCTATCTCGACTTCTTTTATCTCAATTCTGACAGGGAAGATTCCCGAAAGCATTATTTTGTGGGAGGAGTCTACAAACAATTTTGCACCGATGCGGTATGCGCCGGCGGAAACCTTCCCCTCGCCGTCAATAAGCTCAACACCGTTCTCATTGTAGTTGGTGTAGTAAATCTTGCCGTTCTCCAGGGATATCTTGCCCTCCACTGGCAACACCCTCCCTGTTTTGTCAAATACTTGGATGTGGCCGTCTGTTTTTTCATTTAGCAGTGACAGCTTGACGCGCTCAGAGGGTGCGCTGCCTATCGTGAATGACATTCCTTCGGATATGTGGTGGGCTTTCTCACCGCCAACGAGGCTGCTGTCTTTTATGTGGACAGCCATATGTTTGATGAGCATTTCAATAGGTTCTTTATCTGCCGGCTTTTTTTCACCATTTGACAATCTTCCACCTATTAGGTTTGCGAAGCCGTGATATAAAAAAGTGACGTAGTATGAAGGAAAGAATTAATACAAGTGAAGAACACTATTATGGCATGGGAAATGCAGTTGCTGAAAGTAAGGTTACGCTCTCGCAACTAGAGGGGATGAGAAAAGAGTATGAAGAGCAGGAGAGGGGAGTATGGGAAAAACAGCACATGCCAAGACTGAGAGAGCTTATGGCGTCAAAGAAGGATTATGTTGGAAAGACTCTCAGAATTCTGTATGATAGCGATACGAACCCGGACCAGCTGCTATGCGCAGCGAATGACCGAGTGAGTTGCGGATATATGCAAAAGATTTTTGAGACTGCTTCGAAAGACGCGTCTTTGTCTGAAAAGCACAGGGATGTCGCTACTGTCCTTAAAAAGGAGTTTGAGATGAGAGAGAAGGAAAACGCAGTTCTGGAGAGGATGTTCATAGCAGAGGATCTTATATTAGATGGGAATTATGGGGAGGGAAGTGGTGTTCTGAAGGAGCTGAAACCAAAAGCAAAGGAGATGGCGGAGTTCTACATGGGAGATATGAATGAGAAGCTCGGTAAAAGTTTGGCGTTATACCTGCCGGACCCGCAGAGTTACAAGAAACTCTTCGAGTGGAACACGATAAAGGTGCATCTAAGGGAGGTAGAACCTTCTTTAAAGCTGATGGGTGAAGTGCTGGATGACCCCGGTAGATTTTCACATGTTGAGAAGTATAATGCAAGGACAAAATTTTCAGATGCAATCCATAGCTTGGCAATTGTTAGATTCTACGAAGAGGAGCTTTCGCTTGCATATGCAAGAAAGATGGGCATTTAAGGAAAAGAGTTAGATTCTATGAGAATAGCCCTCACCGGTGTGCCGGGCACGGGAAAAACACGAATTGCTCATGCATTAGGTAAAAAAGGCTTTGAGATAATCTCTCTGAATGATATTGTCGAGAGGAAAAGGCTGTGGTCGGCAGTGGATGAATTCGGAAGCAGGATTGTGAATATTAAAAAGCTGGAGCTGGAAACAAACCGATTCTTGAAAAGCAGGAAGAACTGCGTGGTTGAGGGGCATCTGGCATGCGAGATGAAGCTGAGATGCGATGTTGCAATAGTCTGCAGAACCCGGCCGGGTATCCTTGAGAAAAGGCTGAAGAAAAGAAAATACCCCGAGGGGAAGTTCAATGAGAACCTCATGTGCGAGCTGCTTGATTACTGCACAATTAGGAGCCTGGATAATTACAAAAGAGTTTATGAGATTGAGACGAGCAAGAACGTGAAGAAAAATGTTGAGGAAATAAGGAACATTATAAATGGCAAAGGGGAGAGGTTCAGGGCGGGGTGGGTGAACTGGGGGAAAGAGCTGGGGAGAGCAGTAAGTTGAGAATGTCTTTTTGTCTATGTACAACCTGCAGATTTAAAAAGCAAAAAGTGCATAATTTTAGGGAGGTGGAGTTATGACCGTAAAAACTGAGGAGCAGCTCAAAATAGAAAAGCCTATTGACCTAAAAGACCGGCTGCTTGTGAAAGCAGTCAAAAAGGAAACAGATGCTGAGGGGAAGGCTGTTTCGAAGAATATTGAAGCAGTATTCAAACCACGTTATATGCGGATTGATATTGATACACCTGAGAAAGGGGGAAAATTCTTCGTTGAGGTGGAGAAAGGGAAAACGGTTTATGGTTTGACTCAGCATTCTCAAATGCGATTCTCAGAAAGGAAAGGGCAGGCTGAGCCGGATGTTATGCTACATGCCACTATCGCAGAAAACCTCTCCAGAAATATGGGAGGTGCTCTGAGAGAATTGTATAAGGATGCTCCTATTTACCTCACAGCAGCTAAGAATATGCAGAAGGATATGGAGGATGGAGAGAAGTCGGGCAAGGTGGATAAAAACACCTTCATTGGCAGAGAACTAAACGTTTCCATGATAATAGAGAATGGAAAGATTGTTGAGTGGGGACCGACAAAATATTGGAATTCTTTCAGGTTATATGAATCAAATGAAGGAGGAGTTGGTCTTCTGATAAAGCCAGAAGTCATAAGAACGCAGAAGCTTGGTGATTCAAAGATGGCGGATGTTATAAGTTTAGCGTTTAATGAAGTTACAAAAAATTATACCCACAAAGTTAAGGAGCTTCTGGATGTGGCTGAGAAGATGATGGAGAACGTCACTGTGGCTGAGTTTGTTAAAGAGAAGTTACCGCCTTTTTCGAGACAGTTGCTGTCCGACTAATTTCCCAAACCAAGTACCAGCGAAATACTGTAAATTGGACGAAAGGTATATAAACTTTTATTAGGTAATCAACAAGCAATATTTCAGCCCACGGGGTGATTTGCTTGGACGAGGATGAAGAGGATGAGGAAGAGGAGTGGGATGAAGAAGACCTAGATGAGGAAGAGGAGGAAGAGTAGTTAGGTTCCTTGCTTTGTTTTTTCACACATTTTTCTGAAGCTGGTTCTCAGGGCATTTCGTATATATATTAATTCTCAAGTGTAGTTAGTATCAGTATCTGCCAGAATTGGGTCTGCTTTTCCTCAAAGCATCCAAGAAAGCTTCTTCTCTTCATCCTTTGGCTTCTCTGCAGTGGCTTCACCCATAAGCATCTCCAAGTAGAATTGCTCATTTTTGATATTTAAAGAATTGGGCATACGCTCATAAAGGGTTGGAGTACTTTACAAGATCCTTATATTTTAGCTTTAAGGACGCTCTTCGTTCAATCATGGCTTTTGCAGTTAAGAGATCATCTAGCCGTTTCAAGACGGCCTCCAGCCTTTCCTCCAGCGGCGCATCCTTGATGAAAAGTTCAAAGAATTCCTTTGTGCAGATTTGCTTGGCGTCAGATCCTAGAATATCGCCAATTGGCCTTGGCTCAAAATTCAGCTCCATGCGCGATGTCAATTTATCTATGTGCATAAATACCGAAAATCTCGGTTTACTCCCCCCACGAAGAAAAATTTCATTGAACTCTTTATTATCTTGATATCGTGTAACCTTATTACCTTCGTCTTGGTTATACTCCGTGTATTCGTGCTGTGAGCCAGAATATGCAGAATTAAAGATCTGACTATAAATTCGATCAATCTTTCCCTCTAACTTATCAAATGTAATAAAGCAGTAGATTGTAGACTCATCACTTTGAGGTATGGGCTTTGTTATAACCAGCCCCGAAGCCAGACTGTAATCACCGATTTTATCCCACTCGCGTGACATTTTATGCTCTTTTGAAACAGGCACAACTCTGTACCTACGTCTCTCTAATGGTACATCTATTACCTTGTGGAGACTCCGAGTCTCTGAGTCAAATACCTCCCAAAAAGCCTTCAGCTGCTTCTCGTTTCCTACAGCTTTAACCACTTTTGCCGTCAGCCAGGTCCCCAGCTCGGTGTAGAGCGTGTACAAATCTGATGGTTTGTTCATCCAGAATTCGGCAATATCATTTGATGGTTTGTTCAGTTTGTTCATCCAGAATTCGGTATCATAATCTGATGGTTTGTTCATCCAGAATTCGGCAATATCATTACTTAATTTGAGTATAGACCCCACGAAGCATCTTGCAAGTATATAAGCAGCCTTGGGGTCAGCCCCTGCGTCTATTAGCTTCTTCGCTGAGTAGTAAACATCCTCTATATCCTTATATCTTATAGCAAACTCGGGACCTAAAGAAAAACCAGCAATCGTCTTATCAAACGGTTCAGATGACCATTTGCTGAGCTGCTCAGTCATTTTTATTGCTTCCAGATAACTTTTCAGATCCTTATCATTTTTTATTTCTAGGACTACCTTGTAGGTTAACGGCCCCAGATTGTCATATAGCTTGTGCAACTCCGGCATTCTATCTCGCCAGAATTCTGCCATCTCTGTTTTGGCATATGAGTGGATTTCTCTATATTTGAAGAACTCGCGCAAGCGTGACTTCTTCTCTTCATCCTTTGGCTTCTCTGCAGTGGCTTCACCCATAAGCATCTCCAAGTAGAATTGCTCATTTGGTATATTTAAACATAAAGGAAAACTTCGGCTTTGGGCGTTAGCTTTATATACCCGCTTCAGCTATTTCCTTATCACTGAAAATAAATTGAATCTGCCGCAAGGCAGGCTTAAGCCCGCACTGGGCTTATCTCCGGGCGTCATTGTCCGTTGATGAATACCGTGCAGAGTGGGTGAAATCCGCCGGAAGGTGGGTTTGGAAGCTATTTGTCTGTAGCGTAGCTTATTTATCTTGTTCTATGAGGTTTTTGCGCCATTTTATTTTTTTCTAGCGAGTTTTTCGCATGTCTGGGAGGTGGTATAATGAGGAGCAGCCAACCAGAATGCGGAGCGAAGTTGATGGCGCAGTTGGAGGGATTTTACTGCATCGTCTGCGGAAGGTATGTGGGGCATTATGAGACTGCATGGTTCAGCGGGATGAGGATGTGCGGCGAGTGCTACTACGAAAGTGAAGCAGGCAGAAGATGCGCCAGATGCTTCAGGAAGCTTGAGCGCTGGGAAGGCAGAGTCTTTTCTGATGGGAATGAGTACTGCGATCTCTGCTTCCTGCTTGTGAGCGAGCGCTCCGCGAGGAAGGGCATGGGTGCTTGGGGAGAGCAATTCGCGTTTAACTGAGCTGATTCTTGCGAGCTAAAATTCCCTAGCGTAAGCCATGCTCCGGGTAGTCCTGAGCGTGTGCTATGAGGGTCGCCCTATTCTCCGAATGTTCTTTGAACAGCGGATGAAACACCGGGTGGAAATATGGAGACTTTTGATGAGGAGGATGAGAGGCTGTGGGAGTACTGGAAGAAGATGAATGAAAAGAAAGACGAGGAGGAAGGCGAATGCTGGGAGGACATGGAGGATGCACAACTGGAGGAAGAGCAGGGGGAGGCGGAGTACAATGCGGCAGACGACCAGTATGACGACAACTGGGACGAGGAGCTTTGGGAGGAGGAGCAGAATGGCTACGCAGAAGCGATTGAGGAGGAGACAGCAGAGAAGAGGATAAAGAAGAAGGTGCGGAAGGAGTGAGGAGCAGAAGGGCAGAGGAAACAAGGTACCCCGAAATCCGGAGGTTTCTTATAACCTTTTGACTCCGCCCATTTTTATTTGTTTTTTCCTGTTAGTAAGCTTTTCCAGCAGAGCTGGAGGTGGTTAAAATGTTTGGAAATATTCTGGGAGTTATGAAAAAATCTGATTCCGGAGCTGTTGATGTTGGCGAGAAAATTTGCGAGCTTGCTTTTTTGAGAAGATCGTACATAACCGAATACCATCCTTTTGTGAGACTCAAGCCGATCCCAAAATGGGTCTGGAGAGATGCTGGAGGGAGGTTTTCCATTGACTTCAACTCAGAGGCAAACCCACATGTGAACATATCCGGTATGAGCGGGTACGGGAAGTCCACCCTCTGTAAGAAGTTGGTAAGGGGCATAAGGGAGAAGCTCAAGCTTCCCGTGAGCATATTCGACGTTCACTCAGAATACGTGGATTTTGCACTGGAACTTGGAGGAAAGGTGCATTCCCCGAAGGAGTCAAGCATAAACATGTGGGAGCTTGATGGTGCGAGTCCGGCTGAGAGAATATCTGAAAACGTAACAATGCTTAAGAGGATTTTGAAGCTGGGGGATATACAGGCTTACAGCCTGCTAGCCTCTGCAGAGAGGGCATATGAGCGCAGGGGTATAACGCAGGCAGGACAGGGAAGTTGGTGCAATGAACCACCCACGATGCAGGATGTCTACGACTGTATAAATGAGTCAATGGGAAGGGGGCATGGAAGGCAGGGCTACTCAGGCCTCAGCAAGAGGCTCTACCCGCTCATGAGGGGGGATATATTCTCGGCTAAGACGACCCTTCCCTTCAGCACAATTCTGGAAGGGCTGAATGATTTCAGCATAGCAGAGTTGGGGAGCAGCGAGGCGCAGGCTCTCTTCATTGAGACTTTTCTTAGGAAGCTTTACACCCACATGCTGAGCCAGAAGCTCACACACCGGCTGAGGTTGTTTGCAGTGATAGACGAAGCGCACAGAGTATGTATAAGCAGTCCGGGGGAACTCTCACTCCCTGGCAGGCTAGTCTCGGAGGGCAGGAAGTATGGGCTGGGGATAATAACGAGCAACCAGATGGCCAAGAGCCTTGACAGATCCATAATTGCAAACTCTGCGGTTGCATTTGCATTCTACCAGAGGGAGCCAGAGGAGCACGATTACATCACTAATCTCATTGCAGGAGGGAACGACTACGACAGGAGGGATGTGGTAGGTAAGGCCATGAGAAACCTGAAGCAGTTTGAGTGCATAGCTCTCACCTCAAATGAGATGGAGCCGGTGGTTGTAAGAATAATGCCCGTATGAAGAGGTCAGTCGAGCCTGTGCTTTGAGAGGTCGGGATTCTTGCCAGCCTCTCTCCCCTCTTTAAACTCAAGTAGCTTCTGCTCGGCAAAAACAAGCCCTTCCATTCTCTCATCGTAACTCCTTCTCTCCTCGTCAGTCCTGCTCCCCTGTTTTTTCATGAATGTTTTCGTCCATTCGGCATAGACATCCGCCAGGGAGTGGTTGACTGCTTTCAGCTCATCCTGCACAGTCTCAGGAGGGAGCTGCTTCCTGAGCTCGTGTATGCCCTTGGTTGCTTTGTCTAGCTCTTCGTACAGCACAAGAACCCTGCCCATATCCTTTTTCAGAAGCTCTGCCTCAGAACGGGATATCCTCCCTGCCTTAAGGTTCTCCTCAAATCCAAGAACCTTTTTCTGAAGAGGGCCCAGCTCCCGGTTTATGGATGACATGGTTTTGTATAGCTCTGCGAACATTTTCTGAGAATCCGTAACCTTCTCAGGAGGCTCAAGTAATGCTTGCTGAGGACTCATTTTTCAGCACCATATTATATATAATTAGGTTAAATTTATGCACTTGCGGTAATAAATATCTTTCTGGAGACTCGTGCATTCTAGCCCTTGAGCTCGTTCAGCTCGCTCTCCCGTATATCCCTGAGAATCTCAAACTTCCTGGCAATTTCCTCCCTGCCTTCCAGTCTGAGGTTCGACGCAATAGTATTAAGAATTTCAAGCCCATCGGCAAGCTCTAGTGCAAGACTACCCAGCAGCTCACCCCTCTCTTCATCAAGCCTCTTCTTCTCGCCGTTGTTATTTGCTTCCTCAATAAGAATTGAATTGAGCTCTAGCTCGAGCTTCAGTTTTGTGATGGTCATCTCAGATATTTCGTGCTCATCGTACAGGCTTAAGGGGGTCCTTGCGGCAAGCATGAGCCTAGAATAATCTATGGACCTCCTCAGCTTCTTCTTCATTACTGAGCGCAAATCATCATTCATCATATGATCGTACCTCTTGCACCATCAGGACCCTATCGTTCTATCTCGTCTTCTGTTTTCATGCATTTCCTTAAACCTAGCCATATTCCTTTCGAATTGCCTAGCCATATTCTTTTCGAATCGTTTTTTTGCTGCTTCGATATCTCCTCCTAGAAGTGCAGTCCCTGGCGAATACGTTTCATTGGTCTTCCCCCTCATGAGTACTATGTGCTTGGCGTACTCCGGGAATGGCGTATTTAGACTCATCATTCCCAAAGCTGCTTTTGGATGAATCAGAGGCTCTACGGAACCGTAGAACTTGGCGTACTGGTAGGTTACTCTCTCCTCTACCTCCGGTATTACTTTGGGATTCTCCAAGATGTAAAGCGCTAGGTCTTTTGATTCCGCATGGTACTGTGACCAGACAGTGAATTTCCTGACGCGGGCGGCAATGGTCGCACCGATGGAGTCAAACGGTGCTTTTGCAATCTTTATATACCAGGGAAGCCCTTCATTAGGAACCAATAGCTTGTCCTTATCTGGCTCCACCTCGCCGTACCTGTTTACGCGGAAGCCTCTGGTGATGTACTCCGAACCGGTCATTTGGCTTGCCCATGCCTCAGTCCAGGTTTTTGGAGGAGAGCCCGAGCCCCTGCCTGTGAAATGCGATGCCAGCCTCTGGGAATGGAGTGCATCGCGGGCAACAACGCCAAATCCCTCTGAATTGGGGTAGCCGTGCTCCACCCATTCCTCTTTTTTTCGCCATATTGTCTTGGCGCCGTATGTTGCCGCAGCACCCTCACTAACAAGAAACGCAACCGGTCCTACAACTGGTATTGCAAGGGAAAGGGGTGCCAGCACTGCGGCTGCGCCAAGAGCCTTCCCGCCATGCTTGAAGCCGAATTCCGCTGCATTTGCAGCTAACTTTGAGGCAAATCCTGAAAAACGTGAAAATCTCCCTCCGTAGATTCTGTTCTCCCAATCCTTTCTACGGTCCATGAAGTACTCTTGCTCTACCCTCTCGCTGCCGGGTTTTGTTAGCTTACGGTGCTGCTCAGGCTCAAAAATTGCATCGGACTCTTTTTTGTAATTTCTCCATTCTTTATAGCTTTCATTAAACTTTCTCTGCGCCTCGGGCAGCTTATTGCTCAAGGCGTTTATATTACTCTCAATTTCTTTGTATTCATCTGACCCTGCGGTGAGTTTTGACTTTTTCCCCTCCAGATTCTTTATTTCTTTTTTTATTTCAGGCATCTGTTTGCGTACTTCAGTCAGATTTTCTCTGCTCGTCTTAACCTCTATGTTGTATTTGCTTAGAGTATTATCTAATTCTTCTTCGGT
>Ga0315281_10011101_pt1 | contig 12356 bp, 18 predicted proteins | sample YL17G07_0_MG_FD_204540 | JGI IMG/M metagenome (GOLD analysis project Ga0315281, IMG submission 204540) | Sediment microbial communities from Yellowstone Lake, YNP, Wyoming, USA - YL17G07_0 | ecosystem: Environmental > Aquatic > Freshwater > Lake > Sediment | place: USA: Wyoming | collected... | reverse complement strand
CAACCATAAAAGAAAGCCTCGATAATTATCTTGAAACTTGGAGAGTTGACAATACGGAATTTATAGAATCATTTCATTTGATTGAGAGCAGCCTATTTGAACCAGATAACAATAGAAGAATTGAATTACTGGAAAAATCTTTGCAGGTTATTCTCGACGGCGTTTATGACAAGATGCTCAAGTTTACACATGATGTAAGAAGTCCTTTGACAAATGTTTACATGCTTGGTGTCGTGCTTCCAACTCTTGGATTAGCCTTGTTGCCTTTGGCTTCGGCAATGGTTGGAGATTTCTTGAAGTGGTATCATGTGATAATTTTATTCAATATGATAATACCATTTTTTGTTTTTTATCTTACAGATAAAATTCTTTATCAAAGGCCTGGAGGACACGGTGAATCTGGATTATTGGAAAGAAATCCACTCTATCCAAAATATAAAAGCAACGAGCCGTTTTTCAACTCCTTCTTGATTGTATTTCCGCTTTTGATAATCGGGCTTTTGCCGTTGATTTTTCTTTACACGCCGATGCCAGAACTTTTAGGATTGCAGAAAGATTATACATTTGCCCAACTGGGTTTGGGATTATTTGGCAATGATGGATTTTTTGGATTTTTAGATGCAGGCGGAACGAAGACAGGACCTTTTGGAATTGGCGCACTTGTTCTTAGCATGTTCATACCTTTTGGAATTGCGTTATTCTTTTCGCTTGCATACCAAAAGAAAACAAAAGATTTAATTTTGGAAAGAGAAAAAACAAAACAACTTGAAAAGGAATTTAACAGTTCATTGTTTCAATTGGGAAATAGGATTGGAAACGGACTTCCCCCAGAAATTGCTTTTGGCTTGATTGCAGAATCAACGAAAGGATTGAGAACTGAGGATTTTTTTAAGAGAGTAAATTTCAATATAAGACAAGCAGGAATGAATGTTGAGAGAGCAATTTTTGATCCCAAGAGAGGTGCGATTAATTTCTATCCATCTGAATTAATTTCGACAAGCATGAAGGTTCTCATTGAGGCTTCTAAAAAAGGACTTAATATTGCCGCGTTGAGCTTGATAAGCATTTCAGAATATGTTAAAAATATACAGAAAATTACGGACAGACTGAGAGACTTGCTTGCAGAAATAATTTCCGACATGAAGAGTAACATGACTTTCCTAGCACCGTTGCTTTCTGGAATTGTCATCGGATTGGCGGCTATGATTACATCAATTCTAAACAGACTGAATATAGCAAATATAAATCAAACTGGCGGCGCTGCCGGACTTGGAAATTTCCAAACCATTTTGACAATATTCGACGTTACAAAAATGATACCGCCGTATTATTTGCAGATTGCAATTGGGATTTACATTATTGAAATCACATTCATTCTTACAAGAGCTTTGGTTGTTATTGATTCCGGAGATGACAAACTAGAGACGACAAATCAAACTGGAAAAAATCTGATGAAAGGAATGGTTCTTTATTTTGCAACGGCATTTTTATCCACAATGGCTTTATTCGTGCTATCCTCAGTTGTTCTTGGCGGAACACTTACTTAGAAAAAATTTATTAACGAACTTTCTTTTTCCACTCTATGAATAGACAAAAGGAGGAACCTTTAGCCATGTTGTCCAGATTTGTCCAACATAAGAAAGGGATTATTTCTGAGTATCTTCCATGGCTAATAATTGGAATTTCCGTTCTTGCAATAGTCCTAATCGCTATTTTTTTGCTACGAGCAAATGGAGTAACTTTGATAGACAATATAAAAAATTTATTTAGATTCAAATAAAATGGAACTAACTGTAGAACAGATAATAAAAATTATAATTGGGGCATTTGTAATTGTGGTTGTTATTATGGGACTAGTTTATTTTGGTTCTTCAATAATGGATTTTTTCAAGAACATTCCAACTGGAAAATTATTTTTGGGATTAAAATGAATAAAAACGGATTTTTGCTTGCAGAAGAAACTTTGAAAATTATCATCGCTTTTATAGCACTGACTTTTCTTGTTTATTTTTTGACATCTTTGTATTTTGCCAAAGTAAATGAAGTTGATTTTGGAAAAGCAAAACAAATCCTTATCGATTCTCCTGAAAGCCTGGCAAACACATTTCAAAATTTGATTGAAGGAAAAACCAGGCAATTTATTCTTCAAGACCCTGTGGGATGGCATTTGTTTTCATTCATTGGAAACGATAAGCCAAATTCATGTTCTGGAAAAAATTGTCTTTGCATTTGCAATACTCCACTATCTACCTATTTCACTCCACAGATCGAAGAATGTGATAAAAAGAATTCTGGTGTTTGCACTGTTGTTACAAGCCTTGAGAGCAACGTAGACATCAAAATATTAAAAGATTTGAAAACAACCATATTCATAAAAAAAGTAAATGACAAGATTTCAATAGTTGGATAATGGATTTAGATGATTTGATGAAGTTTTTGGTGTGGATAGCATTTTTTGCATTAGCCTTGGTAGGTTTATATTTAATGCTTAAACGAATTGGTATTTTACAATGAAATTAAAAAAAGGTGAATTAACGACGCAGCAGATAGTTGGACTTATAATATTGATAACAAGTTTTGTCATAATTTTATTTTTTTTATTCAGACTTAATATCGGCAAGGAATCAAAAAGCGAACTTTGTCATAACTCTGCAATTTTGAAATCAAAATCCATTTTCCCAAAAGACACGACCCAATTAAGCTGTTATAGAAGCTACAAATGCATAACCCAAGACGGAAGCTGCGAGGGATTGAATAATCCAGAAATTGTAAAAGTTGACAACATAACTAAAATTTACAGCGAACTTGCAAATGAAATGACTGACTGTTGGTGGATGTTTGGAAATGGAAATGTAAATTATGTCGGAAAAGATTTCCTGAAAAATAACTACTGTTCGATTTGCTCACAGGTTTTGTTTGACAATAGTTTAAATAAAATAAATGGTGTGAAAAATGGACAAATCAGCAAAGACGAACTTTACGACTATATTTCAAAAACAAAAATGAGCGATGGAAAAAATACATACGCCGAATATTTATTTGGGACAAATAATATCGAACAATTAAAGCAGGCATCATCTGGAAATGGCGGACCTGCTACTTTTGGAAATATAGATGTCGGAAAACAATTTTTTGTCGTCATGGGGATAACAAGCGAGGTCAGCACAACTTCTTGGTGGGTTGTTGCAGTCGGAGGAACCATTGCCGGAACTGTCATAGCAACAAGCCCGATAGGATGGATTGCAGGAGCTGGAGTTGCAATTACCTCAATTGCAGCTGGAGTGGCAGGTTCTGAAATTTCCCAAAAAATTAATCCCGAAATAAGCGCGATTGTCATCAAGGGGAAAGGTGTTGATAATAATTTCATGAGCCCAACAGTTGTGGAAGCAAATTCGGATAGATTCAAAGCGTTAAATTGTCAAGAAATTTTAACATATACTTAGATAATTTTATTAAGTTGTTTTGGTTTTTTTGAAAATGAAAGACGAAAGGGGGAACCTTTAGCCATGTCGTCCAGATTTGTCCAATATAAAAAGGGAAATATTCTTGCTGAGAATATAGTATTCATTGTTTTGACACTGATTTTTTTTACAATTTTAATACTATTTATTTCTACAAAATCTAGCGGAACTGCACTTATTGAGGAAGAGACTGCGAAACAAGTTGCGTTGATTATTGATTCTGCAAAGCCCGGAATGATAATTAAAATAAACATGGAAGATGCTCTTGACAAAGCCAAGAAAGAAAATTACAAAAAAAATATAATTTCAATCACGGGAAATATTGTAACTGCGAAATTAAGCGAAAAAAGCGGATACTCGTATTCTTTTTTTAACAAAGTCGATGCCGCCGCATTTCCAGACACTTTATCGGGGATAATTAAAGATTATGCCATCGTCATAAAGGGATACAAATAAAATGAAGCTTATAAAAAATAAAAAGGGTTCTGACAAAGTTTTGTCGATCTATTGGTTTGTAATTTTATTTATAGTTTCCACTGGAATATTTGGAATGGTTTATGTTTATTATCATGCTCCTTTTAATGTTCGCGGGGCGGAGGGAGATATAATGGCAAATAAAATTGTCGAATGCATTTCACAACAAGGTAAAACAAGTTCTGCATGGATTTCTGGCGCAAACACTAATACCCAAGCAAGCAACACATGCCAAAATGCAAGAGATTGTCAAAAAATTATTGGAACAAAAATTGCTTCAATAATTAGCGGAATAAAAAATACGCTTCCTGCTGATGTCGATTCCAGCGTAAAACAAGAAGATGTTGCGGAAAATCTAAATTGTCTTGTTTTGCAAATTGCAATGCAGGAAAGTTCTTTACAACACTGCAAACAACCGCAAGTTAATGGAAATCCTTTGTATTGCGACGGCAACAGAACTGACGTTAAGGCATTGGATAATGCAAGAGAAACAAGCCTTGGTGTTTTGCAAGTTAATACTAACGTCCATAGTGTTGCTGCAGAATACTTTGATTTAAGCGTTGCATATGCTGTGAAAAATGTTTTAATTACTAATTACAATCAGTATAATGCTGGAAACTTATTTGCCTCGACAAATACTGTTTATTCTGGATGGAAAGCTGCAATAAGAGGATATAATGGCTGGGGTTCTGGCGGAGATAACCAATATGTTGAACATGTTATTGGGCAAAAAGATTATGTGAATCAACTGTTCCCAGAACTATGTTCGCCGGGAGCGACAACAATTGTCGGGCAGAAAAAAGACATTGCAAGCGAATGTCATCTTAATTTTAATTCTGAATTTAAAGAGCAACAACAATATTATGTCCAAGTTGATTTTTATGATTTGAAAACATTCCAAGTTACAACAACTGCGAATGGAGAAAAAATTACTTCACAGCCAGTTGCAACCGTTTTCGACGGCAATGAAAATTTGAAAGCAGATTGTGAACTACAGAAAGACAAGAATTTCAAGATTCAATCTAAATGCGTAGAAAAAAGATTTTATTCTGTTGACGAAAAAAATAATCCTTACATAATAAATGTGCTTTCTGTAATAAGAAAAACGGAGAAAAATGCTGTGCAATAAAAACGGACAAGTTGCCGAAACTACGACGTGGATAGTTGCAACAGTGATTATTATTTTTGTGCTGGTTGTTTCAGTTTATGCATCTTCTTTGTTATCAGTATCTAACAAATCTATTAGTTTAAGCGAGCCGACAATTCTTGGAAGCAACGTCCTTTTGAAGCAATCAATGTATGGATTCCTTTTGACAAAAAACCAAGAAGGAATTAACATCTATAATCGAATTGATTCCAAGAAAGATATAGACAGCCAAACTCAGATTTTGGGAACGCTTGTCTTCAAACAAATTTACAATTCTCCAGATATTATTTCTATTGTTCTGAGATATAACAAAAAGGATTATAATCTTTTCTTGTCAGGCATCGATGCAACCTCTAAAGTTTTGGAGAGTGTTAAATTCGACAGAGATTCTGCCATTGAATTAATAATAAACATGGGAAATAATGCTAAAATTTAATATGAAAAATAATAAAAAACAGGAAATTTTTCAATCCTTCGTCGGGAGCCGAGAAATGAAAAACAAACGCGGCGATATACCAATAACGATACTTGTAATCGGAGTTTTTTTAGTTTGCAGCCTCGCGCTTTTAAGTTTTTACTTGTCTGGGATAAATGAGCAGAAGACTGCTACAAGATTGGAAATGATGCGTGAAGTAAATTCACTGACTGATGAAATAAAATTTTATAGAAATCCAGATATTAATAAAAATCCAGAAGCTTTAATGGACGCATTCAATAAAAAAAATTCAAACGACAATCCAAGCTACAGCATAATCAATCTTGGTGGAAAATATACTATCGATGCAAACTATTTTGATAATAAATACAAAGTCTTTGGATTTGGTTTTGGAGAAAAGAAAATAATTTTCTCTGTGGAATATACTTTTAAACCATAATGAGAAACATCGTTTCTTATAAACAACATACAAAAATCGACATAGTTTCTTCGAAACAATGTAAGTAAGAATATCGTTTCTTTGAAACGGCACAAAGAAACATTTTTAAATTAAAACATCTTTTGGAAAAGATGGTTATTAATGGAACAGGAAATTAATATGAATAATAAAAGAGGACAAGGTTTGAGTGTCAATGCAATAATACTTATTGTACTTGGAGTTATTGTTCTCGTTCTTATGATCTTGGGATTTACTCTTGGCTGGGGAACGATTTTACCCTTTCTTTCAACGAGCAATGTTAATAATATTGTAACTTCTTGTAATACTGCATGTTCGACTAGCAGCCAATTTGACTTCTGTAATCTTAAAAGAAATTTGAAGGCTGACGCAGTGCAGTTTAAAGACGTGACTTGCAATTATCTTTTGAATAATCAGACAAAATACGGGATACAATCTTGTCCAAATCTTCCTTGCGACAGCGTTCTTTTATTGAAAGCGCAGAATCAACCAGTTTTGAATTCGAGATGCACAGGTAACGAAGGAAAGACAGTTCAGGCTTTGGTTGGAGATACATTAATATCAATAGATTGCCCTCTTCCAGCATAAATAATTCTAATCACAATGGATTACGCTTTTTCTCAGAAAAGAAATAAAGGAAAGGATAAGCGAAAAGAAAGGAAGAAGCACCCTTACAGAAAGGGCGGGAGAAAAAGGGCGAACGTCGCATGAGCGCCATTCGGAAGAAAAAACATCCATATAGACTAGGCGGCAAACGAAGAACTACGACGCCTTAGTAAATGACGTCTGACGAAGAGTTCAAGGATAATATTATAAAATATGTTTTATTTTCTTTTGAATGATAGAGGTTATTTTTCTTTCTGTTCTGGCTTTGATTTGGATGTCGTTTGCCGTTGTCAATGATTTAAAAACTAGGATAGTTCCGAACTGGCTGAATTTTTCCATGATTGCATTTGCATTGGGATTCAGATTTTTTTATTCGCTGTTCACAAATAATTTTGGATTTTTCTATCAAGGACTTATCGGCTTTGCAATTTTCATTTTTTTGGGAAACATGCTATACTATGGAAGAATGTTTGCAGGAGGAGATGCAAAATTGATGATTGCTATGGGAGCAATTTTGCCTTTCTCAAATAATCTTTCTGCTAATATTAACATATTTATCTTGTTTTTTATTCTATTCTTATTTTCTGGAGCGGCATATGGAATACTATCGGCACTTTATCTATCATTTACAAACTTTAGAAAATGCAAAAAAGAATTTACAAAGCAATTTAGAAAGAACAAAGTTAAAACTTTTTTAATAATTTTATGCGGAGTAACAGTGTTGATGTTTGGTTTGCATAATGCGATACTTTTCTATTTGGGGTTGTTTATTTTTGTTTTACCGCTCTTCTATATTTATGCAAAGTCCGTTGATGAAGTTTGTCTTGTAAAAAACACTAAGACAAAAGATTTGACTGAAGGTGATTGGCTTTGCAAAGATTTGAAATTCGGAAGAAAAACCATAAAAGCTAATTGGGATGGACTAAATATAAATGAAATAAGATTGATAAGAAAACATCTCAAGGAAATAAAAATAAAACAAGGAATTCCGTTTACTCCTGTATTTTTAATCAGCTTTATTATTTTGATATACTTTTATTTCAACGGAATAAGTCTGATTAATCTATTTTAAGGAATTCTTCGAGGAAGCCAAATTTTTTCTGGGGCTTTTTCTACTTCCGGTTTTTTTTCAGGTTCCTTAGGCTTTTCCACAAGAATTTTTTGAATTTCCAGAAGCTCTTCTTTTTCGCCTTTGTGTCTTTGTGAATTTACAGTTTCATCCCCATAGATTGGAACAAGATTTATTATCTCATGTCCAAATAAATTTGAAAATGATAAGAGTACATTTCTTGGTGAGAATTTTAATTTAATTTTTTTGGAAATTTCGTCTGCAAACTCCAAAATATTTTTGCTTATTTCCTTTTCTGAAGAAATGTGTTTTTTTGGAATAACGAGTGAATGGGCTTTTGATATCGGATTTATTTCTAAAACACAAAGGGCTTCGGAATTTTCTTCCAGCTTATGCGATTCCATTTCTCCAGAAACTATTGAGCAGAAAATACATTTTTGCGGAGTTTCTTGTTTTAAGACACCATTTTTTTCAAGAAATTTTTCCAGTTCTTCAGAACCCATAATTTTAATTTCCTCAATAGCAGAATATCTTTGCTCATCGGGAAATGTTGATTCAATTTGATGAATTATCTGTTCTTTAATCTGTTCTGTTTGTTCTGGAGATAACATTTTATTTTTAACCGAATGCCCTTCTTATGTCAATGATTTGCACCGAATTCACGTCTTCTATTTTTCCTAAATGATTTTCCATAGAATCAATTCCTTTCTCTTCAGGATATAAAAATGTGACAATTACCGCCTTTAATCCAAATGCTATAAGCTCTTCGTCAAAGATACAACTCTTTCCATTTTCTCTTTCTATAATTTTTCTTGCTTCCCCCTTTATTTCTTCCAAGTCACTGCTAGGTGAGGATGGCATTATTTTTATTCTTACGTTAATAGTTCCCACAGTTTTTGTCTAATAAGGTAATTTATAAATATTCTTTTTTCACGAAAATTCTTAAAAACACTCGTTTTTTCCATACGAGATGGATAACAGCAATTATGAAAAACTTGTGAGTATAATTTCCAAGTATTCTGGATTAGGCAAGGATGAGATTGAAAGAAAAATCGTCGCCAAGCGGGAAAAAATTTCAGGACTTATAAGCAGAGAAGGAGCGGCTCAGGTTGTTGCGGCTGAATTGGGAATAAGTTTTGACAACGAGAAATTGAAGATAGACGAACTTTTATCCGGAATGAAAAGAGTAAATATAACTGGAAAAATAATTAATATTTCTCCCGTGAGAACATTTACAAGAAACGGGCAAGAGGGAAAGGTTGTGAATCTTTTGGTTGCAGATGAAACTTCAAATATAAAAGTTGTTTTATGGGATACAAATCACATAAGCTTAATTGAAAGCAAAGAAATAGGCAATGACAGCGTCGTGGAAATTTACAATGCGACAATGAGGGAGAACGAGCTTCATCTTGGAAATTTTTCAGAATTTAAGCCAAGCAAAGAAATTCTTGGAAATGTCAAAACTGAAAAAGTCGTAAAGGAAAAAAACATTTCAGATTTAAGAGTTTCAGACAATGTTAATTTGAGAGCATTTATTGTCCAGGCATTTGAACCAAGAGCATTCAATGTTTGTTCAACATGCAAGAAAAAACTTACAGTTGAAGGAGAAAATTATATTTGCGCAGAACACGGAAAAATTGTTCCAGAAAAAAGATTTTTAATAAACTTGGTTCTTGACGACGGAACAGGAACAATAAGGGCGGTAGTCTTTCATGATAATTTTGCACGTCTTGGTTTTTCAAACATGGAAAACAATGAATCTGTTTTGGAGCAAAAGGAAATTCTTTTGGGAAAAGAAATGTTTTTTTCAGGAATGGTAAAGATGAACAGTTACTTCAACAATCCTGAATTTTCTGTAAATTTAGTCAACGAGATTAACATTGAAGACTTGATCAATAGTTTTGAGAAAAACACATGAAAGAAAATTTTTATTCTTGGCTGAAAATTTTTTCACCGCCATTTGCAATTTTGATAATTCATTTTTTTCTTATCGTTTCTAAATTATATCTTCTTTCCTATTGGGTGGCTGAAACGATGCACGTTGTTGGCGGGATAGCTATTGGATTTACTTATTTTTTTATTCTGAATTTTTTAGAAGCGAATAATCACTTTAAAGCAAAGAGTTTCATCAAAGTAATTTTTATAATATCTCTTGTTGCACTCACGGCTGTTTTTTGGGAATTTCATGAATTTGTTCTGGATTATTTTTTCCATACAGGATTCCAGATTTCAAATGCAGATACCATGCTTGACTTATTTTTGGGATTGTGCGGCGGAACTTTCATTTCTATATTTTTGGAGAGTATATATCATTAGTTAGTTTTAATCCAAATAATCTTTATAAATTGCCATTAGTAATCAATTCTATGGTAAAGGGAGAAGATGATTCTGGAGTGAAAAAAGAACCGAAATTAACGGACTTGCCGGGAATAGGTCCTGCTGTTGCGGCGAAACTTGAGGCTGCGGGAATTTATGAATTAATGAGTTTGGCAGTAATGAGTCCGACTGTTCTTGGAGATGCTGCTGGAGTTGGAGCTGCCGTCGCGAGAAAGGCAATTCAGGCTGCAAGAAACATGCTTGATCTTGGTTTTGTCGACGGAGCGGAATATGCGAAGAGAAGGGAAAATGTTATTTATATCACGACTGGAAGCAAAAATTTTGATTCACTTCTTGGGGGAAAGGGTGTTGAAGGACGGGCAATTACAGAAGCATTTGGGGCTTACGGAAGCGGAAAAACACAAATTGGATTAGGTCTCGCGGTAAATGTTCAGCTGCCTCCAGAACAAGGCGGGGCAAATGGAAAAAGCGTTTTCATAGATACGGAAGGAACTTTCAGACCTTCGAGAATAAAACAAATTGCCGAAAGCATCGGGGCAGATCCGGAAAAAGTTTTGAAAAATATTTTTGTTGCCCGCGCTTTTAATTCTGACCATCAGATTCTTTTGCTGGAGAAAATCGGCGAGATGATAAAAGGCGGCGAGCCGATAAAACTTTTGATTATTGATTCTTTGACTGCACATTTCAGGGCAGAATTTGCCGGAAGAGGACAACTTGCAGACAGGCAGCAAAAATTAAACAAATATTTGCATGATTTGATGAAACTTGCTGAGACTTATAATTTAGCGGTTTATGTGACAAATCAAGTCATGTCGAATCCTGCGCAAATGTTTGGGGATCCTACTGTGGCAATCGGCGGAAATATCGTCGGACATGCATCAACTTATAGAATTTATCTGCGACGTGGAAAGCAGGGAAGCAGAGTTGCTAAGATGATTGATGCCCCAAACCTCCCTGAGAATGAAATTATGTTTTATTTAAGCGACGGGGGAATTCGCGACGACGAACCTAAATAAAATGACAAAATTAAATGATTTTTTGGCGACAGATAGAAACGGTTTGTCTATTTATGACTTGGATAAATTAAATAAAATTTCAGTTGAAGAATTTGCAAAAATGAGATTAGAAGAGATGGAATCTTTCATGAAAAATCACGGAAAAAAAGTTGATTGTTTTGCATGTCCAGAATCAATAGAGTCTGCAAACAATTTAGTAAGATACTTTGGAAGAAATGCCCACAACAAATGTTTCTTGGAAGAATATGAAAATGATATTTTTGACATGTCTGTTTATGAAAAAGAATATTTCGGATTGGTTAAAAAATCTATTGAAGCAAACGCCCCCACTAGGAGTTGAACCTAGGTCTCAACCTCCGCAAGGTCGAATTCTATCCGCTGAACTATAGGGGCTCTAATTTTACTAATATATTAGAAATATAAATCTATTCAAAATAAGAAATCGTAAGCTGTTTTGTGCTCGTGGAGTTCTTCCAGCTTGAACCAAATTTGAATTTCTCTTTCGGCGTTTTCTTTAGAATCTGAGGCATGAACAAGATTTCTTAAAACTCTAGATTTGGAATCTGCGACGGAATAAGCTTCAACAGAAGAGAAATCGCCGCGAATTGTTCCAGGTGTTGCAGATTTTGGTTCCGTTGAGCCAATCATTTTTCTTACAATTTCTATTGATTGGGGACCTTCCAAAACCATTGCAATTACAGGACCTTCTTTCAAAAAATCTGCATTCCATTTCTGGATTGTTTTTCCGAATTCAATATATGTTTTGTATTTGAATTTTTTCCCGTCTTTTTCATATGCAGATTTTGTTTTTTCAAAAACATTTTTAGCCCATTGCTCGTCGAGAGGATAGTGCCTTTTTGTCAATTCTTCCGAAGCCCAAACCATTTTCACTCCGACGATTTTCAAACCTGTGTCTTCAAAACGAGAAATTATTTTTCCAGAAATGTGTCTCTTGACAGCGTCGGGCTTTAACAAAACCAAAGTTCTTTCTTGCATGGAATTATTTGGAACTCCTATTTTTAAGTTTTTTCATAAAAAACGTTTTTTTTTTCTAAAAACATTTATAAATATAAAAAAGATAAGTTAGTAATAATCAATTGTGAAAGATTGATTGTGAAAGGGAGAAAAAGGGATGAAGATAAATTTAGGTAATAAAGGAGTGAAGGGAAATAATTTTGTACATTTAGTTTTAGCTGTAGTTTTTGTTTTGAGTTTGGTTTATTTAGGGAGTTTTGTTTTCGCAACCCAAAATAGTGTTTTTAGTGCTGGCGGGCTGGGAAATGGTGGCAATGGTTCTACGGTAAATTTTACTTTGATAAGAGGTACTACTCCGAACCAAGGATTTGGAGCCAT
>Ga0315281_10011100_pt1 | contig 12356 bp, 7 predicted proteins | sample YL17G07_0_MG_FD_204540 | JGI IMG/M metagenome (GOLD analysis project Ga0315281, IMG submission 204540) | Sediment microbial communities from Yellowstone Lake, YNP, Wyoming, USA - YL17G07_0 | ecosystem: Environmental > Aquatic > Freshwater > Lake > Sediment | place: USA: Wyoming | collected... | reverse complement strand
TTGGAGCGAGAATTACAAACGGCTGAAGAAACAGATCAGGAAGGTCTCGGATTTTCATAAGAAATTGCTTCGATCGAAATAAAACTCTCTCCGCACCGGCCGATGCCACAACTTATTGAGTAATTACCCGCGAGGCCCGTAAGTCATTGATATTCTGGGCCATATGGGGAGAAAAAGGAGCGCGCCCGGGGTGACTCGAACACCCGACCTGCTGATTCGTAGTCAGACGCTCTATCCAACTGAGCTACGGGCGCGCACGGGTCCGTCCGGCACATATACGGAAGCCGGAAAGCGGAGTTAATATAGCGCAACAGAATAAATTTTTCAAATCCGTCTTATTTCCCGGACTTCTCCTGCCGCCTCCGGACCTTGCCCATGAGGCGTTCGAGTCTCTTCCGGAAGTCCTGCTCGTATTGCGGGGAAACGCCCAAGGAAAGAGCCAGCCCCTCCTCGGCGGCCCGGATGGCCTCTTCGTATTTCTTTTCCCTGTGTTCGTAGTACATGGCCAGTTCACGGCGGCTGGAGAGTTCCTCGCACCCAGCCGCGCTCTGCCAAAGCGAGACGGCCTTGTCCCAGGACCGGTTCTTCTTGAAATGGCGGCCGAGCTTCGCCCGGACTTGGACGGAGACCTCGACCGACAAGTCCCCCTCGAGGGCCTTTTCGAAAAGCTCGGCCGACCTCTCCAAGTCGCCGGCGCTTTCGTAGAGTCTGCCGATGCCGACCAAATCCATGGCATCCGTCTCATCCTGAGAAGGCCTCCGGCCGCGGTCGAAAAGAAGCGCGCCTTCGATGACCACCCCGAGGAGCGACAGGATGTCCTCCTGGTTGTGATAGAGAATGGGTTCGATGAGGGAGAAGTCCCCCGACCGGATGTATTGGAAATACCGGATCGGGATCTCAGCGCCGGGGATGTCCTCGTCCCGGCCCGCCCGGACGATCTCCCGGGCCAAGTGGGATAGCCGGCAGCTCTCATACTTGTGTTTCCAAAGATGGCGGGCCGAGAAGAGGAAGTCAAGATGCGGCAGGTCCGCGAGCGGAAAGCGCTCCCGCTGGAGGGCAAAGCGGGTCTCCAGGAGGGGCATGTCGAATGCCTTGCCGTTGTAGGTGACGACCGACTTGAAATTCATCTCCCGGAAGAATTGCCCCAGCTCGCGGACCATCCGGTCCTCGTCACCCATCTCGCTCAGGAAGTACTGGGCCACGTTGAACCTGCCATCTCGGAAATAGCCCATGCCGACAAGAAAGGGCAGGGTCCCGGTTCCTCCCGCGAGCCCCGTCGTTTCCAGGTCGAGAAACAGGGCCGAATCGAGCGACAGGCCTTCGAAGGCGGCGTCATGGCTCAGGAAAGCGAGCGCTTTTCCCGGGATCTCGAGCCCCAGGGAGATCGTGACCTGACCGTAGCGCGCCCCCAGTGTATATGGATTTTCGAAGAACTGGACCGGCTCGCGATGTTCCGGCCCGCTGGGGACGGGTTTGGGTTTTCCGGCAGGGCCTTTCTCGCAGCGGGTGAGGCTGATGAGACGTTCCAGCTTTTCTTTCGTGGTGAGGTTCTCGCCGTCCCGGTCGATCTTTTGCCAAGTGTCCTGGACCTTCCGGGAGCGGTCCCGCGCGTCCCGCTCCTTCTTCAGCAGTTTAAGTTCATCCTTGATGGCCATCGGATCTCACTTCTTTCCGGTCCCTGCTTCTATCATAAGGGAATTGCCGCGGTATTTCCAGACGTCGGACGCAGGATGTTGTGATAATATAAATGTGGCTAACATGAACGCGCGGAATTTCCTGGCCTTCGATCTGGGAGCGGAAAGCGGACGGGCCGTTCTAGGAACCCTCGAGGACGGAAGGCTCGCCGTACGGGAGGTCCGCCGCTTCCCCAACGGCCCCGTCAGCCTCGCCGGCCGGCTCCACTGGGACGTTCCCAGGCTCCTGAACGAGATGAAGATGTCTCTCAAAGACTGCGCCGGGGGCGCCGGGCTCAAGAGTATCGGCGTAGACACTTGGGGCGTGGACTTTGGTTTCATCGGCCGTAACGGAGAGATGCTCGGCCTTCCTTATTCCTATCGGGACCCCAAAATCCTGGGCGCCATGGAGCGCTATTTCGATCTGGTGCCCCGGGAAAAGCTTTATGACCTCACAGGCATCCAGTTCATGGCGTTCAACTCTCTGTTCCAGTTATACGCCCTGGTCCGGGAGGGGTCTCCCCTCCTCGAGGCCGCGTCCGACCTTCTCTTCATGCCCGACCTTTTCAATTATCTTCTCACGGGCAAAAGGACCGCGGAGGCCACGATCGCGTCGACGTCCCAGTTCCTGAACCCAAGAACAGGAGCTTGGGAAAAAGGGCTCCTCGAAGTCATGGGCGTTCCCTCCGGGATCCTCCGGGAAATCCTCCATCCCGGGACCGTCATCGGGTCCATCGAAAAGCGCCTCGGTAAGGAGATGGGTTTGGCGGGCGTGCGGGTAGCGGCGACATCGGGCCATGACACGGCCGCGGCCGTGGCCGCCGTCCCGGCCGAAGGCGGCGATTGGGCTTATATCAGCTCGGGGACCTGGTCTCTCGTCGGTATCGAGGTCTCGGCGCCCATCATCACATCCGAGTCGCGGGAGTCCAACTTCACTAACGAGGGAGGCGTCGGGGGGCGGGTCCGGTTCCTGAAGAACGTCGCCGGGCTCTGGCTCCTCCAGCAGTGCCGCAAGAGCTGGGAAAAGGAGCGGAAATGGACCTATGGGGAGCTTATGGCCGCGGCCGAGGCGGCCCCACGATTCGGGGCCTTGATCGATCCCGACAGTCCGGCTTTCCTCAACCCGCCCGACATGCCCGAAGCCATCGCGTCGTTTTGCCGAAGGACCGGGCAGGCCCCGCCGGAAACGATGGCGGCCCACGCGCGCTGCATTCTCGAAAGCCTGGCCCTCAAGTGCCGCCATGTGCTCGAACAGTTGGAGCGGATTAGAAAACGGCGGTTCCAGACCATTCACATCATCGGCGGTGGATCTCAAAACACGCTTCTCTGTCAGCTGACGGCCGATGCCGCCGGGCTCCCCGTCATCGCCGGCCCCGCCGAGGCGACATCGGCCGGGAACATCCTGGTCCAGGCGATGGCCGCGGGGTGTGTCCGGAACCTCGAAGAGGTCCGCCGGATCACCCGCCGGTCCTTCGTCTTCGATGTCTACGAATCCAGGCCATCGACGGCTTGGGATGAAGCGTACCGACGGTTCAAGCTGCTTATTGAACGACCGAGTGAACCTTGACACGCGGTCAATTTTCTTGACATCAAGCACGGGAGGAGCTATAAACAAAATCTGGGAACCGGAGAGGAGGGTTGCATGGACGCTTCAGCCGTTGAAAAAAGTTATGCCCTGAGCCGGGAGCGCTATGCCGAGATCGGGGTGGACACTCAACGAGCTCTGGAAACCCTCGGGCATATCTCCATATCGTTGCATTGTTGGCAGGGCGACGACGTCGGGGGTTTCGAGGCTTCGCCGGCGGGCCTGGCCGGGTCCGGGCTCGCGGTCACAGGCGAATATCCCGGCAAAGCCAGGAACATCGACGAGTTGCGCCAGGACCTCCATAGGGCCTTGACCCTCATCCCGGGCCGGCACCGCCTCAACCTCCATGCCATTTACGGGGAATTCAACGGCGAGCCCGTGGAGCGGAACGCCATCGAGCCCAGCCACTTTCGGGGCTGGGTCGAATGGGCCAAGCAGGAAGGCCTTAAGCTCGACTTCAACGCAACCTGCTTCTCCCACCCCAAGGCTTCTTCAGGCTTTACGTTGAGCCACAAAGAAAAGGACGTCCGGAAATATTGGATCGAGCACGTCAAGTGCTGCCGCAAGATCAGCGCTTACATCGGGCGCGAGCTGAAGACGGCCTGCGTCCACAACCTCTGGATCCCCGACGGCTCCAAGGACATTCCGCTTGACCGCTGGACGCACCGGGCGCTCCTCAAGGAATCGCTGGACGAGATCTTCGACACGGAGTACAGCCCCTCCCAGATGAAGGACTCCCTCGAAAGCAAGCTCTTCGGAATCGGCAGCGAGTCCTACGTCGTTGGTTCCCACGAGTTCTACCTGGGCTACGCGATGAGCCATGGCAAAATGATCTGCCTGGACTTGGGGCATTTCCACCCAACGGAGTCCGTTGCGGACAAGATCTCGGCCGTCCTCCAGTTCTCCGACGAGCTCCTGCTGCACGTCTCCCGGGGGGTCCGTTGGGACAGCGATCACGTCGTCATCCTCAACGACGAGGTCCGAGCCTTGACCGAGGAAGCCGTCCGCGGCGGGTGCCTGGAACGCGTCCATTTCGCCCTCGACTACTTCGACGCGAGCATGAATCGCGTCGGGGCCTGGGTGATAGGCGCCCGCGCCCTGCTCAAGGGACTGCTCATCGCCCTCCTCGAGCCGGCCGCCGAGATGCGCCGGACCGAGGACGAGGGCGACAGCTTCAAGCGGCTGGCCCTCCTGGAGAGGCTCAAGGCCCTGCCTTTTGGGGCCGTCTGGGACCAGCACTGCCTCAGGTCCGGCGTTCCGCCTTCGGGCCGCTGGCACGATGAGATCGCGGACTACGAAAAGAAGGTCCTGAACAAACGATAAGCGCCGGCGGCCCCGTTCTTCCCCTTCGAGAATAATCACGGTCCCCGGACGTCTCCTCCAAGAGTTCCGTTTCCGATTGACGAAACCCCGAAAATCCTTTACCTTTGGTATGATGAGCATGGAACCCGAATATATTTCCCCCGACCCGAAGCAGGTGGAGAAGGTCCGCGAGATCATGCTGGCCCTGGCCAACACGAACTCCGCCATGAAGATCTTCCCCGCCAACCACGCCACGGTTCGGAACTTCGTCGAAGATCTGGCGAAGAAGATGATGGCGTTCCTGGAGGCGAACGGGAAGATCGAGATCGACATCGAGGAGTTCGTCTTCACGTTCATGGGGAAGCCGGTCTACAAGGACGAGCTCTCCATCAAGAGCCTCCCCTTCTTTTTCTTCAAGGACGGGATGCAGAAGCTTTTCTTCTACGATGGCTTGGAAAAGGACGAGATCGCCGATTTCCTCGATCTCATCAAGCGCGAATCGCGCAAACCGCCGGAAGAGGCGGATATCGTCACCGCCCTGTGGGAGAAGGACCTGACCAACATCCAGTACTACGCCCCGGACGATTACTTGGAGAACAAGATCTTGGAAGAGCAGGCGGGACAACAGACGAAAGCCGGGGCGCCCATCCTGCCGGCGGAGCTGGCCGCCAAGGTCATCGACGTCAAAGTGGACACCTCCCAGTTCAGCAAGGGAAGGATCGAAGTCGCAGGCGAGGACTTGGAAGAAGGCGAAGAGATGGCGCTCAAAATGGCCGGCCAAGAGGCGCCGGGAGGCGAGGGTGCCGTTCCCAAGCGGGCGGCGGCTGCCCACGACCCGACCCTCAACGACAGCGAGGTCGAGGCGATTAATACCCTCATCCACGCCAACCGGGCGATCTCGCCTGAGGAGGAATTCCTGAACCTCATGGTCGAGCTCGTCTACCTGGAGAAGGACATGTCCCGGTTCCAGTCGAACCTGGACGTCATGATGGATTACCATGTCGACCAGCTCCAGAGCGGAAATTTCCAGGTCCCGATCCTGATCATCCACAAGGTTCAGGAGCTCAAGGAGTTTCTTTCGGAGCGCAACCCGGAGAAGGCCGGACCTCTGGAAGACTTTCTGAAGAAGGTCACCGGCGAAAAGACCACGGCCGCCGTGAAAGAAATGTTCAAGAAGAATCCGTCTGTGGACGTGACCGCCTTTTTTGAATACCTCAGGCTCCTGGGAGACCAGGCCTTGCCGCTGGCGGCGGAGATCTACGAGGCCTATCCCGTGCCGGAGTTCCGGGTGAAGGTCCTCGGCTTTTTCAAGGGCCTCGAGCTTAAGGACCTCGGTCCCCTGGTCAGCCTGGCCAACGATGCCAGACCCGACCTGTCCAAGGAGATCATCCGGCTCCTGGACGAAGGCCGCGACCGGAAGGCAGCCCAACACTTGGCGACGTTCCTGAGCTTCCAGAATAGGGACATCCGTATAGAGGCCGTCCACGCCCTCGGGCGCATCGAGGACGAGATGGCCGACAAGATCCTGACCGGCTTCCTCAAGGACCGTGATGAAGAACTTCGGATCCTGGCCGCTCTGAAACTGAAATACCACGGGGATGCGTCCCGGATCGTGGCCATCATCCAGGACGTTTCGACGAGGTCCTTCCGAAAGAAGAGCCTCGCGGAGAAGCAGGCCATCCTCAACTTTTTGGGAAGGTCGCGGACCGACGAGGCCTTCCGCTTCCTGAAGACGCTCCTCGAAAGACCAGGTTTTTTGCCGTCGGCCCACCGGATCGAGATGCGCTTGTGCGCCGTTTCAGGCCTGGAAAGCATGGCCACAACGGCGGCCGTGGAGGTCCTTCGGCGCGGGACGGCGTTCCACCGGGCGAAGATCCGGGAGGCCTGTTCCGCGGCCCTTGTCCGGATGGCCTCGGCGCCCGCGACGGCCGGGTATGAGGAGAGGACGTGAACGAGAACGCCGGGAACTTCGTTGGACCGAAGGCCCCCCGAGACCGCAAGGACCTCAAAGCGATGCAGAAGACCGCCGTTGACCTTCTTATCCGCCTCCACATCGTCCTCAAGATCTCCAAGCTCTACGAATCCAACAACGACATGCTTCAGGAGCAGGCCAAACGGCTGTTCGAAGGGATCGGGGCCGTGACCGCCGCCGAGGACGAGGCCACGTTCAAGGTCCGCCAGGGCGCCATCTTCTTCAACGGGTTCAGGGTCAAGTTCGTCCTCTCCAACTACGCCATCTTCAAGTTCGTCCTGGAGGAGTTCAGGAAGAGGGAGATCGGCGCGATGAGCTTCCTCAGCGGCTTGACCCAGGACGAGCTCATCCGGTTCATGATCGCGCTCGCCAAGAAGGAGAAGAAGGCCTCCGCCTCCTTCGAAGAGATCGCTGAGGAGGTCCGGGAAGCCGGAATCGCCCATGTCGTCCTGGAAAAGTTCCATCCTGACGAGACGTTCACGAGTCTCGAGAAGAACACCTCCAGGCTCTTCTTCCTGAGCATTTTCCACCTCAAGGAGGTCTTCGAGAAGGACCGGAGGGACGAAAAGCTGAAGTTGAACACAACCCGCCGCCTGATGCAGTCCATCTTCAATCACATCACGGACAACGAGGCCTTCGTCTACGGCCTGACCAACATCAAGAATTACGACGAATACACCTTGAACCACTCGGTCAACGTCTGCATGCTCTCCATCGCCCTCGGCCGCAGACTCGGTCTGAGTCGCGGCGAGCTCGTCGACCTGGGGATGGCGGCGTTCTTCCACGACTTGGGAAAGATCGAGACGCCGATCGAGATCCTGAACAAGCCCGCCCGGCTGAGCAAAAAGGAGCGGGAGATCATGGAACAGCATCCCTGCCAGGGCGCCGAAAAGCTCATTCAGCTCAAGGAGTTCAAACGCCTCCCCCTCCGGGCCATCCACGTGGCCCTCGAACACCACCTCAAGGAGGACAACACCGGGTATCCCCGCTATTTCAAGAAGGAAACGACGAACCTGTTCAGCAAGATCGTCAAGGTCGTCGACTATTTCGACGCCATCACCACCAAGAGGATCTACCGGAAGAAGGTCTTCACGCGGGCCGAGGCCCTGAGCCTGATGCTCGAGCACTCCGGGACGGAGTTCAACCCGGTCATCCTGAAGGCCTTCGTCAACACGATGGGGGCCTATCCAATCGGCACACTCGTCCACATGAACACGGGCGAGGTCGGGATCGTCTTCAATACCAACTCCGACACGCAGTATCTCTTCAGGCCGAAGGTCAAGCTCATCACCGACACGCAGGGCAATAAGGTCGACGGCGAGGTCGTGGACCTCACGGATAAGGACCCGCGAACGGAAAAGTTCCAGAGGACCATCCTGAAGGCGCTCGACCCTGACAAATACGACGTCAACGTGTCCGATTACTTCCTCGCCCAGGCCCAGTGAGGTGAACGTCATGGCCCCATCCGCCCCGTACGACCTCAAATGCGAGTCGCTCAGGAACCCGCTGGGCATCGACGTGCCCCGGCCGCGGTTTTCCTGGCTCCTCGAAAGCCCGAAACGGGGCGAAAACCAGGCCGCCTGCCGGATCCTCGTCTCCTCGGAAGAAGCTCCCTGCCGGAACGGGATTGGCGACCAGTGGGATTCGGACCGGCTGGAGACGGACAGGAACTTCCATATCGCCTATGACGGAGAGCCGCTCCTCAGCTGCCGCCGGCACTGGTGGAAGGTCCGGTGGTGGAACGCGAAGGGCGAGGAAAGCCCGTGGAGCGAGCCGGCTTTTTTCGAAACCGGTTTTCTGGAGAGGTCGGATTGGAAGGCCGTCTGGATCGGCATGCGGGCCCCGCGTGAGTCCCGCTCCAAAGGGAACGTCCTCCTGACCCACGCCGCATATCTCCGGAAGGAGTTCGAAGTCCGGGAACCCGTCCTCCGGGCCACGGCCTTCGTCTGCGGACTCGGTTACGGCGAGTTCTACGTGAACGGCACGAAGGCCGGAGACAGTGTCCTCGACCCGGCCTGGACGGATTATCACCGGAACGCCCTTTACTCCACCTACGACATCACGGACCTTTTAAAAGACAAAACCGCCGTCGGGATCATCCTTGGGAACGGCCGGCACATCAGGAATTACGGTCATGACGTTCCCAAGGCGGCCTGCCGCATAGAGGTCGAGTATACATCCGGGGGTCGGGAGATCGTCCAGACCGACGGGAGTTGGAAAGCTTCCCACGGGCCTATCCTCGAGAACGGGATCTACTGCGGGGAACGTTATGACGCCAGGCTTGAGGCAGCCGGCTGGAGCGAGCCGGGGTTCCACGACGCCTCTTGGGAGAAGGCGTCCTTCCTCCAGGGCCCTCCCCTGTCCTCCCAGATGATGCCGCCCATCCGGGTCTGCGAGACGATCGACCCGGTCAAGGTCACGAGCCCGAAGCCGGGGGTTCATGTCTTCGATTTCGGACAGAACTTCACGGGTTGGGCCCGGCTCAGCGTGCGGGGTCCGCGGGGGACCGAAGTCAGGCTTCGGCATGCCGAGCTTTTAAACGAAGACGGGACCTTGAACACCCTGCCGAACGAGAACGCCGACTCCGAAGACGTCTATGTCCTCAAGGGCGGGGACGTCGAGACCTATGAGCCGAGGTTCACATATCACGGCTTTCGATACATCGAGTTGATCGGCTTTCCGGGCGAACCGGGTGTCGACGCGCTCCGGGGGCGATTCGTCCATTCCGACGTCCCCAGGACCGGAAGATTCCGGTCGTCGAATGACCTCATCAACCGGGTCCACCGGAACATCCTTTGGGGCCAGCTTTCCAACCTGATGAGCATCCCGACGGACTGCCCCCAGCGGGACGAGCGCCACGGCTGGCTGGGCGACGCCCACCTCTCGGCCGAGGAGGCCATCCTCAACTTCGACATGGCGGCCTTCTATACGAAATATCTGGAGGACATCCGGCTCGCCCAAAAGGAGGACGGCAGTCTGCCGGACGTCGTCCCGGCCTACCTACCCAAGCTCTATCCGGCCGACCCGGCCTGGAGTTCCGCCTACGCGATCCTCGTCTGGTTGATGTACCGGTATTACGGCGACACCCGCGTCATCGAAAGACATTACCTTCCCCTCAAGCGTTACGTCGAGTTCCTGGGCAGGAACGCCGAGGATCATATCATCCGTAAACTCGGGAAATACGGCGACTGGTGCCCTCCGGGAAGCATCGTCCCGAAGAAGACGCCGGTCGAGCTGACGTCGACATGGTATTATTACCATGACGTACGTCTCGTGGCGGCGATGGCCGGCCTTCTCGGCCGCAAGGATGACGAGAAAGCGCTGCGAACCCTTGCCGGGGACATCCGGGGGGCCTTCAACCGGACGTTCCTCGAAGAGGACCAATACGCCTCCATCCGCGTCTCCAAAGTGGACACGTACCCGAACCAGACGTCCAACGTCCTGCCCCTCTACCTGGACATGGCGCCTCCGGAGAAAAAAGCGGCCGTCCTGGAGACCCTGCTCCGGAGCGTCGTGAAATACACGGACTACCATGTCGACACGGGGATCCTTGGCACCCGCTACCTCCTGGATGTCCTGGCCGAGAACGGGCGCGCGGACGAGGCCTACAAGATCGCAACCCGCGAAAGCTATCCGGGGTGGGGATATATGGTCCGGGAAGGGGCGACGACGCTCTGGGAGCGATGGGAGAACCTGGCCGGGCCCGGGATGAACTCCCATAACCACATCATGCTCGGGAGCGTGGACGCTTGGTTCTACAAGTACATCGGCGGGATCGCCCTCATCGAGCCGGGTTGGAAGGCGGTCCGGATCGCGCCCACGCCGTTCGAAGGCTTGACGTCGGCGGAAGCCTCCGTGATGACCGTCCGCGGAGAGGTCCGCGTCCAATGGTCGAGCGAGGCGAAGCGATTCACCCTCGAAGCGACGGTCCCCGTCGGCGCCTCCGCCGAGGTCCGGTTGCCTCTTTTATGGGAAAACGCCCGCGTCCTCGAAGGCGGGACCACGGTCTGGAATGACGGCCGTCCGAAGGCCGCTGTCGAGGGGGTCTCCTGCACCGGTCATTCCAGCCACGACGTTTCTTTCAAGATTTTGAGCGGGACCTATAAATTCATTGTTTGCGCTGGCGACAGCCCCCTCTCGATGCAGGCGTAGGCCCGCAGCGTCGGTACATGATCGCAACCCCGGGTTCTCTTACGTTAGATGTGGGCCGGGGGCTTGGGCGGGATGGATTGTTTTCTTCGATCACATGTATTTCTTGAACGTCTTCGCGACTTCCCGATAGGCGTCGATGGTGCGGCCGATGACGTCGTCGGAATGGGCCGTCGACACCGCTCCACCTCCGTGGACGACGTGGACGCCACGGCTAAGGAGGGCCAGTTTCAAGGCTTCCTCCCTGAGCCGGACCGAGCAGACCGCCGGGTCCCAGATGTTCTCGGGACTCCTGAGACCGGTCTTCGCCAGGGGGAAGTTGACCATAAAGAGAGAGCTTTGTTTGACCACGTCATTCCCGTAACCCGTGCAGCGGGCCTCGATACCTTCGTCCGCGAATGCCGCTTCGATCCCGCGCCTCAGCCTCTCTCCGGCCCGGCCGAGTTGCGGATAGATCTCTTCCGCGCGCCCGATGAGATGTTTGAGCATGATGAGCCCGGCCGTCATGTACTCCGAGTGGGCGGAGAACGTCCCACCCTCGAAGAGGACCTTCATCCTCCCCGGGCCGGGCGCCTCGCACTCCTCCATGATCTCGTCCTTCCCAACGACGGCCGAAACAGCGTGCCCGCCGCCGATGAGCTTCCCGAACGCAGCCAGGTCGGGCCTGACCCCGTAGAGCGTCTGGACCCCGGCCGGGCAGAACCTGAACCCGGAAATGATCTCGTCGAAGATGAGGATGACGCCGTACTCTTCCGTCAGGTGGCGGGCCAGCTCCAGGTATTCCCGCGAGGCCGGGAGGAAGCCGCCCACTCCGATGAACGGCTCCAGGATGAAGCAGGCGATGTCCTTCCCCTTTTCCTTGAGGACCCGGGCGAGATCGTCGCCGTCGTCGAAGCGGGTGATCAAGGTCTCTTTCAGGATCTCATCGGAAACGCCGGCCGATTCGCCGCCTTCGAACCCCACTCCGGCGTGGTACTTCACCCCCTTGAGGAGGTAGGGCGAAGCGCCGTGCCAGCCGCCCCCGACCTTGAGGACGCATGCCCGACCCGTGTGGGCCTTGGCCAGCATCACCGAGTACATCGTGGCCAGGGTGCCGCTCGTGGTGAAGCGGACCTTGTATCCCTTGGTGCCGAACTGGAGGAGAAGGACCTCGGCCAGCTCGATCTGCGGCTGCGCCTCGAAGCCGGTCTGGAGAGCGCCCTTTTCGATCTGCTCACCGAGCTCCTCCCGGATGACCTCCGGATTGTGTCCGAGGATGTTGGCATAATGGCCTTGCCAATAATCGATGTAGGAGTTTCCGTCGGCGTCCAAAACTTCGGCCCCCGCCGCCCCGGCGATGAAGAAAGGATAAGGCTGCCAGAGGCGAAGCGTATGGCTTCCCCCTTTGACCATGACCTTCTCCGCCCGTCGGTAGATCTCGAGGCTCTTCCTGGTCTTTTCCCGGTATCCGGATTCGAGGACTCTCAACAATCCGTCGATGTTCATTCTAAAGCTCAGGCTCCTGGTATCTTTCGAAGGTAACACTTTAACAACCTCATCCGGCCTTGTCAATTTAACGAACTCAAGGGCCTGCGTCATAAAAGTGGGGTAAATCATGCGGTCCGGGACTCCCAGTAGTCTTCGAGGCGGTTGGATTTCATAGTACAGCGCAGGGCGATGATGGCATTGGCGCCCC
>Ga0315281_10011098_pt1 | contig 12357 bp, 13 predicted proteins | sample YL17G07_0_MG_FD_204540 | JGI IMG/M metagenome (GOLD analysis project Ga0315281, IMG submission 204540) | Sediment microbial communities from Yellowstone Lake, YNP, Wyoming, USA - YL17G07_0 | ecosystem: Environmental > Aquatic > Freshwater > Lake > Sediment | place: USA: Wyoming | collected... | reverse complement strand
GGCGGACAAACTCAAAAAAATCGCCATGAAAGTCGGCGGATTCATCGCATGGGGCGGCGGCGTGGACATCGCCAGCGCCGACGACAAACTCATCAAAATCCGCAACCCCATGAGCCTGGACCCGCAAGGCATGCTCCTGGCATCAATCCTTGCCAAAAAACACGCCGTCTCCTCGACCCACGTTTTGATCGACATTCCGTACGGCCCGGACGTCAAAGTAAAATCCCCAAAAGCGGCCGAACCGCTCAAGAAAAAATTTGAAAAAATCGGCGCCATGCTGGGCATGAAAGTGAAAGTCGTCTTCACCGACGGCAGCCAGCCGATCGGCAACGGCGTCGGCACCGTGCTTGAAGCGCTGGACATCATCAAAGTACTCAAAAACGCACCGGACGCCCCGCAGGACTTGGTCAAAAAAACCGTCTGGCTCTGCGGAATCATGCTGGAAATGGTCGGGAAAGCCAAAAAAGGCAAAGGCGAAGCCATGGCCATGGAAACCCTCACCTCCGGCAAAGCCTGGAAAAAATTCCAGGACATCATCAACGCGCAGGGGAAAAACAAAAAACCGCTCAAAGTCGGTGACATCACCTTCGACGTCAAAGCCAAAAAATCCGGCATCATAACCGCCATCAACAACAAACTTATTTCCCGAACCGCGCGCATGGCCGGCGCCCCCGTGAACTCCGGCGCGGGAGTTTTCGTCCACAAAAAAATCGGCGACGCCGTCAAAAAAGGCGACGTCCTCTACACCATCTATTCCGAAAGTAAAGCCCACATGGCCACCATCATGGACTGCGGTGGAATCGAATGCGAAATCTATAAAATCAAATAAATAATTACTTCCTAACAAAAACAAATCCATGACCCGCCATCAACCGGAAAAACAAAAGACAAACCAGGAAACCACCATCAAAACTCTGGAAAACCTCATCATAATCATCAACAAATCTGCGGAGGAAGCAATAAAACATATCGAAAGAATCTCCAAAGAAAATCCAAACCAGCGGCACAAAAAACTGAAACAATTCACCATTCAGTCAATCCTGGATCTTGCGGCCGACTTTGAAAGATTTGAAATTGGAAAAATGTTTGGACATGGGGGAAACACCTACGACGATGTATTCGAAATATTTTCCAAACGGCTGAGAGAACACATGGAACCATTCGAATCTTCCGTCTATGAGCCAAAAAACAGCGGTGTCGGAATCATTGGAGAAGGCCAACCCGAAGACATACGGAATGACACTAAGAATAAAATTCAAAAAGTCGCTTAAAAAAGTCGCTTAAAACAGAACAGTCATGACTTTCAAGCAAACCATCACCCAAATCAAAACCCTCCAAATCCAGGGCGCGGAAAAAATCGCCGTCGCCGCCGTGGAAGCTTTCGCGCTCAAACTCAAGGAAACAAAAAACCGCAGCGCGCTGCAAAAAGCCGCCGATGAACTCATCGACACCCGCCCCACGGAACCCGCGCTCCGCAACGCCCTCAAATACTGCCTGGAAAACTTCGAAAAAAATCCGGACGTCGCAAAATACGTCATCAACTATTTCAAATCCTCCAAAGAAAAAATCGCGGAATACGGCGCCAAAAAAATCCAGAACGGCATGATCGTCTTCACCCACTGCCACTCGGGAACCGTGGAAGCCATCCTGGCAAAAGCTAATACCCAGGGCAAAAAATTCACCGTCTACAACACGGAAACCCGCCCAAGATTCCAGGGCCGCCTGACCGCGGAAAACATCACCAGACTCGGCATCCCGGTCGTCCATTTTGTGGACAGCGCCGCCCGAATGTTCCTCAAAAAAGCCGACTTGTTCCTTTTCGGCTGCGACGCCGTCACCGCGGAAGGCAAAATCTTCAACAAAATCGGCACCGAATCCATCGCCGCGCTGGCCAACGAACTCCACATCCCGTCATATTCCTGCACCAACTCCTGGAAATTCGACCCGCAAACTTTGTACGGCTTTGAAGAAATCATCGAAGAGCGCGACCCCAAAGAAGTCTGGGAAAACCCGCCAAAAGGCGTCACCATCCGCAATCCCGCGTTTGAAATCACCACACCCGACGTGATCACCGGAATGATTACTGAACTCGGCATCGTGAAACCGGAAACACTCATCACCCTCATTCAAAAAAACTACCCCTGGATGCTTGAATAACCACGCTGTATAGTGAAAGGCGTTTTCACCATGCTATGAAAAAAATCCTGATCTTGAGCGCGAACATGGGCCAGGGGCACATGAGCGCCGCCAAATCCGTTTCTCAGGCCATCGAAGAAAAGTACGGCCAAAACTACCACGTGGAAATCGTTGACCTGATGGAACTTCTCAGCAGGTCCATCAACCGCATCAGCCAAAAAACGTACGACAGTCTCACCCGTCGCGCGCCGATTATTTGCGAATACATTTTTGAATCCTGGGACAAACAATGGAAAATGAAACTCCTGAACCGACTGAATTACGCGCTCGTGCTGCGGAAAGTCAAAAAATTCATTAACGAAAAACAGCCGGATCTTGTGGTGTCCACCTTCCCGGTTTGGGACTACCTCATGCGAAAAATGCTCAAAAAATACAACCCCGCAGTAAAATTCGTCAGCATCGTGACGGACTCCATTTTCATCCATAACGCATGGGTCATCGGTTCCCCGGACGAACAAATCGTGCCGAATGGTGACACCGCCGAAGCCATCATCAAACTGGGCGTCAAACGCAAAAAAATCAAAATCCTCGGATTTCCCGTGAAACTCGATTTCCTCAAGGAGATCGACACCAAAGCCTTTCTTACGGAGCAAAACCTGAATCCGGAACAGTTCACCATCCTCTTTCTGCCCGCGGCGCAAAAACCCAAACGCAACATGAAAATCATGGAAGAACTGCTTGAAAACTTCAATAACTGCAACATCATCGTCATCGCGGGACGCGACAAAAAAATCAAAAACAAACTGGAAATGTACAGCCTGTACGAAAACGTCCGCGTGATAGGTTGGACGGACAAAATCCCGGATTTCATCAAATCCGCAGACCTGGTTCTGACCAAAGCGGGGGGAGCCACGGTCATGGAATGCATCGCCGCGGAAAAACCCATGATCATCACATCGACCATCGCACGCCACGAACGCGGGAACGCCGAACTCGTCAAAAGATACACCCTGGGAATCCTTGAAAATAAAAGAAAAACCCAAATCACCCAAAGTATCCATAAAATTCAAAAAAACTACAAAATCTACAAGAAAAACCTCAAAAAACAGAGTAATCCCGGGGCTGCACTGGCCATCGCGAAACATCTGATCGAACTGCTGGAACACGCAAGCACAAATGCTTGAACCAAAAGCCATTCAATGCTAGTTTATGCCCATGCAAAAACCATACCTCAGCATCGTCATCCCAACGCTGAACGAAGAGAGATTCATCGGGGACCTGCTCACGGAAATTCTGAACCAGGAGATGAACTACGAAATCATCGTTTCCGACAGCGGCAGTACCGACCGGACGGAGGAAATCGTCAAAACGATCATCAAAAAAAACCCCCACAAAAGTATCCGTTTCATCAAGGCTCACAAAAAAGGCGTTTCCATCGCCCGTAACAACGGCGCGGATTATGCGCGAGCCGATCACATCATTTTTCTTGATGCGGACACCAGAATTCCACAAAATTTCATGCGCAACGCCTACCTGGAGGTCAAAAGAACGAACCTTGACGGTGCCGGCTGCCATCTGGAACCGGATTCCGAAAAGTTCGTGGACAAAGCCATTTTTTCGTTCTACCACCACTGCATCATGAATCCGCTCCAATACACCAAACGTCCGGGCGCCGCGGGCGCGGGCATCATCGCCAAGCGTTCCGTCCACCAGGCCATCGGTGGATTCAACCCAAAACTCCCGACATGCGAAGACCTGGACTACATCAAAAAAATCAGCGAATACGGGAAATTCCGCATGCTGAAGAGCACCAATATCATCTTCAACACCCGAAGGTTTGACGAGGAAGGAAGAATGAGGGTGTGGTTCAAATACCTCGTCTGGGGTTCGGCCTACCTGTTCAACCTCAAACGCGCCAACTTTGAATATGAATTCGGAAAATTCAACGACCAGAAAAGCAGCGACATCATTGTCAAACGATAAACCCGTCATCTTTGCACAGTGAAATTTCTTAAAATCCTCCAGTACGTCATCATCTTGGGCATCGTTGTTTGGGCTGTGAGCAGGCTTGCACCCCATATCGACGATTTTTCAAAATTATGGGAACTTAAAGACCACCTGAACTGGTGGTGGATTCTTGCGGCGCTGTTTTCCCAGATCTTCCAGTACGTCGGCGACGGCTGGTTTTCACTTCTGCTCCTCAAAATCGCCGACATCAAAGTCCGGTTCAAGGACTCCATGCGGATCGCTTCTCTCAACGTTTTTGCCGCGCACATTCTGCCCGTGGGTGAAGCCGGCGGACTGGCGGCCGCCTACCATTTTTACAAAAAACTCGGTGTGAACACCGAAAAATTCATCTTTTTGACCATCTGCTGGACCACCATCACGCACGTGATCCTCATTCTGCTCTTCCTGATCCCAAGCATCTTTCTGCAGGGAGTCACCAGCGGCTTGAACATGTCGATTATTTTTATCAGCATCCTCATCGTCATGTTGATTTCCGTGGGCGTCTACATCAGCCGCCACCATCTCTATAAAAAAATCGAGAAATTTTTCGGAAAATACAAATGGGCCAAACCGTTCATCGCCTTCACCCGAAACCGCGCGATTTACAAAGCCAGACTCAAAAAACATCCGTGGCAGATTTCGCAAAGTATTCTGGCAAGTCTGATCTATTACGCCTCAAACATCGCCACTCTGGCCTTTTCGTTCATGGCGTTTGGAACGTTGCCTTCCATGACGCTCATTGTTTTTGCTTACGCAGCATCGCTGCTGTTCAGCAAAATCACGCTGGCGCCCGCGGGAATCGGAGCGGCGGAAGCCTCACTGATCCTCATTTTCCTTGAAGCGCACATCGACGCCCCCATAGCCATCGGCGCAACTCTGGTCTACCGGTTTATCTCATTCTGGTTGCCGATTCCGGGAGGATTTTTCTCCTATTACTCCCTCAAAAAAGAGTCCAAAAGTAACGTGGACATCAAAGTTCTGGAAGACCAGATTTAATAAAGATTCACCTGAATTTGGGAAGCGCCCGAAGCACTATGGACCGGGCGGTGGCGTTGAAGCCTGCGTAGTCGCCTGAGTGGAAGACGCCGCTTGTGTTGAAGTTGCGGGAGTTGGAGTTGTTGTCGTTGAAGGCGTGGTGGCCGCCGGAACAGTCGCCGCAGGAGTCGTGGTTGCCGGAGGCGTTGTTTGCGTCGTCGGAGCAGCCGTCGTCACGGTGGTCGTCGTCGCCGGAGCGGTCTGATTCAAATCCACTTCATAAACCTTTGAGGCATCCATCAAATAAAGTTTATTGTTGTTTTTGTCATAATACAAATCTCTAAGGTCATTCAGATCGTCAAACACGTACTGGGCCTGATACGTCAAACCCTGGGTCTTGTCGTCCTTGTAGTACACCATCACGCGGTGCGTGCTTGGTTCAAGAATATAAACCTGCGGCAAATCCAGCTCCGTGAAAATTTTCACGGGAGCGGAAAGCGGCTTGACCGGCTGACGCTTGAGCACCAGATTCTGTTTGTTTCCGCTCAGCAGCTTGGTCATCGAACCGTCCTTGTTCACCACATACACATTGCCGTCGATGGCAAAAGAAACGCCGTTCTTCAAATCACCGTCCACGTTATACTGCTGGGCCGAATCGAACTTGTCTCGAAGCTTGGTGTATTTCCAGATCTGATTGGAATCGGGATCCAAAATGTAAAACTTGTTGTTATACGCCTGAACCGCAACTCCCTTGTGGAAAGAGCCCTCGGCTGACTGGACAAAAGCCATGCGATTATCTTTATACTGAATGACTTTCCCGGACTTGGTGTAAAAAAGAAGGGAATTCTGGTCATCAAAAGCCGAACCGGCGATCACGGTTTCATTTTCATCAATCGTCAAAGGATCCAGAACTTTATCCGCAAGAATCGGATACAAAGCGTTGTATTCAAAAACATACATGCTGCCTTTGAGCGACAAAAGTCCAAGCGCGCTCACATTGGCCCTTTTTGCGGAAAGATCGGCCAAAACCCGGGTAAGCGGATGGATGACGCCGTCAAGTTTATCTCGAGTGGCCTGAATCTGATCAAGATATTTTCTGGCGTCGCTGCGGGCATATCCGGAATTCAAAACTCCCAAGGCCTGCTGTTCCGCATCGTTCAGCATCTGGGAGGCCTGATCTTTATTGTACTGTCCGGTCGTTTCCGCTGAACCGATTTCCTCCTGAACCTGGCTCAAAATTGCAACGTAATGATCGATCTTCGTCTGTTCATCGGCGCGCGAACGAAGCCACCAGACTCCACCAACCAGCACTATGATAATAATAATGATCGCCCCAAGAATCTTATCGCGCGACCAGCTGCTGAAACTGAACAAACCGCCGCCCTGTCCCCCGCGCACCACGCGACCCGGACGCTCTTCTCCGCGTATGCCTGCACCTCCGCGGGAACCTAAAGCAAACTTCTGAGACAAATTCTTGACGGATTCGGAAAGTTTTTTGACCGCATCCACCAGAATCACATTCACCGGCTGTTTCGCTTTTGAACCGGGACCATGGATTTTTTCCTCTTTTTGAAGATGCGAAACAACTTTTGACCTTTCCTGATCCGTAAGCTCAGCGGGAAATCCGGCGCGAATACCGATAAAACCCATTTTCCCCAGCACCTCCGCGGACAAAAAATCCCTCAATTCCCCAAGGGCACCGACCAGGCTTTTTGAAGAACCGATGCGTGCAAAATCATTTTTATTGATATACCGAAGCAACCGGGTCGAACTCAAAAGAATAAAATCTTCCGGTTCAACGGTTCCGTTGGCGATATTCGTGAAAAAATCTTTGGATTCCGGATCATAAAGATCGTCGCTGATCACGCTACAAAATTTCCTGCGAATAAGGTAAGCTTCAGCCTCGCCGCACTGGGTCAGCAAGAGGTTGTCACCCACAATCGCGGCAATAATCACGTGCAAATTCCCGATAAAATGCGAAGGTTTCCCAAGCCGCAAATTTTTCAGTTCACGATTCACATCTTTTAAAGATTTCTCGAAACGAACATACGGGTCCTCATCCGGATCAGAAAAAAACCGCTTTCGGAGCGTATCAAAAATCAACTCTCCGATGTCTTCAGCTTCCGCAGGATTATTCTGAATCTCCAGATTGATGAAAATTTTCCCGCTGTTCTCACCGCCTTCGCCAAGATCGTATGCGTAGTTTTCTACAAAACTGTCCTCATCCCTCCCGACGAATAAAAATTCATATTGAGTCCGCAGAGACATAAATGTAATTTTGAAATACGTTCTCGGCAAAGATACAATATTTCCGACCTTAGTTCAAGTACATGAAGACCCTCATCATCGACAACTACGATTCCTTCACCTACAACCTCTATCAGTATTTTGCCGAACTCAAAGCAAACCCCATCGTTTACGCCAACGACAAAATCTCCATCAAAGAAATCCAAAAACTCAGCCCCACGCACATCGTGCTCTCCCCGGGCCCGGGCACGGTGGAAAATCCGGAAGATTTTGGAGTTTGCCTGGAAGTCATTCTCAAATTCGGAAAAATCACTCCTCTATTAGGCGTATGTTTGGGACACCAAGGCATCGCCTACGCTTTTGGCGGGAAGATCGAACACGCACCAGCGATTATGCACGGAAAAACCAGCCAGATCGAACACAACGGAAAAGGTCTATTTAAAGGCGTGCCGAACCCATTCACCGCCATGCGGTACCATTCCCTGTGTGTTTCCGAAAATAACTTTCCTCCAGAGCTTAACATAACCGCACGCGCAGTTGGTGAAACAACAATTATGGGACTCCAGCATAGCCAATACCCCATTTTTGGGATACAATTCCACCCGGAATCTTTTGCGACTCCGGAAGGTAAAAAAATCATCAAAAATTTCCTTTCAATCCGTTGATAAAAAAATTCTCATTAAATCAAGGAGTAACTCTCAACATTCGACAAATATTTATTGGTGCAATCCTTGGGCTATTGGCAGCAACGTTTATTGGAATAATGGTTTGGTGTATCAATGAAATAATGGTGAGAATCATCTATATCACAACTCGCTATTATTTTGACACCAACAATCCGCATGAAGCCGATTTTATGGTTCATTATACCATAAGGGACATGATAGATTACTCGAGGCCAGCCTCAATTTTCGGGGCAATCATAGGGAGTTTTCTCGGGCTATTCTCAAAAAAAAATTAAAAACTTATCCTTAAATTTTCCTTATGAAAAAATCCCATCTTGTCGAAGTCATAAAAAAAGCATTTTTCGGCGCCCTTCTTGGAATACTCGGAGGTTTTGTTATTGCTATCGTCATTTGGGGAATTACACAAATCCTGAACAATTTGCTTGGTATGATTGAACCGGTCAACAGCTATACTTATAAAAATAATTCTTTAGCATATATGCTTGTAGACCTGACTCATTACGGAATTATGGGAAGCTGGATTGGATCTGTGATCGGCGCTATCTTAAGCGGCATTTACACTATTAAAGAACAAAAATAACTAATTGACATGCAGAGGCCAAAAAGCTATCCTCTTTTGGCCGAGTCGCTGGCAAATGAGACTCGAAAACCTTGATTCATATCACTTTATTTTCCTGTCACCATGCTGACGAAACTTAAAAAAAGCAAGCATGCCAAAACCCACGGATTTCTATCCAGGATGGCTACAAAAAATGGACGTAACGTATTGGCCCGCCGCCGATTAAAAGGCCGCTATCGTCTAACAGTCAGCGACGACAAGCGCTCATAATCCACGCCCTGGGGCCTTCGCCTTTTTTCCATGTTGCCTAAAGACCAGCGATTAACGAGCAATCGTATTGAATACCTTTTTAAAAAAGGGAGGAATATCGGAAATGCGTTTCTCGTGATGAGGCACATGCCCAATAAAAAGGACAAGAGCCGCTTTTGCATCATCGTCAGCACAAAAATATTTGCCAAAGCCGTAGAGAGAAACCGTCTCCGCCGCCAAATCTACGAAATCATCCGCCGCAATCCCCTGCCGAATTCCACCCCCTCCGATATTGCCCTGATTGCAAAGATTCCCCTGACCAAACTGAATTTCCAGGCCCTGACCAAAACCATCCTTCAAACTTTGCAAAACCTTAAATCAAATTCATGAAAAAACAACTCAAGAACATCCTGACGTTCGTCATCATCTTTTTAATCGTCAATCTTGTTTTCAATTTTTTCTTTAAACCGAACCCCCAGGAACAGGTTCCGGATACGGTGACCGTCACGCCGACGCACACCGATTTTGAACTCGGCACCGCCGTAACGATGGACGTCAAAAACAACACGCAAAGCCCCATCACCATCAAAAACACCTGCCCGAACGAACCGCTGAACGTGCTTGAAAAACAGAACGGCACATGGGTTCAAAAACACAAGGAAGCGCAAATCTCATGCGCCAGCGCGGCCGACATCGTTTTAAACGCGGGAGACAAACGCACCATCACTTTTGCGAACTGGAACCACTCGCTTTTTAACGAAGAAGGAACCTATAAAGTCCAGGCGGTTTATTGGACCGCAGAACAGCCGGCTGCCGCCTCAACTCAACAAACCGGAACTGAGCAGGCAGCAACGCAACAATCCACCCAGGCAGCAGCCGTAACAGTGGAAACACAGCAAAGCGCAGTCAACGCCGCAATTCCAGGCACAACGACCGCCGCCCCGGCATTAAACTCAAAAATCGTCGAATCCAACGAATTCCAAATAAAACCGCAGGGCTGGCTGGGATGGTTCTGGACCACGGTTTTCTATCAACCCATCTACAACCTGCTCATCCTGGTCATGAGCTTCATTCCCGGCCACGGACTCGGTTTTGCCATCATTCTTCTGACGCTCATCATCAGAACCATTCTGTTGATCCCGAACCAGAAAGCCCTGGAATCCCAGCGCCGCATGCAGGAAGTCCAGCCAAAACTCAACCACATCAAAGAAAAGTACAAGGACAACCAGGAAATGATCGGCAAAGAAACGATGGCCATCATGCAGCAGCACAAGGTAAACCCGTTTGGAAGCTGTCTGCCGCTGCTCATCCAGTTCCCGATTTTGATCGCACTGTACTATGCGGTGCAGAACGGTTTGAATCCGGACAACAGCTATCTTTTGTACGGCTGGCTCCAGAATTTTGACTACAGCAAAATCAACGTTATCTTTTTGGGAATTCTTGACCTGACGAAAGTAAACTCGTTTGTCCTTCCGATCATCGTCGGAGGATTACAGTTTTTACAGATGAAACTGGCTATTGTCCGCAACAAGAAAAAAGCGACAAGCACGGAAGTGAGTGCGGACAAACCGGTGAAAAAGAACGAAATGGATACGGCCAACAACATGATGCTCTACTTTATGCCCGCCATGATCGCCATATTTACCGCTTCCGCCCCGGCCGGCGTTGGATTATACTGGAGCACCTCCACGCTCTACGGCATCGCCCAGCAGATGGTGGTGAACAAAAAAGCGGAGAAAGAAAAGGTGAAAGTGCATGTGATTGAAACTCCAAAACAATAACTGCCAGCAAACGAAAAGAACGCCCATACCAAACAAAGTTTGCGGAGCAAACACCACAATTTATAATTAATAATTCATAATTTATAATTATCATGGAAACTCTCCTCCAGGAAACACTAGAAGAAATCCTGAACCGTATTTCCACTCCGTTCCGCAAAATCAAAATCGAGAAGCGGGACGAAACCTACCGCATCAACATTGAAAGCGAAGAGCCGAGCCTACTCATCGGCCACCACGGCGACAACATTTTCGCGCTGCAGAATCTGCTGAAAATCATCATCTGGAAAAAACAACCGGGAGAATACAAGATTCTTCTCGACGTTGACGACTACCGCAAGCGCCAGGAGGAAAACGTCATCAAACTGGCGGAACGAAAAGCAGACATGGTTAAGAAAACCAACCAGACGCAATCATTGCCGGCAATGTCTCCATACTTCCGACGCGTAGTACACCTGCACCTGGCCGAAAAATTCGCGGACCTGATGACGGAAAGCGTCGGTGAGGGAGATTTCCGGCACATCACAATTAAGCCAAAAGGCTAGTCCCAAATCCTGGATCATGTATCATCAAGCCATGAACAAGTCCAAGACCATCGTCATCGGGTTGGTATTCGCCTACAGTTTCACCGCGCAGACACTCACACCCGCGTCCGGAATTCCGCGTGCCCTGGCACAGGCGGTCCCGGAAACAGAACCGGCCGTGGCGGCATTCAGCGACGTCAACGTCGGCGACAACCATTACCTCGCCATTAAATTTCTCAAAGACCGCAACCTCATCCAGGGCTACCAGGACGGAACATTCCAACCGCTCCAGGAAATCAACCGAGCCGAAGCGCTCAAAATCATTCTCGGAACCGTAAACAAAACCGGAATCAAAACCACCCCGACCAAAACGTTTACCGACGTTTCAAAAACCGACTGGTTCGCCCCATACGTGCAAAAAGGCCTCGAAAACGGCATCATCAGCGGCTACCCCGACGGACTATTTCATCCCGAACAAACCATCAACAAAGTCGAAAGCCTCAAGATGGTGCTCCTTCAGGAAAATCACGAACTTCCGGTCAGCATCACCGATCCGCCGTACAGCGACGTCCCCGTGGATGCGTGGTACGCGCCGTACGCGCAAGTTTCCAAAGACCGCGGACTTTTTTTGGAAGACCGCAAAGCCGGCGCACTGAACAGCGACGAAACCCTGAATCGCGGCGACTTTGCCGAACTCATCTACCGCCTTTTGGAAAGCACCAACAACCAGCACTTCGGAAGAGCAACCTACTACGCCGATTCCCTTGCCGGAAACGGCACCTCCAGCGGAGCCCCGTACGACCCCACTGTGTACACCTGCGCCAACAAAACCCTACCCATGGACACGATGCTCAAAGTCACCAACCTGGTGAACGGGCAAAGCGTCATCGTCAAAGTCAACGACCGGGGCCCCTACGCCACCGGCGTCGAACTCGACCTCTCCAAATCCGCATTCAGCGCTCTGGCCCCGCCAAGCACCGGCATCCTCGTCACACAATTCGAGATTCTCAAATAACCACCCGATGAACAAGACACTCTCATTTGAAGACCTCAAATACCGCAAAAAAGAAGGCAAAATCATCCCACGTAAAGCAACCCTCTCGCAGGAAGTAAAAAAAAGCCTCTTCCTGCTGATTTTCACTCTGCTTGGCATTATCGTTTTGCTCAGCATCGTATTTGTACTGAACACCAGCCAA
>Ga0315281_10011097_pt1 | contig 12358 bp, 12 predicted proteins | sample YL17G07_0_MG_FD_204540 | JGI IMG/M metagenome (GOLD analysis project Ga0315281, IMG submission 204540) | Sediment microbial communities from Yellowstone Lake, YNP, Wyoming, USA - YL17G07_0 | ecosystem: Environmental > Aquatic > Freshwater > Lake > Sediment | place: USA: Wyoming | collected... | reverse complement strand
CGGTATCTACGTCCGCGACCTCGTGCAGGGCGACTGGGGCACGTCGATCCGGACGCGACGGCCGGTCCTCAACGACATCCTGCGCTTCCTCCCGTACTCGCTCCAGCTCATCGGCGTCTCGCTGCTCATCTCGATCGTCGTCGGCGTCTCCCTCGGGGCGCTCACCGCGCACATGAAAGGGCGCTGGATCGACCACGTGACCCGGGTCTTCGCCATCGGCGGCGTGTCGCTGCCCTCGTTCTTCCTCGCCATCGTGCTGCAGATCATCTTCTTCCGCGCGCTCGGGCTGTTACCGGTCTCAGGCGAGCTCGACATCGCCGTGGCGCAGGCGCACCCGGTCACGCAGATCACCGGCATGACCGCGGTCGACGCGCTCATCACCGGCAACTTCGTCGCCTTCTTCAACGCCATGGAGCACCTCATCTTGCCCGCCCTTACCCTGGCCGCCTTCTCGGCCGGCGTCATCACCCGGATGACCCGCTCGGCGATGCTCGAGACGATGGGCCAGGACCACATCCGCATGGCCAAGGCGATGGGCGTGCCGACGCGCGTCGTGGTCCTGCGTCTCGCGCTGAAGAACGCGATGGCGCCGGTGCTCACGGTGATCGGGCTCGAGTTCGCCTACCTGCTGGTGGGCACGTTCTTCGTCGAGCGCATCTTCGCGCTGCCCGGCCTGGGGACGTACGCCACCACCTCGATGCTCAGCCTCGACTACCCGGCGATCATGGGCGTGACGCTCCTGCTCGCGTTCATCTACGTGGCGGTGAACCTGGTCATCGACATGGTCATCGCCAAGCTCGACCCGCGAGTCGTGCTCAGCTAGGGAGCGAGGATGGCCACTCCGGCAGCGGGACGCAGCGGCGGCACGATCGCCATCGGCGACTGGCGCGAGCGCCACCAGTCGACCTTCACCGAGACGCGCCACAACGTACGCGTCTTCTTCCGCGACCGGCTGGCCGTCATCGGGCTCGTGTGGATCGCGCTCATGGTCGTCGTGGCCGTGGCGGCGCCCTGGATCGCGCCGTACCCCGACCAGGGGCGCGGCGCCTCCGACTTGCAGAGCCGGTTCGAGGCGCCGAGCGCCAGCCATCCGTTCGGCACCGACAACCAGGGGCGGGACGTCCTCAGCCGCGTCATCTTCGGCGCCCGGATCCCGCTGGTGATCTCGTCCGTGGTCGCCGCGGCCGTGCTGCTGATCGGACCGCTCCTCGGTGGGCTGGCCGGCTACTACGGGGGCTGGGCGGACGAGGTGATCATGCGCATCACCGACATCTTCCTCGCCTTTCCGGCGCTCGTGCTCGCGATGGCCATGGTGGCGATCCTCGGGCCTAACCTGCGCAACCTCGCCTTGGCCATCGTCGTCACCTGGTGGCCGTGGTACACGCGACTGGTGCGCGGCATGGCGGTCTCGCTGCGCGAGCGACCGTACGTCGAGGCGGCCAAGGTGATGGGCGTGCGCGACGGGAGGATCGTGCTGCGCCACATCCTGCCCAACGCGTTCGGCCCCGTCGTCGTGCAGATCACCCTGGACATCGGCACCGTGATCCTCGAGGTCGCCGGTCTCTCCTTCCTGGGACTTGGCGCCAAGCCCCCGACTCCGGAGTGGGGCCTCATGGTGTCGGAGGGCGTCGAGTACGTGCTCGAGCAATGGTGGATCAGTGTCTTCCCCGGCCTGGCGATCTTCCTCCTCGTGCTCGCCTTCAACCTGGTCGGCGACGGGCTCCGCGACGTGCTCGACCCGAGGATGAAGCGGTAGAGCCATGCCCGACCTGCTCGAGATCAAGGACCTGACGCTGCAGTTCAACAGCCTGCGCGGCACGGTGAAGGCGCTCGACGGTGTCAACCTCACCGTGCGCGAGCGCGAGATCATCGGCCTCGTCGGGGAGTCCGGCTGCGGCAAGACGATCACCGGCCTCTCGGTCCTCGGCCTGCTGCCGCGTCCGCAGACCGAGGTCACCGGCGGCCAGATCCTCTTCCGCGGCGACGACCTGCTCGCCTTGGGCGACCGCGCGGTCGAAGACATCCGCGGTCGCCTCGTGGCGATGGTCTTCCAAGACCCGCTCGCCTCGCTCAACCCCGTGTTCACGATCGGGAACCAGATCAGTCGCGTCGTGCGCGTCAACAAGGGCCTATCGCACGCCGAGGCTCGCGAGGCGACGCGGCAGGCGCTCGCCTCCGCCGGCCTGCGTCCCGACGACGAGCTGCTTGAGAGCTACCCCCACCAGCTCTCGGGCGGCATGCGCCAGCGGGCCTGCATGGCCATGGCGCTGTCGTGCGACGCCCCGCTGCTGATCGCCGACGAGCCGACCACGGCGCTCGACGTCACCATCCAGGCGCAGATGCTGCGTCTCCTGCTCGACCTGCGCGACGACCTCGGCATCGCGCAGGTCCTGATCACGCACAACGTCGGCGTCGCCGCCCAGACCTGCGACCGCGTGGCCGTGATGTACGCCGGGAGCGTCGTCGAACAGGGCCTGACGGCCGAGGTGCTCAAGCACCCGCATCACCCCTACACGATGGCTCTCTACGACTGCCTGCCGCAGGGCAAGAAGGCATCCGAGCTGCACACGATCCCGGGGTCGGTGCCCGACCTGATCGACCCGCCCGACGGCTGCCGCTTCCATCCGCGCTGTGTCCACGCCATGGAGGTCTGCGAGACGGTCAAGCCCGAGCCGACACGCCTCACCGAGGAGCATTGGGTCGCCTGCCACTGGGCCGAGCAGCAGCCCGGCGCAGGCGAGGGAGTCCCGGCATGACGTCGCTCCTCTCGGTCCAGGATCTCTCCGTCCACTTCGCCGTCAAGCGCGGCCTGTCGAGGAAATCGGCCGACGTCGTGCACGCCGCCGACCACGTGTCGTTCGAGATCGAACACGGCCAGACGTTCGCCCTGGTCGGCGAATCGGGCTCCGGCAAGACGACGGTCGCCCGCGCCGTTCTCGGCCTCAAGACGCCGACCTCGGGTACGATCGCCTTCGAGGGGCGCGACCTGACGGCGCTCAAGCGTGGTGCGCGCCGCGACGCCCTGCGCGACGTGCAGGTCGTCTTCCAGGACCCGTACTCGTCGCTCAGCCCCCGCATGACCGTGCACGACGTCGTCGCCGAGCCGCTGCGCGCCCACTCGCGCCTGGATGGTCGCGAGCTGAACGCGCGCATCGTGGCGCTGCTCGAGATGGTAGGCCTCGGCACGCAGCACCTCTGGCGACGCCCGCACGAGTTCAGCGGCGGCCAGTGCCAGCGCATCGCCGTCGCGCGCGCCCTGGCGCTCGAGCCGAAGCTCGTGATCCTCGACGAGCCGACCTCGGCGCTCGACGTCTCGGTGCAGGCGCGCATGCTGGTGCTGCTCGAAGAGCTACAAGAGCGGCTCGAGCTCGCCTACCTCTTCATCGCCCACGACCTGGCGGTGGTCGAGTCGGTCGCCGACCAGGTCGCGGTCATGTATCTCGGCCAGATCGTCGAGACCGGCGCTGCTGAGGCGGTGCTGCACGCGCCGCGGCACCCGTACACGCACGCCCTCATCGCCAGCGTGCCCTCGCCGGACCCCGAGCGGCGGAGCGAGCTCGGGGTCATCACCGGCGAGGTGCCGAGCGCGATACGGCCGCCGTCGGGTTGCCGCTTCCATCCGCGCTGTCCGTTTCGCATGGAGATCTGCGACCGTGTCGAGCCAGAGCCCCACGACGCCGGCGGCGGTCGCCTGGTGGCCTGTCACCTGCCCGACGACGTCGATCTCGACGCGCCGCCGGAGCTGCCCGCGGCGGTCACCGAGGAGGACGCATGAACGAGCCAGCCCAGACAGGAATGAAAGGATCGACCCGCGAGGCCGCCACGCCGCGAGCCGCCGGCTATCGAATGCCGGCCGAGTGGTGGCCCCACGAGCGCTGCCTGATCTCGTGGCCGACCGTTTCGCGCGCGTACTGGGGCGAGTACTACCTGCTCGCCCAGGCGACGCATGCCGCCGTCGCCCGTGCCGTCGCCCGTTTCGAGCCGGTGATCGTCATCGCCAACCCAGGCGAGGGCGGCAACGCGAAGAGCTACTGCGGGTCGGACGGCATCGAGGTCGTGGAGCTGCCGATCGACGACTCCTGGATCCGCGACAACGGCCCGTACTTCGTCCTCGCCCCGGACGGCCGGCTCGCGGTCGCCGACTTCGCCTTCAACTCGTGGGGCGAGAAGTACCTCCCCTACGACAAGGACGCGAAGGTCACGCGGCTGCTGTGCGAGCACTTCGGCTGGGAACGCTTCGCGGCCCCCATGGTCCTCGAGGGCGGCGCCTTCGGCGTCGACGGCGAGGGGACGCTCATCACCAGCGAGAGCTGCCTGCTTCACCCGACACGCAACCCTGAGCTCTCGCGCGAGCGACAGGAGGAGATCCTGCGCGACTACCTCGGCGCCGAGAAGGTCGTCTGGCTCAAGGCGGGCCGCACCGAGGCGACCGATACCGACGGCCACATCGACGGCGTGTGCCACTTCGTCGCGCCCGGGCGCGTGATCCTGCACGTGGTCCGCGAGCCCGAGCACGTCGACTTCGAGAACTTCCGCGAGAACCGGCGCGTCCTCAACAGGGAAACCGACGCGCAGGGCCGGTCCTTTGAGGTCCTTGAGATGGACCGGCGCACGACGACCGACATCGGCGGCAAGCACCTGACGGTGACCTACGTCAACTCGTACCAGGCGAACGGCGGGCTCATCGTGCCGACGGCCGGCAGCGCCTACGACGAGCACGCGCTGGAGCGCCTCCGCGAGATCTTCCCCGAGCGGGAGGTCGTCGGGGTGCCGACGCCGGTGCTCGCCTACGGCGGCGGCGGCATCCATTGCATCACGCAGCAGGTGCCGGCCGGAGTGCGGCCGTGACACGCACAGCCGCACAGCCCGGCCTGACGCCGGGACACCCGCGGGCAGGAGGCGAGCTCCCGCCGACGGCGGCGAAGCTTCTCGCCGCGGCTCGTCAGATCCTGGTGCGCAAGGGCTACCAGGCGCTCACGATGCAGGCGATCGAGCAGGAGGCGGGACTCAACCGCGCCCTGGTGCACTACTACTTCGGGAGCAAAGCGGGGCTTCTGGGGGCGCTGGTCGACAGTCTCTTCGAGGACCCCGCCTTCGGCTACAGCGACACCGTGATGAGCGCGCCCGCCGGCTCCGTCCGGGCGCGCGCCCTCCTGGAATGGCTCGGGCGCATCACCGCCGACCGGCGCTCGGGGCGCCTGCTGTACGAGCTGCTGCCGCACATCCTGCGCTCGAAGAAGCTGCGCGACCGCGTTGCCGGGTTGTACGAGACCTATCGTGAGTTCGACGGCGCGTGTCTCGCCTCGGGGACCGAGGCCGACGCCGAGCTCTGCGAAGACCTCGGGGCGCTCAGCGTCGCCGTTGTCGAAGGCCTGGGCGTACAGGCCGCGGTCGACCCGGACGGCTTCGCGCGCGACCGCGCCTACACGCTGTGGCAGCGCGTGATCACGCTCTTTCTGCAGACGGAGATCGACAGACACGAGTCGGCCGCGACGTGAAGGCGGCGGAGCACCGGGAGGATGCGGCATGAACGCGGCGAGCGACAAGGATTCAGGGCAGCCGGGCCGGTGCGCCGGGTTCCGCGGCCGCCACTACCTGACCGACCAGGACTACACCCGCGAGGAGCTGCTCGCGCTTCTCGACCTAGCGGTGGACCTCAAGGCGCTGTGGCGCCGGAAGCGGCTCACGCCGTTCCTGCCCGGGCGCACCTTGGCGATGATCTTCGAGCACCCGTCGACCCGCACGCGCATCAGCTTCGAGGGCGGCATGACCGAGCTCGGCGGCCACGCCCAGTACCTGCGTCCGGGGGAGATCCACCTGCCCGGTCACGAGAGCGTCAAGGACACGGCCCGGGTGATCTCGCGACTGGCCGACGCGATCATGGCGCGCACGGCGTTCCACACGACCTTGATGGAGCTCGGTCGCTGGGCCACCGTGCCCGTCATCAACGGCCTCACCGACGACTACGACCACCCCATTCAGTCGCTGACCGACGCGCTGACCGCGCGCGAGCGCTTCGGGAAGGTGGACGGGCTCACCGTGGCCTTCCTCGGCAAGTGCTCCGACGCGATGTGCACGTCGGTCGCGCTCACCATGACGCGGCTCGGCTCGAGCATGGTGCTGGCGGCGCCGCCGGACGAGCAGATGGCGCCCGAGACGCAGGCGCTGGTGCGCGCCAACTGCGCCCAGACCGGCGCCGGGCTCACGCTCACAGACGACCCGGTCGCCGCCGTGCGCGACGCCGACGTCGTCTACACGGTCGGCTGGTGGTGGCAGCACACCGAGGAGGAGAAGGAGCACTGCCGGCGCCTCTTCATGCCGTACCAGGTGAACGAGGTGCTGTGGTCGCAGACGAAGGACGGCGCCGTCTTCATGCACTGCCTGCCCGCGGTGCGCGGCGAGGAGGTGACCGACGCCGTCATCGACGGGCCGGCGTCGATCGTCCTCGACGAGGCCGAGAACCGCAAGCACCTGCAGAAGGCGGTGCTGCTCGCCCTGATCGGCATCGACGAGCTGCCGCCCGACCCGGACCTGCGTGGAATCGGCCGGGCCCTGCTGGCCTAGGCCGCCCGACACGCCTGAAGCTCGCGGAAGGAGAAGCGCCATGGCGACCAGAGAGGATCGGCGATGACCGCCGCGAGACGCGGCGAGGGCGCGACGCCGCGGGCCGACGGCCTGCGTCTGCCGGCCCGCTTCGTCGCGCACAGCCGCACGCTGGTCTCGTGGCCCTGCCGCGCCGAGGTCTTCGGGCCACTTATGGAGCGGGCAAAGGCGGAGTGGGCGGAGGTCGCCCGCGCCATCGCCCGTTTCGAGCCGGTGACCGTGCTGGCGCGGCCGGAGGACGAGCCGGAAGCGCGGGCCCGGTGCGGCGAGTCCGTCGACGTGATCCCCGTGCCGATGGACGACTCCTGGATCCGTGACAACGGGCCGATCTTCCTCGCCGACGCGGAGGGGCGCGTCGCGATGGTCCACTTCGGCTTCGACGGGTGGGACCACGAGTTCGAGCCGTTCGACCTGGACGCCGCCGTGCCGCGGCATGTCGCGGAGGCATGGGGCGTACGCCGTTACGAGGCGCCGTTCGTGCTCGAGGGCGGCGCCTTCAACACCGACGGCGAGGGCACGATCCTCACGACGGAACAGTGCCTGCTGTACCGGCGCAACCACGGGCTGACGCGGCGGCAGAACGAGGAGCTACTCCGCGACTGGCTCGGCATCGACAAGGTGATCTGGCTGCCCTACGGTCTGCTCGAGGACACTGGACGGTTCACGACCAACGGTCACGTCGACGACGTGGCGCAGTTCGTCGCCCCCGGCGTCGTCCTGGCCCAGACGGGCGATGAGGCGAATGCCAACCACCGGCGGCTGCAGGCGAACCTCGAGGTCCTTCGCGAAGCGACCGACGCGCGCGGGCGCCGGCTCGAGTTGATCGAGATGCCTCTCCTGCCCTACGTCCAGGGCGTTGGCGCCGATATGGAGGGCGTGACGGGACCGGGGGCGGATCACCTCATGCCGGCGCCGTACGTGAACCTCGTCTTCGTCAACGGCGGCGTGCTGCTGCCCCGGCTCCAGGTTGAGGGCGAGGAAGCCGCCTACGCCGCGATCGCGTCGCTCTTCCCCGATCGCGAGGTGGTCGGCCTGCCGGTCGAGATGTCCGCCTTCGGCGGCGGCGGCTTGGGTTGCATCACGCAGCAGGTGCCCGCCGGCGACTTCCTCGGGTGACGAAACGCACGGGACGCGGAGGAGATGACATGGCTCGCAGCGTGACCTTCGCCGCCACCCAGATGGCCTGCGGCTGGGACCTGGACGAGAACCTCGAGAAGGCCGAGGCCCTGGTCCGCGAGGCGGCCTCGCTCGGGGCCGACGTCGTGCTCCTCCAGGAGCTCTTCGAGACGCCGTACTTCTGCATCGAGGTCGACCCCCAGCGCTTCGCGCTGGCCCGGCCGGTCGAGGGACATCCGACGGTCGAGCGCTTCCGCCGCCTCGCCGCCGAGCTCGAGGTCGTGCTGCCCGTCAGCATCTTCGAGCGCGCCGGGCAGGTCTTCTTCAACGCCGTGGTCCTGATCGACGCGGACGGCGACGTGCTCGGCGTCTACCGGAAGACCCACATCCCCGACGCCATCGGCTACCAGGAGAAGTACTACTTCTCGCCCGGCGACACCGGCTTCATGGTGTGGCGCACGCGCTTCGGCGCGCTCGGCGTCGGTGTCTGCTGGGACCAGTGGTTCCCCGAGGCGGCGCGCTGCATGGCGCTGATGGGGGCCGAGGCGCTGCTCTTCCCGACCGCCATCGGCTCGGACTCGCCGTCGCCGGGGTCTGACTCCCGCGACGCCTGGCGGCGCGTGCAACAGGGCCAGGCGGCTGCGAACCTGGTGCCGCTGGTCGCCTCGAACCGTATCGGCCGCGAAGAGGGCGCGAGCGTGGCGACGGACTTCTACGGCTCGTCGTTCGTGGCCGACCATACTGGAGCGCTCGTCGCCGAAGCGTCGCGAGACCAGCAGGAGGTCGTGACGGCGACGTTCGACCTCGACGAGGTGCGTCGCTACCGCGAGCGCTGGGCGATGTTCAGGGACCGTCGCCCCGAGCTGTACGGCCGCCTTCAGACCCTGGACGGGACCTGACCGAGGACGCGCCGGCCGGCTGCGACCAGGCCTGGGGCCGGCGGCTCCGTCGGCGCTAGAGGCGCGCGACCAGCTCGGCGAGCGTGTCGCGCGCCTTCGCCGTCACGTCTTCGTACAGGCTGTGGCCGTGGCTGTCCATGGCGACCACCAGCGGGCCGAAGTCGCGCACGCGGAACGTCCACAGGCACTCCGGCAGGAGCTCCTCGAACTCGACCGCCTCGATCTCCTCGATCTGCGTGGTTTCGAGCGCCGCGGCGCCGCCGGCGATCGCGAAGTAGACGCCGCCGAACTCCTGCAGCACCGGCAGCGAGTCGGCGAGCAGGCCGCCCTTGCCGATGATCGCCCGCACCCCGTACTGCTCCATGAGCCCGCGGGTGAAGCGGTTCATGCGGGCGCTCGTCGTGGTGCCGATGCAGACCTTCTCGTAGCGCCCCTCACCGAGCTTGCGCACGTTCGGCGCGGTGTGGATGAGGACGGCGCCGGTCAGGTCCATGCGCGGCTTCTCGCCGCGGTCGAACATGGCGATCTGGGTCGCGTCGCGGATGCCGATCACGTGGCCGTCGATGCGCAGCCGGTCGCCGGCCCGCAGCTCGCGCAGGGCGTCGAGGTCGGCGATGGGGAAGCTGAGCCTGGTCTCGTCGGTCATCGTCGCTCCTCCCACTCAGAACCCGTACGTGACGTCGCCGGCCGGCGTGATCAGCGCACTCGAGCGCCGCGCCGCCCAGCACTGCAGGTTGACGGCGACCGGGTTCTGGGTGATGTGCGTATGGGCCCATTCGATGTGCACGCCGAGAGCGGTGGTGCGGCCGCCCAGACCCATGGGACCGATCCCGAGCTCGTTCGCCGCCGCGAGGAGCTCGTCCTCGAGGACGGCGATCTCGGGATCGTCGCTGTGGGTGCCCAGCGGTCGCAGTACGGCCTTCTTGGCGAGAGCGGCGCACAGGTCTGCGGTGCCGCCCAAGCCCACGCCGACGATCGTCGGCGGGCACGGCTTGGGCCCGGCGTCGACGATGCACTCGAGCACGAAGCGTTTCACCGCCTTCACCCCGTCGGCCGGCACGAACATCTTGAGGAAGCTCATGTTCTCGCTGCCGGAGCCCTTGGGAAGGCAGTGCAGCTTGAGCGCGTCGGCGCGCATCTCGTCGCTGCCGGCGACGAACTCGTAGTGCATCGCCGGCAGGTGGCGGCCGGTGTTGGTCATGGTGTTCTTGCGGGTCACGGGATGCACCGCGTTCGGGCGCAGCGGGTGCTCGAGGGTGGCGCGCTCGGTGCCCTTCTTCACGGCCGCGCTCACGCGCGCGAGGTTCAGCGGGCAGTCCTCCCCCACCTCGAGCCAGAAGACGACGGTGCCCGTGTCCTGGCAGACGAGGTTGGTGTCGCGCTCGGCGACGGCGACGTTCTCGAGCATGATGTCGAGGAAGCCTTGACCGCTCGAGTCGGTCTCGGCGGCGCGCGCCCTGGCGAGCGCCGCCTTGACGTCCGGCGGCAGCAGCTTGAGCGCGCGGATGTAGGTTTGCTTCGCCGCCTCTTCGGCCGCGGCGTAGACCTTGTCGCCCGCGTTGACGGTCATGTGATGAGGCTCCTTCGGCCACGAACGGCCCTGATCGAGGCACGACTTGGGACCACCGGCGTCGCTCGACGCCGCGGCGCCTCTGATTCTAGGCGGCGAGCCGGGCGGCGTCACGCCGCGCCCCTCGCCGCCCTCTCCCCTCGGGTCCGGTCTACACCTTGGCGAGCATCGCCAAGCCGCTCAGGAACAGGACGACCGCGAGACACGCGCGCAGCGCCTTGGTCGGCGTCTTGATCGTAAGGTGCGAGCCGGCGATCACGCCGGGCACCGAGCCCAGCAGCAGCGAGGCGACCATCCAGACGTCCACGTTGCCGTAGTGGAACTGGGCGATGCCCGTCGCCCCAAGGAGGATGGTGGCATGGAACACGTCGGTGCCGACGATGCGGCTGGCCGCGATCGGATAGAAGAGGATGAGGGCCATCGCGAGCAAGGTACCGCTGCCGACCGAGGTGAGGCCGATGATGAAGCCCGTGGTCGCTCCGATCGCGATAGTCGCCAGCTTGCGTCGCGTCGAGAGCGGGAGGTTCGTGGTCCGGGTGGCGACAGGGGCCTTCATCAGGAGGCGCACGACGAGCAGCACGCCGACGACGACCAGCGCGGTGCCGATGGCCCGGTACAGCACGGCGTCGACGACGTCGCCGCCCCGCACGCCGAGGGCGTGGACGAGGCTCGCCCCCAGCAGCCCGCTCGGCACGCTGCCGAGGGCGAGCCAGAGGGACAGCGGAAGGTCGACCGAACCCTGCTTCACGTGCCGCCACGAGCCGAAGACCTTGGTGATCGCCGCGTAGGCGATGTCGGTGCCGATGGCGAGCGTGGGCTTGAAGCCGAACAACAGGATCAGGATCGGCGTCATGAGGGCGCCGCCGCCCATTCCGGTCAGTCCTACGAGGAAGCCAACCAGGAGGCCGGTGAGCGTGAGATACGGGTTCAGGTGTTCGCCGGCCGGCGTGAGGTAGGCCAGCGCGGACGCGAGCGCCCAAGCCCCGACCGCCGGCCACCAGGCGCTGAGTCTCGCCCGCCGGCGCCCCTCCCCGGCGAGGATGAGCGGAGTGGAAGCGGCGGTCGCGTCCATGGCGCCGCCGCCGTCGGCCGGCACGGCGGCGGCAGTGCCTGCCGTCGTGCCGTGTCCTGGTTCAGAGCTGAGAGGCGGCATGGCTCCTCTCAGAAGGTCGCCGCCGGGCTGCTCAGGTCAGCACGCCGGACTTGAGCGGACGCGTGTGGATGCCACATTCGCCGCCGCACTTGCTCGTGCCGATCCAGCGGCCGTCGCGCTCGTTCACGCCGGTCGTGATGTGTGTACACGGCTCGCAGCCTAACGAGCGGTAGCCTTCGGCGTACAGGGGGTTCACCGGGATGCCGTGGACGGCGATGTACTGCCAGACCTCGCGCTCGTGCCAGGGGAGGATGGGGTTGAGCTTGAGCAGGCCTTCGTCGCGCTCCTCGACCTCGAGGTAGTCGGTGCGCGTCCGGCCCTCGGTGCAGCGCAGGCCGGTGACCCAGCAGGTCACGCCCATCTCCTCGATCGCCCAGCGTACGGGCTGGACCTTGAGCAGGTCGCAGCACTTGTCCGGGTCGGTCGTGTAGAGGCCGTCCTCGATCTCGACGTCGTTCTTGAACACGCGCGTTTCCGGATAGCGCTCGACGAGCTCGGTCATGAACTGCTTGGTGGCAGCCGGCTTGTAGCGCGTCGTGACGATGAAACCGCGGATCTTCGGGCTCACGCGCTTGGCGAGGTCCCAGACCACGACCGAGTCCTTGCCGAGGCTGTTCGCCACGACCAGGCCGTCGCCGTGCTGCTGGTAGTAGTAGTCGATGAGTTCGAGAGAACGGTCGACCTTCTGCTTGAAGTTCAGATCGTTGACGAGCTCGTGGATCTCGTCGGGGGTCGTCGCGTGCTGCATGACTCCTCCTGGGGGGATGGGGCGTCTCGAGACGGGCGCCCGAAAGATGCATATGCCTTATGCTTTCCATCAGCCGAGATGATTCGCGCACAGTACGCCGACGCGCGCGGCGAGTCAAGCGGTAGTGCGGGGTGTCTCTACGGCGCCGGTCAGGCGGAGGCGTCGTACTGCTCGCGGAAGAAGGCGAGCAGCGCCTCGGCGGCGCGCGAAAGCACGCGCGTACGCGAGCGGACCGTGTGGAAGTCGCGCCTGATCTCGAAGTCCTCGAT
>Ga0315281_10011096_pt1 | contig 12358 bp, 8 predicted proteins | sample YL17G07_0_MG_FD_204540 | JGI IMG/M metagenome (GOLD analysis project Ga0315281, IMG submission 204540) | Sediment microbial communities from Yellowstone Lake, YNP, Wyoming, USA - YL17G07_0 | ecosystem: Environmental > Aquatic > Freshwater > Lake > Sediment | place: USA: Wyoming | collected... | reverse complement strand
TGCGGCCTGGGCTTTCTCCGCAAGACCGAAGGAAAAACCCAGAACCACCAAAATCGCCCCCACAACCATAGTGAACATCCGTCTGTGATCCATCTTGTTGCCCTCCTTTCTTGTTGTTCAAATTCCCTACGTCATCTAGAAGTCAATACACAAAGTGTTGAGTGTTTTTTAAGCATAACGCCTTGCGCCTCACGCCTTACGCCTATGTTTTCAATAAGAAAAAGGCCACAGCCGGTAGTAGGATTTGAAAATCTCCCAGCGATGGGCCAGACCCCTGGGTTCGAGGATCAGGAAAAGAAGGATCCCCAAACCGAAGAAGATCGGAGAAAGAGCCAGCGCAACGCCCGCCCCCAGCCCCGGGAACACTGCCCCGAAAAGGGGAGCGAACTCCCTGGCCACCTCGTCGAGGAGTCGGAAGAAGATGGTCCCGAAGACGGCCCCCACGGTGCTCCCCATCCCGCCCACGATGATCATTCCCAGATACCAGACGGATTCCATCAAAGTAAAGTGGTCCGTATTGATGGCGCGCATCCAGAAGCCCCAAAGGGCTCCTCCTACCCCGGCAAAGGAGGAACAGATAAAAAATGAAAGCAATTTGTAACGGAACAGGTTGATTCCCATAACCTCAGCGGCGAGGTCGTTATCCCGTATGGCTATAAACGCCCGGCCAATTCCGGAGCGCACCAGGTTCCGGGCGAAGAAGGTCATGAGCAGGGCGATAGGCATGATCAGGTAGAACATCTTGAATTGGGTGTTGAGAACGATATTCCCCACTTTGGGTGCAGGAACCACCAGGCTGAACACCCCTCCTGTGATATCCACGCGCACGTGATTGATCAGCCAGGGGATAATGAATTGAGCGGCCAGAGTCGCCAGAGCAAGATAAAAACCTTTTACCCGTAAAGAAGGAAGGCCAAAGACCAAGCCTACCAGGCCGCTTACCAGGCCGGCGAGGGGAATCGTCGCCCAGAAAGGCAAACCGGCTTTGGCTGTAAGGATGCCGGAAGTATACGCCCCAACGGCCATGAATGCAGCCTGGCCGACGGAAATTTGCCCCGTGAATCCTGTAAGGATGCTCAGGCCATGGCAGACCACGATCGCAATCCCGATGTGGTTGACCAGATTGAGCAGCCGGTTGCTGGCTACCAGGGGCATCAAGAAGAGGAGGACCAGTCCGACGACCAGGATTCCCCAGTGAGCCTTTGTTCTGATGATCGCGATATCGTCTTCATACCTCTCGTCGAAAACCCCGGAAGGTCGCATCTCAAATCCTCTCTATCCGTTTCAGTCCAAACAAGCCCTCGGTCCTGAAGACCAGGACTCCCAGCAGAACAATGTAGGCCGTGATTTCTTTCATCGACGGGTCGATGAGTCCCCCCATGAGGTCTTCCAGGATTCCCACCGCCAACCCCCCGAGCAGGGCTCCCGGGATGGACTCCAACCCTCCGAAGATAACGGCGGCAAAAGACTTTAGGCCCACATCGGCCAGAGGCAGGTTCAGGGAGAGCTTGAGGCCCAGGAACACTCCGCCCACCACGGCGGTCATCCCGGCAAATGCCCAGCTGATGGCAAAAATACGACGGACGCTGATTCCCCGAGCCTGAGCAAGCTGGTGATCCTCGGCCGTGGCGCGCATGTCCAGCCCCACCTTGGAGAACTTGTAAAAAAGCGCCAGCAGTGCGAAGGCGAGGAGGGTTGCCGCAAACGTCCAGAGCAATTCATTGGAAAGGAAAAGAGTCCCCATCCGGATTACCTTGCCGGGAAGGAAACGGGGGAAGATCTTGGGGTGGCCACCCCAGATCAGAAGGGTGATCCCCTTCAGAAGGTAGGAGATCGCCAGGGTGACCATGATGGCCGCAAGCACCGGCTGGCCGATCATGGGCCTCAAGGTAAACCGTTCGATAAAGAGGCCGATCATGGCCCCGACTCCAATGGCCAGGATGATGGCCAGCAGGGGAGGGGCCCCGGCATTCATGAACTCCCAGGCGATGAACCCTCCAACCATGATTAGATCCCCAACGGCAAAGTTGAAGATCCGGGTTGATTTATAGATCATCACCAAGCCGAGGGCGATCAGGGCGTAAATCCCCCCTACCATAATCCCGTTGAGCAGAAATTGTGGAATCAGCCGTAACACAGCCCCTCCTTCTATTCCACCGAGGCTACCCGGATCGTGCTCTCGATGACCCCCTTGCGGCCGTCCCGGTAGGTAACGGGCGCGGATACCTTAAGTTCATCCTGGTTTCCGTAGCATGCCTGGATCAGGTCTCCGAATCGCTCCTCCACGTACGTCCGCCTCAGTTTGCGGGTGCGCGTCAGTTCGGCCTCGTCGGGGTCAAATTCCTTGTACATGTTGATGAACTTTTTGATTCGGGCGTGCGCGGGAAGGGTACGATTGACCTTCAGAATCTCTTCTTTTACGAGGTTGATGACCTCCGGCTTCTGGGATAAATCTATAAAAGTCGTGTAGGGAATTCGCCGCGCTTCCGCCCACCGGCCCACATTCTCCAGGTCGATGTTGATCAGCGCGCTGACGAAGTCCATCGTCTCACCTCCGACCACGAGAGCATCCTTGATATAGGGACTGAAGCGGAGGCGAATCTCCGTGTATTGAGGAGAGAATTTCTGCCCCCCTTTCAATTCCTTGAGGTCCTCCATGCGGTCGATGACGATCAGGTGTCTTTCCTCATCGATATATCCAAAGTCTCCTGTGCAATACCATCCCTCCCGGAGTTTCTTCTGGGTGGCCTCGGGATTCTTGTGGTATCCGGAATACATAAACTGACTCTGGACAAGGATTTCCCCGTCGTCCGCCAGCTTCACTTCCACCCAGGGCACGATCTGACCCGAAGTTTCGGGCTTAATCTTTCCCCGGCGAGGGATGGAAACAAGACCGACCTCGGTTGTTCCGTAATAAAGGCGAATTTCCAGGCCCAGGGCTTTGAAAAAACGAATAATATCCGGGCTAACGGCAGCCCCGGCGGAGTAAACAATCTCTGCCCGCTTAAGGCCCAGCTTGTCCTTCAGCGGACGGAAGACGGCCCAAAAGGCAAGGAATCTCATGAAACGCCAGAAGAGGTTCAGCTTGCCTTCTTTCTCTTCCAACTCGGCTGCCTTGTAACCGACGGGAAGGAAAATCCGGTAGGTGAGACGTTTCAAAAAGCTGGAGTCCATGATTTTGGCCTGGACCATCCGGTTTACCGTTTCCCACAGGCGGGCCCCATAGAACAAGATGTGGGGACCGATTTCCCGCAGGTCATCTTGAACCGTCTCCGGCTCTTCGGGAAAATTGGGGATGATCCCGGCCAGTAAAGAGCCGGCGATTCCCATCCCTTGCTCGGTAGACCAGGCGGGCGGAATGAAGGATAGGTACTCGTAATCCTTTCCGGGCCACTCGTCCATCTGGGCCCATTCGCGCATTCCCTTGACCAACCAGTTCTGGCTGAGCATGGCCCCTTTGGGAAGCCCGGTGGTTCCCGAGGTATAGCAAAAAACGCCGATGTCGTCGCTTCTGCCCTGGTCGACGTTTGCTTCGAACAGGCCCGGATTCTCCTGTTCGTGGTTTTTCCCCAATTCCAGGACTTCGGTGAAAGAAAGGAGGATGGGGTCGTGGTAGCTCCAGAGCCCTTTGGGGTCCCAGTAGATGACTTTTTTCAGAAGAGGAAGCCCAGCTTTGATCTCCAGGATTTTATCGACTTGCTCCTGGTCGTGGGCCACCACGAATTTAGAATCGGAGTGCTCCACATAAAATTTGACCTCCGAGGGGATGCAATCGGTAAAGATCCCCACCACCGTGCCCCCGGCGGATTGAACCGCAAGTTCCGCCCAGTACCACTCAGGTTTGTTCTCCCCGAGGATGGCGACCCGGTCGCCCCGTTCCAACCCCAGGCGAAGCAGGCCCAGGGAAAAATATTTTACATTTTCATAGTAATCCTTCCAGGTGTAGCTTTGCCAGATTCCCCGGTCCTTCACCCGCATGGCCACCCTGCGGTCTCCATATCTCTCGTAGTTCCAGCGCAAAAATTTCGGCAGAGTCTCGGGTTCGCTCATGATTTACCCCAAATCGATTTCACCCCCTCCCAACCTTCCTCCCTTGGGGGGAGGGTAAAAGGTGGTGGCAGGCGAATCGCGCTATGCTCCTGGCTATTTCCCCAGGTAGGCCTTGATCACCTGGGGATTTTTCTTTATCTCAGCAGGAGTTCCTTCGGCGATCTTTTTGCCGAAATCCAGAACGATAACCCTCTGGGCGACGTCCATCACCACGCCCATATCGTGCTCCACGAGAACGATGGTGGTCTTCTTCAATTCATGGATGTCCAGGATAAATCGAGCCATGTCCTCTTTCTCCTCGACATTCATGCCCGCCATGGGCTCGTCGAGGAGGAGCATCTTGGGCTCCAGGGCCAGAGCCCTTCCCAGGTCTACCCGTTTCTGCTGGCCGTAGGGAAGAGACCCAACAACCTTTTTGCGGATCGGCTCCATTTCCAGAAGATCGATGATATCTTCTACCACTTTCCGGTGGAGAATTTCCTTGCGCCGCTCGGGACCGAAAAAAACAGCCGAGCCCAGGACGCGGGGTTTTAGGTGAATATGGCGGGCGGCCATGAGATTGTCCAGGGCACTCATGCCGCCGTAAAGCTGCATGTTCTGGAAGGTGCGGGCGATTCCCAGCATGGGGATCCGGTAGGCCGGCATGTGCGTGATCGGAGTGCCTTCGAAGGTGATTTCTCCACTTTGAGGGCGGTAGAATCCGCTGATGCAATTGAGCACGCAGGTCTTGCCGGCCCCATTGGGGCCGATGACGGCCAGGATTTCGCCCGGGGCAACGTGGAAGGAAACTTCGGAAAGGGCTTGCACTCCCCCAAAATTCAGGATGAGGTTTTTGACCTCGAGTTGCACTCCGGAATGGCCTGGGACCTGACCCATGGTGCACAATCCTCAAATCTTCATTAGGGAGTAGGGAGTGTCTCCCAATTTACGGCTGACGGCCTTTGCTTATCTTCCGCTTGAAATTCCACTTTTCAGCAGATGCAAACCCGCAAAAGAAATCAGTCAGCCTGTCGGCGGTCATTTTCGGCCGGCAAAGCCTTAGCGCGTCCCTTTTTCCCACACAATGGATTGATTGTCAAGAAAATTTCTTTCGGATGCCCGAGGAGTTTTTCAATCCCTCCTCCCTCTTTTCCCTACCCCCGTTCCTCGATTCCGGATAGGTACTTCACCAATCCTTTCTTGGATTCCAGGTCATACTGCTGGCGGATGCCGATTTTCTCCATGACCGGTGATCCACCGCCGTGGATTCCGGCATACTGCCATACGCCGGCGGCAGCCGAGCAGGAAAAGTCGGATATAAATCGGAAGAGCCTGTGCTGCCACTCAGCCGGTATCCCGGGCTTGCGCATCGCATATTTCTCCAGGAAAGCTTTGGTATCCGGGTTAATCCATTCCTCCTCGTGGGGCATGGTCGCGGCCCAGCCCCCTGCGGTTGAGGCCAGAATTTCATACTCGTGCATGATGTTCTTGCCGGCCAAGTATCGGCCGGCGTTGGAATAGAGAAAATTGGGCTCGTAGATGCCCGAGGAAGTGGGCTTCCCTTTCACAGAGGCAGCGATCCCCGCGGCATAAACCAATTCCGCGATGATCATTAGCTCTGTGATTTCATCCCGGATGTGGGACGCCTCCCCTACGCCGTTATAATCAGCCACTAACGCCGTAGCGCCCATGATCACGTCTGTTACTGCGGGCTTACAGCCGCAATAGGTGTGACGGTGGTAATTGGCAAATAACAGGGCCAATCGGGCTCCGTATTCCCATTCCCCGCACATGAAGACCCGTTCCCATGGGATAAACACGTTATCAAAAACGGTTAAAGAATCAGCAACCCCATACCGGTTATAAGGCGCCTGATATTTTATTCTTTGCCTCGGAGAGGTCACGCGGCAGATCAACTTCACCCCTTCCCAGTCTGCCGGGAGGGCAAAGGAAACGGCCCAGTCCCCCTCTTCCTTGGTCAAGTTGCGGGTGGGCACCACCAGCAATTCATCGGCATAAGGAGCAATGGTATTGTGGGCTTTGGCCCCGCGCACGACGATTCCGTCGGATTTCTTTTCGACCACGCGTAAATACAGGTCCGGGTCTGCTTGCTGGTGGGGGCGCTTGCTCCGATCCCCCTTCGCATCCGTTTGGGCGGCATTGCCCACTAAATCATTCTTTTGGTAATATTCCAGGAATTTCAGAAAATTCCGGTGATATTCCGTCCCCTTCTTTTCGTCGATTTCCTTGGAAACAACCCCCATGGCATTCAGGGTGTCTGTGGCCATGCACCGCTGGATGCAGCCGCCCACTCTCTGGCATAAAACACGGGTCATTTCCTGCTTCTTCAGGAGATCCTCCACGCTTCGATGCACGTTGGTAAATCGATTGATACGTTCTCCGGTCAAGTGCGATGTCGCCAGGACGAGGTGCTGAAACTGCGGAGTCTGAGCCGCGTCGAAGGTGAATCGGATGGTGTTAATCGCTTTCTCCAGGATCTCGCTGTCACGGGAAATTTTTTGGCCCCCCACGTAAACGTTGGGGCGCATGGTCGCCAACTTTTGAACATACTCTTCTGCCATTCTCAAGCCCATTTTCTCCTCCCTCTTCTTAAATCGAGAACCAGATCTTCAGGGTTCATCCGATGATTTGGGGCTTCTCGCCCCCGCGAGAACTATTTCTTGAAGTATCCCTCTTGTTTCTTTAAATTATCGCTCTTTGGAGGACCGAAGACGTCGATTATCGGCGAATCTTTCAGGTCCAGGCCTTCGGGGACTACAATCAATTCCCCCGCCCCTAAGATTCATGAAACGATAAGCGATTGCTTTGGGGCGAAGCGAGTATACCAAAAAGGGTTTTGGGGGGCAAGAAAAAAAGACCACTCGTGCTTAGTTGCCGAAATTAAAGTACCATCCCCGGCCCTGGGGACCAATCCGTTTCGCTTGACATCCTGAGGCGGTGAACTCTCCGTAGATTAGGCGGGAAGAAACACCCCGCCTCCTCCGGCGGCGCGATCGGGCTATCCCTTTAGGTGTAGAGGAATTAAGCCCCCATCTTCTTTATCTCCTCCACTGCCCGCTCTTTTAACTTGAACTTCTGGATTTTTCCACTCCCGGTCATGGGAAACTCCTTAACGAAGACGACGTAGCGGGGAATCTTGAAATTAGCGATCTTTCCCTTACAGAAAGAAAGAATTTCTTCTTGGGTAGCGGAGACCCCTTCCTTGAGCTCAAGGTATGCCATTCCCGCTTCTGTAAGCCGGGGGTCGGGGACCCCGATCACCTGGGCCTGCTTGACCTTGGGATGGGTGAGCAGAAAGCTCTCCACCTCCATGGCCGAGACATTTTCTCCCCCCACCCGGAGCATGTCCTTCATCCTTCCAGTAAATTCCAGGTAACCGGTCTGGGGGTCAATGAGGCCCAGGTCCCCTGTGTGCAACCACCCTTGGGAATCGATGGCCTTGGCCGTCTCCTCGGGCTTCTTGTAATAACCTTTCATGATATGAAAACCCCGGACGCAGATCTCCCCCTCTTTCCCGGCGGGGAAGGCCTCTCCCGCCGGGAGTCCGACAATTTTTATTTCCGTTTCCGCGTGCGGCAGGCCGTGGGAATGAATCCGCCGCTTCACTGGGTCATCGACAAAAGTGGTGGTCACATTCGGGGAAGCTTCCGAAATCCCGTAAACGTTCAGGATCTTGGTCAGCCCCATCTTCTCATAGACGTTGCGAACCACCTCAGCCGGCCCAATGGCCCACCCCTTTTTCAGCGAGGAGACATCGTAGCGGGAGAAGTCCGGATGTTGGTACATCATCAGGAAGTGAGTTTCGATGCCGTTCATGGCCGTGCAGCGTTCCTGCTCGACGACTCTCAGACTCTCTTCGGGTTCGTAAGTTTCCAGGAAGACCATCGAGGCGCCGTGGGTGATGACCGAGAGGGTGGAGATGACTGCTCCGCCCACGTGGAAGAAGGGAAGGGGACAGAAGAGCCGATCCTGGGGAGTGAGGGTCTGGCGCTGCGCCATGCAGAAGGCATCGCGGATGACTCCATCGTGGCTTAGCATGACCCCTTTTGGAAAAGCGGTTGTGCCGGAAGTATACTGGAACATGATGACGTCGTCTGGATGGACCTGCTCCATCCGGGATTTCAGCCGGGCGTGGGAAACGGCCTGTCCCAGAGCCAGAACCTCCGAAAAGGAGAAAGCCCCTGGAGGTTTTTTCTCTTGGAGAAAAATGACGTTCTTGAGCAAGGGCAATCGCCCGCAGCGAAGCTTTCCGGCGAAATTACTCTCTACTTCCGGACAAATTTCCTTCATCATGCCGCAGAAGTCGATATTCAGAAAATGATCCATCATCAGCAGGGTGGTGGAATCGGACTGGCCGAGGATGTATTCCAGTTCATTCGTGCGGAAGCGGGTATTCACCGGGACGAGAACCGCTCCGATCAAGGCTGTGGCCACTTGAGTGTAAATCCATTCCGGACAATTTCCCATCCAGAGGGAAACCTTGTCCCCCCGGCTAACTCCCAGAGCCATCAAACCCTTAGCCAGAGCCCTGGCCTTTTCCCGAAGCAAAAGGTAAGATATCCGCTGGTCCTTGAAGATTAAAGCCAAATTATCCGGGTAGCGCTCAACAATTCTCTCTATTACCTCTCCTAAATTTTTTTTGATCCATTCAGCCACTTTCCTTTTCCTCTCTCCTTTTTTATTATCCATCGCATGAATTTTGCTTTTATAAGGCTTGATGATTTAATCCACGCCTTTTCTAAAGTCAAGGAATTTTTGACTTGTCCAAGCAAATCAAGAACGGGGTGGACTGAAATGCTGAAATCAGTTGAGGGATTTCTGATAAGATAAATCGAGGAAGGGAGTTGGGCATACGGAATTGGGCCTCGATCATCGCTGTTTCAAACCTGGCGGGGGCGAAATTATGAAACTCGGACAAAAGATCGGGCTGACTGGGTCGAGTTAGCCGATCCTCCAATGAGTTTTATTGAGTATGATCCTTCCTCTTTTTCGCAATGTTATTTCTTATTGCGTAGAAAGGTAGAAGAATAATAAAGGACAGACCTGCCCACGAAAACATCATTCTTGCGGCTCGGAGAGCGTCTTCCGTGGAGAGAATCATATCCATCTGCATGGTTCCCAGCGCCTTGCCTTCCATGACCAGCTTATCGCCCACGCGTTTAAGGGAATAAATCGACGCGGCCTCATCACCGGTCTCATTGCGTATGGTCACAACATTTTTCATAGATTCGTGGTCGGGAAACCTCCTTGTTTTGACCCAGTTTTTTTTATGACGATTAGCGGAAGATTGGCGGCAGGAGCTCCAGATAGTCTTTCCCGGTTATGGCGCTCGCACAAATGAACCCGGAGTGGGTAGCACCCTCGACGCCCCCTTCGTTAGTGCGCTTTCCGTATGTATCACCGGCAAAATAGAGCCCCTCGACGGTGGGGCATTTCACATCCACCCATTCATCCTCCGGGTGTCTCCATAGGATGCAGGTATCTCCAACGGTAAAGAGCATCCAATCCAGCGATTTTCGCCAGCCCGGAAAGGCATGATCCGCGAACTTCAATATCCGGTCAATCACGATATCCACTTTCTTTTTATCGTGGGCTTCGGTGGCCAGGATACTGCTGGCCATAAGAGCCAGGTGTTTACCTTCCGGTGCAGTTGTAGGCGCAATCGTGGACATCGTCCCTATGTCGATCGGAACACTGCCCCTGAACAACCCTTCGCTCTCGGGTATCAACATGGAAGTATGGTAGAAAGACCTGGGGTCCACCTTAAGTTCACAGAAATCATTCAAGGGCCGTTTGAGCCCGAACTGGCCGGCGACCATGGAAGTATGGATGACATTTTTCGTTAAGCGCACAAAATCCGCAGGCAGGATTTTCTCAGGTATGAGTTTTAGCAATGCCTTTGGCGGAACCGTGCAGACTACCACGGGTGCTTTTATTTCCATGCTTTTGCCATCCATTTCAGCGACTACGGCGGTGGCCATTCCATTCTGGATAATGACTTCGTTGACCTTCGCATTCAGGACGATGTCCCCTTCAGCGTCTTTGACAGCCGCAGCAAACCCTTCGGTTATAAAACGGTGGCCGGGCGCCCCGGCGAAAGCCCAGGAGCCATTGGTGATATGCACTCCGGTTGCCTGTACCTGTAAAAAGACTTTGATGTTCTCCCCGGCGGCGTTTAGTGCCGGGTCATTGATGATCGTCTGGAAGGTGCCCATGGCATAGTGGAATTCCTGGGCCAGTTCGCTTTTCGTTACCCCTTCGATCCAGTCTTTTAACGTTACATGGTCAAGTTTTTCGGCCTCCGCTATCGTGCGAACCTGGAGTTTGCACTTATGGACCTTCACCATCTCGGCGTAATCTTCATCGCTCATCCAACCGTACTTGGATTTCCTCCCTACGATATAAGGCTTCCAATCATGGTCATACCAAACAAAGCCGACATTGGGGTAGAAAACCGAAGCTTTGTTAAACAGGGCCAGCGCATGGCTGACGCGACCGCGATTGGTGTACCAGGACCCCCTGCCGCCCGCTTCGAGTATGTAGCCATTGAGCATCTTCTTATTAATCAAGGTGGACAGGTCAGGCTCCGACCTGTCGCTAACCCAGGAGTGGGCAGACAGCGCCAGAGCTCTGCGGAACTCTGCGGCATCCGTGATCCCTTCCCCCCGGAATGATGTAGCCCGCCCGCCAATCTGAGATGAAGCTTCCAAAATCAGAACCTTCCTGCGCTCCATATTGGATAATATGGCCCCCACAACCGACCCGGCGATCCCGCAGCCGATGATGATCACATCGTAGCTACTCGAAATTTTTGAGGACATATTTCCTCCGATTTCTTTTTTATGGCCTTGCGGCCAAACACTATTTACCCAATATTTTTTTGAAATCGATTCCCAGATCTTCCATGATTACTCTGACCGTCGCCCTTCCGCCGCCGGTAATCCCAACGCCGGGATGGGTGCTGGCCCCGCACATATAAAGCCCTTGGATCGGCGTTTTATATTGACCCCAGCCCGGAAGCGGCCTGTTTCCAAAGGACTGGGGAAGGAAGGACCCGATATGTCCTATATCTCCTTCAATCAGTGCAGGGTTCATGCGTTCATAATCGAGTGGGCTGGCAATCCATCTGCCGAGAATATTGCGATCGTCCAGATTGGTACAGTGCTTGCGCGCCGTCTCCAGCACCTGGTCGGCCACCTGCTGCTTGACCTTATCCCACGCTGCAGCCCCGCCGTCGCGTAAGTGATACGGCTCGAAATGGTAGAGGTACAGGGTATGCTTGCCTGCCGGGGCCCGGGTGGGATCCACGATGGTCGAAATTCCCATAATCGGCATGCCGGCATTCGGTACCCCGTAGGAATAATCATCGTATAGCCGCAGAAGCTCTTCCGGGTAGGGGCTTATCTCCACAAACGGTGCCTTATTGACATCGCCCCCGGCCTTGAATTTTGGCGCCTCGTTCAAGGCTATTGCTTGCACCAGCGGAGCGAATGAGCTGGCCTTTAATTTCTTAACCCTTTCCTGAAAGCCTGGCGGTAACTCCTGGTCGCTCAACATCTGCAGGAAAAGCTGCTTGACATTGACGTTGGCCACGACCGCTTTTTGGGCCATAATCTGCTCGCCGTTTTCAATCCTGATTCCCCTGGCTGCACCATGCTCCACGATAACCCGCTTTACAGCGGTGGATAGCTTTATCGTGCCGCCGTTATCCCGGATGCAGGCCGCCAGCGCCTCGCTGAAAACACCCGATCCGCCGATCGGCATGGTTAATCCCCAAGTATGAAATAGCGGCCAGGCTGAGGCATAGAGACCGGTTCCTTTTTCCCGCGGGCCGATCATTTCCTCCGAAGCCCAACGGCCAAAGGCAGCCCTCATCTCTTTGCTTTCAAACCATTCCTCGGCGATATCCTGCACGCTGGACAGGATGATCTTGATATATTCCCTTCCTTCCTCGCTGGAATCCAAGAAGGACATCATGGCCCCGAAACGTGGGGGTGCGGCAAACATGCCCACCCCCACAGGGGCCAGGGTTTTCTTCAGATATTGGCAAAATTTCAGATAAGCGTCGGCATCTTTCGCCGAAAACTGCTTTATGGATTCGTACATCCGGTTGATATCTTTATAGATGACCAGGGCACGATCATCGCTGAATACGATTGCCCCGGGCGGGTCGGGGGAAACGTATTTCAAACCGTATTTGGATTTCAGCCCCAATTCGTCCTGGTGCAGCAGCGGATTCGCCTGGATCATCATATGAATGGCTCCGGCAACATCATGCTTGAAGCCGGGCAAGGTCAATTCTCTGGTA
>Ga0315281_10011093_pt1 | contig 12360 bp, 10 predicted proteins | sample YL17G07_0_MG_FD_204540 | JGI IMG/M metagenome (GOLD analysis project Ga0315281, IMG submission 204540) | Sediment microbial communities from Yellowstone Lake, YNP, Wyoming, USA - YL17G07_0 | ecosystem: Environmental > Aquatic > Freshwater > Lake > Sediment | place: USA: Wyoming | collected... | reverse complement strand
GCCGCGCCAGCGAGCTTGGTCATGTCGTCGGTGCAGGCGCCGTCGCCAAAGGAGAACACTGCCTTGACGCCAAGCTCGCGCCCCTGCTTGAGCAGCGGTCCGCCGGTGGCGTCCATGCCGCCGTAGAACACGGCGTCGGCGTTCTTGCCCTTGACCTTGGTGAGGATGGCCTTCCAGTCAGTGGTTTTGTCGGTGCCCTTTTCGCGCGGCAGCACCTTGATGTTGGCGGCCTTGAGCGTTTTTTCGACCTCGTTGGCGATGCCCTCGCCGTAAGCGGTGGCGTCGTCGATCACGGCAACCAGCTTCGGTTTTTTCGTCTCTGCGAGGTAGCTCGCGATCGCCGGGCCCTGCTGATCGTCGCGCCCGACGGTGCGGAAAACGACCTTGAACCCCTGCTCGGTCAGCTTGGGATTGGTCGCCGAGCCCGTGATCACCGGGATGCCGGCCTGGCTGTAGATGGCCGAAGCCGGAATCGTGGTGCCGGAATTCAGATGGCCCACGATGCCGGCCACTTTGGCGTCGACAAGCTTCTGCGCCACGGTGGTGCCGACCTTCGGATCCGCCTGGTCGTCCTCGGCAACCAGCACGAACTTGGCGTCTTTGCCATCGATCTTGATTTTTGCCGCGTTCGCTTCCTCGATCGCAAGGCGCGCGCCATTCTCGTTGTCTTTGCCCAAGTGCGCGATGCCGCCGGTGAGCGGTCCGACATGGCCGATCTTGATCTCGAGCGAGGGCGGCGGTGGCGCCTGCGTGACCGGTGCTTTCTTGGGCTCTTCCTTGCCGCAGCCAATCAGGCCTACCGCGACGGCGAGCAGAGTCAATGCAAGTTTCGAGCTTTTCATGGGGTCTCCCGGGAAAACAGGGGACCAATGATACTGATCCCGCAGGAAATGAAAAGGGCCGGTTTCCCGGCCCATCTTGCGGATACTGTCGTGACGGATTACTTAACCGACAGGGCCCACTTCACCAGCGTCTTGACATCGGCGTCCGGCACCGCGGCATTGGGCGGCATCGGCACCTGGCCCCAGACGCCCTGCCCGCCCTTCTTCACTTTGTCGGCAAGCTTTGCCTCCGCGTCCTTCTGGCCGGCGTATTTCTTGGCCACATCAGTGAAGCTCGGACCAATGGTCTTCGCTCCCTTGACCACGTGGCAAGTAGTGCACATGTGCTTTTTGGCGAGCTCTTCGCTTGCCTGCGCCGGCAGCACTGCAGTCATGGCCAGAGCGGCGGTTAAAAGAATCAATGATTTCATTGGGTTCCTGTCCGGTAATGGTTGTGAATGCTACCTTATAACGCCCAACTATTGGCAAACGTTGACAGGCTTTGGCGGGCCTTGTCGGGCACTATTGCGACCCATGGTTGCCAACGATGTATTGCAGTTCTGGTTTGGCCGCGACCGCAAGGCCTGGTTCGAAAAGAACCCTGCTTTCGACGAGGAGCTTCGCGCCCGCTTCCTGCCTCTGCTTGAACAGGCATTGAATGAAGAACTGAAGATCTGGCGCCAAGCACCGACCAACTGCCTGGCGCTGGTGATCCTGCTCGATCAGTTCCCGCGCAACATGTTCCGCGGCAGCGCCAAGGCGTTCGCCGCGGATCCCCTGGCGCGCGATGCGGCCCGCGTCATCCTGGATAACCGCTGGGACAAGACCATGACGCCTGACGAGCGCATGTTCGCTTACCTGCCTCTCGAGCACTCAGAATCGCTGGTGGATCAGGAGCGCTGCCTCGCCCTGATGAAGGAAATCGCCGTGTTCCCGGAAACGGCCGACCTGCCGAAATGGGCTGAAGCGCATCTGGTCATCATCCGCCGCTTCGGCAGGTTTCCTCACCGCAATGCGATTCTCGGGCGCGCGAGCACGCCCGAGGAGGCGGAATTTCTCAAGCAGCCGGGCTCAAGCTTCTGAGTCGGTGATCGCGCCTATGCTCGCGGTTGATACCAGCCGCGTGTACTTGGCGAGGAGCCCTTTCGTATAGCGCGGCTTGGGCGCTTTCCATTTTTTGCGGCGTGCGGCGAGCTCTTTTGCCGGCACGTTCAACTGGAGGAGCAGTTTTTTCGCATCAATGGTGATCGAGTCGCCCTCTTTCACCAGCGCGATGGTGCCGCCCACGAAGGCTTCGGGGGCAACGTGACCCACCACCATGCCCCAGGTGCCGCCGGAGAACCGTCCGTCGGTGAGCAGACCGACTGATTCGCCCAGACCCTGCCCGATCAGCGCGGATGTCGGCGCGAGCATCTCCTGCATGCCGGGTCCACCTTTGGGTCCTTCGTAACGGATGACCAGCACATCGCCCGGCTTGATCTTCCTGGCGAGGATCGCCTTCATCGCGGCGGGCTCGGAATCGAAGACGCGTGCCGGTCCGGTTATCGAGATTTTCTTCAGGCCGGTGATTTTCGCCACGCAGCCTTCGGGAGCAAGGTTGCCCTTAAGAATCGCCAGGTGACCCTGCCTGTAGATCGGATTCGACCACGGCCGAATCACATCCTGGTCCTTGCGCGGCTCCACGGGGACGTCCTTCAGCATTTCCGCCATGGTCTTGCCGTGGATGGTCATGCATTCGCCGTGCAGCACGCCATTGGCCAGCAGGATCTTCAGCACCTGCGGCACGCCGCCGGCGCGATGGAAATCCACCGCGACGTATTTTCCGGAGGGCTTCAGGTCGCAAAGCACCGGGACCTTGCGGCGCACGCGCTCGAAATCGTCGATGGTCCACTTGACGCCGGCGGCCGAAGCGATCGCCAGATAGTGGAGCACCGCATTGGTCGAGCCGCCGGTCGCCATGACCAGCGCAATCGCATTCTCGATCGACTTGCGGGTGATGATGTCGCGCGGCTTGAGGTTTCTGCGGATCGCATCAACCAGGACTTTCGCGGAGTCGGCCGCGGAGTCGGCTTTTTCCTGGTCGGGCGCGGCCATCTGCGAAGAACCGAGCAAACTCATGCCGAGGGCCTCGAACGAGGACGACATCGTGTTCGCGGTGTACTGTCCACCGCAGGCGCCCACGCTCGGGCAGGCGTTCTTCTCGATGCCGATGAAATCCTCCTGGCTCATTTTGCCCGCGTTGAAGGCGCCCACCGCCTCGAACGCCGAAACGATGGTCAAATCCACGCCCTTCCACTTTCCCGGCTTGATCGTGCCGCCGTAAACGAAGACGCCGGGCACGTTCATGCGCGCCAGCGCCATCACGGCGCCCGGCATGTTCTTGTCGCAGCCGCCCACGACGAGCGCGCCGTCCATGGCCTGGCCGTTGACCGAGGTCTCGATCGCATCGGCGATTACCTCGCGCGAAACCAGCGAATACTTCATCGCCTCGGTCCCCATGCCGATGCCGTCGGTGACAGTCGGAAAGCCGAACACCTGCGGCTTGGCGCCCGCCGCCTCCAGCGCCGCCATCGCTCTGTCGACCAGTGGCTGGATGCCGGCGTTGCACGGGTTCATGGTCGAGTGCCCGTTGGCCACGCCGACGATCGGTTTCTCGAAGTCGCCGTCCTTGAAGCCGACTGCGCGCAGCATGGCGCGATTGGGCGAGCGGGCCGGGCCCTGCGTGATCAGACGGCTTCTGCGGTTGTCAGCCATGCGATTCCTCCACCGACGCTAAAATTGAATTCTACCGTGCTGATTCATCCGCATTTCGATCCAGTCGTGTTCTCGCTCGGTCCGCTCGCCGTACGCTGGTACGGCCTCATGTACCTGCTCGCCTTCGCTTCCTTCTGGTGGCTCGGCACCCGCCGCATCGACGCTGGTCGGTCACCCGTCACACGCGAACAGCTGGACGACCTGCTGTTCGGCGGCATCGTCGGAGTAATTCTCGGCGGACGGCTCGGCTACGTGCTGTTCTACAAGCCGGGCTACTACCTGTCGCATCCGCTCGAAAGCTTCGCCATCTGGCAGGGCGGCATGTCGTTCCACGGCGGCTTTCTCGGCGTACTCGCCGCAATGGCCTTCGTCGCCTGGCGCCAGCGCGTCAACTGGTGGGACCTGATGGACTACGTCGCTCCGCTGGTGCCGATCGGCCTCGGCGCGGGACGCCTCGGCAATTTCATCAACGGCGAACTATGGGGCCGCGTCACCGATGTTCCCTGGGGCATGGTATTTCGCGGCGCCGGTCCACTGCCACGTCATCCTTCGCAGCTCTACCAGATGGCGCTCGAAGGCTTCGCGCTGTTCGCGCTGCTGTGGTGGTTCTCCTCGCGCTCCCGCCCGCGCATGCAGGTCTCGGCGCTATTCCTCCTCGGCTATGGCGTGTTCCGCTTCATCGGCGAGTTCGCACGAGAACCGGACAGCTTCCTCGGGTTTCTGGCGCTCGGTTTCTCAATGGGCCAGTGGCTGAGCCTGCCGATGATCCTGGTGGGTGTCGGCTTGTTCGCCGCATCGCGCAAAACGCGCTGAACCTCAGGCAAGCGCTTTTTCCAGAACACGGGCAACATGCAGCGCTTGTCGCTGCGTCCCATGTTCGATCTGGTGCCGGCAACTGGTTCCGTCAGCCACGACAAGGGTATCGGCTGCCGCCTCGCGTACCGCAGGCAGCAGGCTCGCTTCGCCCATCTTCATCGAAATGTCGTAGTGCTCCGCCTCGTAGCCAAAGCTGCCTGCCATGCCGCAGCACGAGGACTCGATCGTCCGGACGCTGAGTCCCGGAACGAGGCGCAGGACATGCTCGACAGCGCCCATCGCCGCAAACGCCTTCTGATGGCAGTGCCCGTGCAGCAATGCCGCAGTAGCGATCGCTTTCAGTTTCAGATCGAGACGGCCGGCGGTTGATTCGCTGGCGAGGAACTCCTCGAACAGGAAGGAGTTTTCCGCCAGCACTTTGGTCCCGGGAAGCAGTACGCCGTACTCGTCACGCAGGGTTAACAGGCAGGAAGGTTCAAGCCCGATGATCGGGACCCCTTGCGCCAGCCACGGCGCGAGCGCGTCGCGCACGCGCGTCGCTTCCGCCCGCGCTTCATCCACCAGGCCCGCGGAAAGGAATGTACGGCCGCAGCAGAGGGGCCGGTTGCCGTCGACCGGGTCGGCGGCGTGCACGCGATAGCCGGCGGCCTGAAGCACCCGGATCGCCGCGCGCACATTGTCGGGCTCGAAGTAGCGGTTGAAAGTGTCGACCAGAAGCACCACTTCTCGTGCGCCGCTTTTAGGCCATGCCCGGTCGACGAAGGCATCTCTCCGCCAGGCCGGAAGCGGGCGCTTGGCCGTGAATCCGGCAAGCCCGCCGAATATCCGCATGCCGAGGTTCGCGAGCGGCGCGACAAATGCCGCATATTCCGCGTAACGCGGAAGATAGGCCACCGCGCGGTCGCGCAGCGTCAGGCCGTGATCTTTGCGGTAGTGGGCGAGGAACTCGATTTTCATGCGCGCCATGTCGACGCCAGTCGGGCACTCGCGCTTGCAGCCCTTGCACGACACACACAATTCGAGCGCCTCTTTCACCATCGCAGCGGAATTCATTCCCAGCTGCCCGGAAAGCGCGAGGCGCAGGGTGTTTGCCCTGCCGCGGGTCAGATGCTGCTCATCCTGCGTAACCCGATAGGAGGGGCACATGGTGCCGGCGTCGAATTTGCGGCAGTGGCCGTTGTTGTTGCACATCTCGACAGCCTTATCCAGGCCGCCCCATTCCGACCAGTCGAGCGCCGGCGGCGGCGCCTTGGTCTCATAGCCCGGCTTGAAGCGGAACAAGGCCTTGTCGTCCATCTTCGACGGTGCAACGATCTTGCCGGGGTTCATGAGCCCGCGCGGGTCGAGCAGCGACTTGATTTCTCCCAGCACCGCAGTGAGCCGCGGGCCGAAGAAGGGCGCGATCCACTCCGAACGCACGAGGCCGTCGCCATGCTCGCCCGAGTACGCGCCCTTGTACTGCCTGACCATGGCGCAGGCCTCTTCGGCGATAGCTCGCATTTTATCGGCGCCGTCGCGCCGCATATCGAGCACCGGCCGCACGTGCAGGGTGCCCACCGAAGCATGCGCATACCACGTACCGCGCGTGCCGTGCTTCTCGAACACCTGCGTCAGGCGGTCGGTGTACTCGGCCAAGTGCTCCAGGGGCACCGCGCAGTCCTCGATGAACGAGACCGGCTTGCCGTCCCCCTTCATGGACATCATGATGTATAGGCCGGCCTTGCGGACCTCCCAGAGATCTTTCTGCTGTTTCGAATCGGTGATTTCGACCACGCTGCCCGGCAGGCCGAGATCGGCCATCAATTGCACCAAATCCTTTAATTTTTTCTCTTGAAAGGAAAGATCTTCTCCAGAAAATTCGACGAGTAGGATCGCATCCGGTTCGCCCTTGATGAAAGCATCCACAGTCTTGCGAAAGGCCGCGATATCGCGCGCCAGGCCGATCATGGTGCGGTCCACCAGTTCCACAGCCGAAGGCCCGAGCTTCACGATATGTTGCGTGAGCTCCATCGCGGTATGGAATTTCTGGAAATGCACGACACCGAGCGCCCGCGCGGCGGGCAGCGGCGAGAGCTTGAGCAGCAGCTGCTCCGTCCAGGCGAGCGTGCCTTCGGATCCGACCAGCAGGTGCGCGGCATTCGCATGTGGTGGTCCGAGATGATCGAGGTTGTAGCCGGCGACCTTGCGCAGGACTTTCGGGAAACGGCTTTCGATTTCGCCTTTTTCCCGTTCGTAAATGCTTTTCAAGCGCGATACGAAGTCGAGATATTCGGTCGGCCCGGAAGGGTCCGCCATCGGCCCGAAGCGCCAGCGCCTGCCTTCCACCGTTACCGCGTCTATCGCGAGCACGTTGTGCACCATGTTGCCGTAGGCGATCGAGCGCGAGCCGCATGAGTTGTTGCCGGCCATGCCGCCCAGCGTCGCCTGGGCGCTGGTGGATACATCCACTGGAAACCAGAGCCCGAGCGGACGCAGTTTCGCATTCAGGACGTCGAGCACCAATCCCGGCTCCACCAGCGCGGTGCGCGCCTCGGCGTCCACACCGATCAGCCGATTCAGGTATTTCGAGTCATCGATCACCAGAGCGGCGCCGACCGTCTGGCCGCACTGCGAACTTCCGGCGCCGCGCGGCAGCACCGGCACGCCCGCATCGGCGGCGACCGCGATCGTGACGCGCGCCGCTTCGGCGCTGCGCGGCACGACAACGCCGATCGGCTCCACCTGATAGATCGAGGCGTCGGTGGAGTAGCGCCCGCGGGAGGCGGCATCGAACAGCACCTCGCCATCGACATTCTTGCGCAGGCGTTGCGCGAGCGCAGAGTCGCCGGGCCGGGCAGCCACCACCTTGACCGGAAACGATGGCGCGCTCACGCCGCCTGGCGCGTCGACAGCGTTTTGAGATCAGCCAGCACGCTGGAAAGTTTATGCGCAAGATGGTCCGAGAGCAGCGCCTTGATGCGTTTGACGTCCCTTGCGCTCAATGCGGCGAGGATCGCGTCGTGTTCGCGCACTGCCGCGTCCCATCGCTCCTGCGACAGGTTCGCCATGTAGCGCGCGCGCCGCACGTTGCCATTCATTTGCCGGTAGGCATTAAACAACACAGCGTTGCCGGAATACTTCACGATTTTCAGGTGGATCGCCTGGTTGAACTTGAAGTAGCCGGCGAGATCGCCGCGTGCATGGTAGGCGAGCATTTCGTAGTGCAGGGCGCGGATCTCGTTGATCTGGGCCTCGGTCGCGTTCAGGCAGGCGAGCTCGCCGGCAAGCGCCTCGAGGGCGCCCATCACGGCAAGGGTTTCTGCCAACCGTACAGGATCCATCTGCGAAACGATGGCGCCGCGGTTCGGCAGCAACTCGACCAAACCCTCGGTGGCGAGTACCTTGAAGGCCTCCCGCAGTGGCGTGCGCGAGATGCCGAGCTGCAGGGTGAGCACGCGTTCGTTCAATCGGATACCGGCGACGAGCCGCCCTTGGACGATCAGGTCGCGCAAGCGGTCGGCGGCTTCCTCATGCAGGGGTCGTCGAACGATAAGGGACGGCTCTTGCGAATTGTCCATTTTGTATGCAGAATACAAAATATCAAGGGTTTAAGCAAGAGATAGCCCTTATGCTGCGCACAAATAATATTTTTGTATGCAATCTGAGGAGTTTAGGATGACTCGAAACGCCGGACGCCATTTCCTTCAGATCCCGGGACCGACCAACGTTCCCGACCGGGTACTGCGGGCAATCGATTTCCCGACCATGGACCACCGCAGTCCGTCCTTCGGGTCGCTTGGCAAGGAAGTCCTCGACGGAATGAAGCGCGTCTTCAAGACCGACAGCCCGGTGGTCATTTATCCAGCTTCGGGAACCGGCGCCTGGGAGGCTGCGTTGGCAAATACGCTGTCCCCCGGCGACCGGGTATTGATGTACGAGACCGGGCATTTCGCGACGCTGTGGCAGAAGATGGCCAAGCGGCTCAGCCTGGAGCCCGAGTTCATTGCCGGTGACTGGCGCAGCGGCGCCGACCCGCAGGCGATCGAGTCCCGGCTGCGCGAGGACAAGGAGCACCGCATCAAGGCCGTGTGCGTAGTGCACAACGAAACCGCCACCGGCGTGGTCTCGCGAATAGCCGAGGTGCGGCGCGCGATCGATGCCGCGAAACACACGGCGCTCTATCTGGTGGACACCATCTCCTCACTTGGCTCGATTGACTACCGGCACGACGAATGGGGCGTGGATGTCACCGTCGGCGGCTCGCAGAAAGGATTGATGCTGCCGCCCGGACTTTCCTTCAATGCGGTTTCAGCGAAAGCGCTCGCGGCTTCGAAGACCGCGAGGATGCCCCGCAGTTTCTGGGACTGGGGCGAAATGATCGCCAGCAACAAGGACGGCTACTTCCCGTACACGCCCGCCACCAACCTGCTCTATGGGCTGCGCGAGGCGCTGAAAATGCTGCTCGAGGAAGAAGGGCTGGACAATGTGTTCGCGCGCCATCAGCGGCACGCCGAGGCCACGCGGCGCGCAGTGCGCGCCTGGGGCCTGGAAGTGCTGGCGAAGAATCCCGCCGAATACTCTTCCTCACTCACTGCGGTACTGATGCCTGCCGGGCACGATGCGGACAAGGTCCGCAAAATCATCCTGGAAAATTTCGATATGTCGCTCGGCACCGGCCTGGGCAAGCTCGCCGGAAAGGTGTTCCGCATCGGACACCTGGGTGACTTCAACGACCTGATGCTGCTCGGCACGCTTGCCGGCTGCGAGATGGGGCTGGAACTCGCGGGGACGCCGATCAGACGCGAAGGCATGCAGGCTGCAATGCAGTATCTTTGCGAATGCCGCGCAGCGCCCGCCCGGGCAGCGGCCTGAATATAAAACGAGGAGGTTCCATGAAATTCTCATTAAGAATCGCCGCAACAGTTCTTGCGACCGCATGTTGTCTGCCCGCGTACGCGCAAATCGAGTTCAAGCTCGGACACGTCGGCGAGCCCGGCTCGCTCATCGGTGCGGCAGCCGACGAGTTCGCCAAGCGCGCCAACGCCAGGCTCGGCGGCAAAGTCAAGATCACCGTGTACGGTTCGAGCCAGCTCGGTGGCGACAAGGAGATGCTGCAGAAACTCAAGCTCGGCACGATCGACATGGTCGAGCCCTCCACCGTCATGTCCTCGGAAGCGGACATCTTCGGCGTTTTCGAGATGCCTTACCTCGTGAAGAGCCGCGATCACATGCAGAAGATCGAGAAGGCGCTTTTCTGGTCGAAGATCGAGCCGGCGGCGCAGGCCAAAGGCATCAAGGTGCTCGCCGTCTGGGAAAACGGCTTTCGCCACATTACCAACAACAAGCACCCGATCAATACGCCGGCCGACCTGAAGGGCATCAAGCTGCGAGTACCAGAGGGCAAGTGGCGCGTGAAGATGTTCCAGGCCTACGGCGCCAATCCCAGCCCGATGAAGTACTCGGAGGTGTTCACCGCACTGCAGACCGGCGTCATGGACGGGCAGGAGAATCCGTTCGCGCAGATCGCCAGCGCCAAGTTTTATGAGGTGCAGAAATACCTCTCGCTCACCGGCCATGTCTACACGCCGGCGTACCTGGTCGTTAGTACCAAAAAGTGGGCGACTCTGCCCGCTGACGTGCGTAATGTCCTCGAGCAAACTGCCAGAGAGACCCAGGCGTTTGTCTATGACAAGGCGGTGAAGGACGACGAAGAGCTGCTGGTCAAGATGAAGGCGGCGGGCATCCAGGTGAACAACGCCAACAAGGACGCCTTCATCGCGGCTTCGAAGCCCGTGTACCAGGAATTCGCCAAGGAAGTGCCAGGCGCCCAGGCGGTCATCGACGAAGCCATCGCGCTTGGCAAGTAGCGCACGGTTCGCAGGCATGACATTGGTGGCGGTGCGCGGGCATTATGAGCGCCTGCTTGAGTGGGTTGTCATCGTCCTGATGGCGGCGCTCGCCGTCGAGGTGACGGTCGGCATCCTGTATCGCTCGTTCGGGGCATCGCTCGTCTGGTACGACGAGGTCGCTTCCATCCTGCTTGCCTGGCTTACCTTTTACGGCTCGGCGCTCGCGGCAGCAAAGCGCGCGCACATCGGCTGTCCCGAGGTGATCGCCCTGATGCCGCCCGGCGTGCGCGTTGCCGCTCGCGTGCTCGCGGAGGTACTGGTGATCGGGTTCTTCCTGCTGGTCGGCTGGATGGGCTATGTGATTCTCGGCGTACTGGCGACGGATCACCTCGTCAGCCTGCCGGACGTTCCGGTGAGCTGTGTCCAGTCGGTGGTGCCGATCAGCGCGGTGCTTATCGTGGTGGCAGAGTTGCTGGCCTTGCCGCTCGCGCTTGCGCAGGCGCGCACGGCGCTTCCCACCGCAGCCACCGGCGAGGCGTCGCACTGATGGAGATCGTCCTTCTTTTCGTTTGCGTACTGGCGCTGGTGGTTATCGATGTACCAATTGCGGTGGCGCTCGGTATCGTCGCGGTAAGCGCGATGGTGGCGACGCAAGGCCTCGCGTCGCTGCCCAACCTTCCGGTGGTGCTTTACAACGGCGCCACAAACTTCCCGCTGATCGCGATCCCCCTGTTCATCCTCGCCGGGGCGATCATGAACGCTTCGGGCATCTCGTCGCGTCTGATCGCGTTCGCCAGCGCATTGCTCGGCTTCATCCGCGGCGGCCTCGCCATGGTATCGATCGGCGCTTCGATGTTCTTCGCCGAAATCTCCGGTTCGGCGGTGGCCGACGTCTCGGCGCTGGGCTCGATCCTGATCCCGGCGATGAAAAGCAAGGGCTACCCAAGCCCGGTCGCTGCCGCGGTGATGTCCTCTGCGGCGACGCTCGCGGTGATCATTCCGCCTTCGATTCCGATGATCCTGTACGCAGTGATGGCGGAAACTTCGGTGGTTCAATTGTTCGTCGCCGGCATCGTACCCGGCCTGCTGGGCGGGTTCGGACTGATGGGGATGGCCTACCATTTCGCGCGCCGCTACAACCTGCCGGTCGAGGAGAAGCTGCAGTGGACCCGGATCAAGAAGACGTTTCGCGAGGCGTTCTGGGCATTCACGCTGCCGCTGATCATCCTCGGTGCGATTTTCGGCGGTGTGGTAACCGCGACCGAGGGCGCGGCGCTGGCGGTGGTGGCCGCGCTGTTCATCGGCCTGGTGGTCTACCGCGAACTTGATCTCTCGCATCTGAAAGCGGCGATGATCGAGGGCGGCGTGCAAACCGCAGTCGTCATGCTTCTGGTCGCTACGTCGGCGCTGCTCGGCGCCTATCTCACCGAGACCCAGGCGCCCCAAAAGCTGGCCGGCGCGATGGCCGAGATTACGACCAATAAATGGGTGGTGCTCGCGCTGCTCAATGTTCTGTTCCTCGTTCTCGGCATGTTCCTGCATTCGGCCGCGGCGATCATTCTGGTGGTGCCGGTCGTGATGCCGCTGGTCAAAGCGGTTGGCATCGACCCTGTTCACTTCGGGCTCGTAGTGACGATCAATCTCGGCATCGGCCAGCAGACCCCGCCCGTGGCGAGCGTATTGATGGTCGCCTGCTCGATCGCCAAGGCGAGCGTCTGGGAGGTGACGCGGGTGAACATCTACTTTATCGGCGTGCTGTTCGCAGTGCTGATGCTGGTGACTTACGTGCCGATCACCGGCCTCGGGCTGGTGCAACTCTTCTACCGCTGACCATGGCCGCTGGCGGCACAATGCTATGATTTTGTCGGGAATCTATTACTTCGGAGGAGGTAGCATGATCAGAGCGCTTTTGTGCACCGCAATTGCGGCCGTCGGTTTCGCCGCACACGCGCAATCGTGGCCGACGAAGCCGGTCACGTTTGTGAACCCGTTCCCCGCAGGTGGCGGTACCGATACGTTCGCGCGACCCATCGCCGCTAAGTTGTCGCAGCAGCTCGGGCAGCAGATGCTGATCGAGAACCAAGGCGGCGCCGGCGGGACCGTCGGAGCGAGCAACGTCGCCAAGCGCGCGCCCGACGGTT